>Ga0209777_10002708_pt1 | contig 22886 bp, 15 predicted proteins | sample FrelakmetHBP12HB_FD_187147 | JGI IMG/M metagenome (GOLD analysis project Ga0209777, IMG submission 187147) | Freshwater lake sediment microbial communities from the University of Notre Dame, USA, for methane emissions studies -HBP12 HB (SPAdes)... | ecosystem: Environmental > Aquatic >...
CGACAACAGACCCAGGATGTACTTCTCCAAATAGGCGAAGGTCTTATCGCGTTGGAAACAATGGCGAAACTGCTCCAGCAGCTTCGCCAACGCCGGTTGCAGTGAAGCAATCTGCTCTGAGGTCATTACCTGATTCTCCACAATGTCTTCTTCTAGGAGAATCATCGGATACCTCCCTCAAATCTCTTGAGCTAAAATAGCGCTGTCGTACTAGCGAGACCTTCACATAGACGTGGCCCTGTTCAGTGAATTTGACGGCATTGCTGACCAGGTTCAGCAGGCACTGGTTCAGGCGAACAGGATCAGTGCGTATTCTGGCCGGCAGGGCAGACCCTTCGACTACTCTCAGGTCAATCCCCTTCTCCCTTGCCTTGGGCTGCATCATGGACTCAACAGAGACGAGTACCCGTCCCAGCGAGCAGTCAATCCTCTCGGTATTCAGCTTACCTGCCTCGATCTTGGAAAAGTCCAGGATGTCATTGATCAAATTCAGCAGCGATTTGCTGGAGTCTCTGATGACGCCAATGCTCTTGTGCTGTTCGGTCGTGAGTGGCCCATCCGCCAGCATGTCGCTAAAACCGATGATAGAGTTCATGGGTGTGCGGATGTCATGACTCATATTGGCCAGAAAGCAGCTCTTGGTTCTATTGGCGGTTTCGGCCTCTTCCTTGGCATCTCTGAGTGCCTCTTCCGCCTGGGCCATCTGGATGACTTGCGTTGTCGTACTGGCAACACCCTCCAACAACGCATTCTCTTTTGCTGAAATCGCATGTTTGCTGAAAAGCGCCAGGACCCCGATAGTCGCCCCCCCATCGGCAAGAAGTTGGTATCCTGCAAAGCTCACCAAACCCAGGTTGCTCGCCCATTCGTGGTTATGTACCCGTTCGTCATGGATCACGTCGTTGGTCACAAACTTGGGCATCTCACCGGAGGCCACTCGTCCTATCTTATAGCAGCCAAAGGGCACCCGCCTGTGGACTTCCCCATCCGTGTGTGTGTAGCGACCCGAACTGCTCAGCAAATGGAGACACCGATCCCGATGACGACAGATATGAGGGCCTTCTCTCATTTCGGCATGGACGCAGCCCATGTCACACAGATCTCCGGGCCGGATAATCCAGATTCGAACAAAATCCGCCTCGAATAGACTCTGTACTGCATCCGTAATATGTTTCAGTTTCTCTTCCAGTTTGCCCGACCGCAACAAATCTGCCTTCAACTCGTTGAGTCCGGTGATCACTTTCTCAGACCGCTGCCGTTCTCCGATTTCCTGAGTCAGTTGTTCATTGGCCGTGGACAACTCCGCCGTTCGTGTGTTGACCAACTCCTCGAGGTGGTCCCGATGCCGTTCCAGCTCCCGCTCAGCCTGTTTTCGGACGACCACTTCCTCCTCCAGCAATTGTATCTTCTGGCGGATGGAGTCGCGCATGGCCGCGAAGTTTACCGAAAGGCTTCCGAGTTCGTCACTGCGACTTGTATCGATCTCGTGATCGAGGTTCCCACTGGCGATGACCGCGGACATTCGTGTCAAGGCTTTGATGGGATTGACGATGCTGTTGGCGACGGCAAAGGAGGCGACGGAGCCGACGGCAATGAATGTCGCCAGTAGGAGCAAGGCATGGGTGGCCATCTTCCGCACTTGGACGCCGATGCTCTCGAGACTGATCCCCACATGCACATATCCGACGGTTACGCCGCTTTCGTCAATGGCGGGCGCCTTGAAGTGCAGTACCGGAACGCTGTGGTCTTTGCCCGCAGAGATGGGGATGATCTCGACGGCCGAGGGACTGCCCGCGATCCTGCGGACGACTTCGTCGTCTATCGGGATCGTCGATTGGGTGACAAGCCGCCTGCCCTTAACATCGTAAATGCTGGCGTATACGATGTCCTGAATCTGAAAGAGTTTCTCGACGGTGTGAGCCAGGCTGTCCTCATCTTCGATGATGATAGCCCCCACCGAGTTTCGTGCAAAGTAGCTGACAATAATTGAGCCCCGCACCTTGAAGTTCTCGCGGAGTCTGTCGCCCAGATCGCTCAGCAGGAAGTAGGAGAGCGCCAGCATCGAAGACAATACGAGTATTGACACCAGCATGAAAACCCGGGTCTTCAACGTGATCCGCATCATGGGTAGCGTCCTCCCATTCGCCGGAGTCTGCGCGGTCCCTGGCTAAGGAGCCGCAGCGACGGCTGCCGGGTCCTTTCGAGTCGCCTGGGTGGAAAAGACGACCATGGAACTCATCAAATTGCCATGGAAGTAGCCGTAGCCGGGGATGGTGCCCTGTTCGCCGGCCGTGAAACCTCCGATGAAGGGTTTCCCTTTCATGGCTTTCTGAATCTCGCCGACCATCTGGCCGGTCTCCTCCCCCTCTCCGAGCCCGAGAGTCTTGGCTGCTCCGGCGCAGTAGATGTGGAGCCCCCCGGCGACGTCCGCTGTCTTGATCCTGCCACTGATCATCGCATCTGTGACCACCGCACCCGCTCTTTCTCTGAGTGCCCTCTTGTTGCCCTCCACGTAGTAGATCGTGTCGCCGTTATGGATGTCCCCTCCCATGTCCAACGAACCATCCGGGTTGAATCGCCATGGGCGAACAGGGATGTACCGCATCTGTCCGCTGGGCAGTTGTATGGCCTTGGCCAGCGGACAGACGCCATTGGACATGACGAGGACGCTTTGCTTGGAGCAATCGACGTTGTCGAAGTACCCGTCCGCCCACTCCCTATACACATCCTGGGCCGGCCTGCCTTCGATGCCCTTGAGCATTCGCCCGCTGCCGGCTGTGATTTTGCCGGACTTCTTCTTCCCGACGAATCCCGAATAGAAGGAAGCCCCAATCTTGGCCTCCGAGTATACCAGGCCGACAATGAGGCCGGGTCTGAGCATCTTGTCGTTTTCAATCGCGTATCCTTGTCCGAACACGTCATTGCAGTGGGTTCCGCCGACCAATGGAACATCGTCGGGAAGGGCTTCGCTGATCCCTTTCACGATAGCATCTTCCTTCCCCTTGGTTGCCCCCAGGAGTATCAGGGAAGGTCTGTCAGCGAGGGTCTTGCCCGCGTCCCGCGCAGCCTCTTCGATCGCACTTCTTGTCAGGGCCACAACGTCGGCACCGTCTTCCACTTCCTTGGCACGGATGCCAAAGTGAAGATCGCCGCCAGCGAATCCCATGATCGCCAGCGATCCCTTCTCGCCGACATGCAGGCCATCCGAGGAGAAGACGCCCTTGTACACATTCATTCCAAACAGCTTTGCGTCCGGAAAACGGCTGCACAATGTCTGGACCATCTCCCGTTCACCGTAATCTGCCGTGGTGTACAGAACGATGAACTTGGGCTCCTTGATTCTATGGAGCATCATGACGATGGCTTCATCAATGGCGGCCTTGCCTCCGGCAGGATTCACGCTCCACCCATATGCCATAGTCAACGGCTCCGCCTGAAGTCGAGATGCCGAGGCGAGGGCCAGAAGGGCCCCAAGGCCGGCCACGATTCGGATTGTGCGCAGATTAGTCATCCCAGTCTCCTCTGTTACAGGACCCCTATTTCCGGACAATAGACATACCCGGTCACGTATCCAGCCTATCGGATGGTGAGCCCCCAAACTTTACTCGGAGAAAGGGGGGAAGCAACGGACGTCTGGGCTGGCCCCGGCTCCTGGACCATGACCCGGATAGCTCCGTCTCCGACCGGGGCCTTGTGCGGGGCCTACTTTGGCTCAGGCCTTTATCGGGTTCTCTGGCGGCCCGGGCAGAAGGCGTATGGCTGTGCAGCAGTTCTTTATCTGGCACACATGCAGTAGACGTTGACGCATACGGTGTGCTTTCGGGGCAGAGGCCGCGGAGCGTCTCAGTGTACGGGCCAATGGCCTTGCTGTCCACCCACCCTGTGGTATGATAGTGCACCAAACACCAGGAATAATGGGCAACAGGGGAGTGGCAACCATGACAAACGAACCGATCGGAGAGCATCTCAGCAGGAGACATTTCCTTGCCGGGGTTGGTCCAGTGGGAGCGGGCACCCTGATGGCAGGTCCAGGTCTGTGGGCAGCGGAGGAATCCGCCCACGACCCGGACCCCGTCGCAAACAGGGGAAGCGTCGCGAGCCTCTGGAGCGTCCGCGACTTCGGGGCGAAGGGGGACGGAAGGACGGATGACACCCGTGCCTTTCAAGAGGCCCTGGACGCTGCGCGGAAGGGCGGCGGGGGCATCGTCCTTGCGCCGCGAGGCAACTACCTCTTTGTCGGGAATCTCAGGGTCCCCAGTGCAGTCACGTTGGAGGGGACGTTCCGCTGTGTTCCGGCCCACAACGGCATCCGCGATCCCGGACTGCCCAAGCCGGGTGACGACGGCACCACGCTGCTGGTCAAGGCAGGAAGGGGCCAGGAACAGGGGGAGCCGTTCCTGAGCCTCACGACCAACAGTGCAGTCAAGGGACTGGTGATCTACTACCCGGACCAGGACCCCAAGGGCACGCCGGTCCCTTACCCTTGGGCCATTGCCCTGCGAGGGAAGAATCCTGCTGTCCTGGACGTCGAACTGCTCAATCCCTACCAGGGCATCGATGCCACCACGAGCGAGCGCCACCACATACGGAACGTGCACGGGCAACCCCTGCGGCGAGGCATCCTGGTAGACCAGGTCTACGACATCGGGCGTATCGAGAACGTCCATTTCAACCCGTGGTGGTCGATCTCTGAGGCGGTCATCCAATTCATGGTGACGCAAGGTGAGGCCTTCATCCTGGGCAAGACCGATTGGGAGTACATGGTCAACTGCTTCAGCATCATCCACCACACAGGGTTCCTCTTCAGGGAGTTCAAGCACGGACCTGGCAACGTGATGCTGACTCAATGCGGCCACGACATCTCGCCGGTTGCAGTGCGGGTGGAGCAGTCCCAGCCCCATGCCGGCATTGCGTTCAGCAACAGCCAGTTCATGGGCAGCATCGAGGTTGCCAAGACCAACGCCGGGCCGGTCAAGTTCAGCAACTGTGGTTTCTGGGGGCCGCAGGCCGGCGACTTCCAGAATCCGGGCATGACCACCCTGGCGACGCTGGAGGGGACAGGCCACGTCACCTTCAACGCCTGCCATTTCACGTGGTGGGACCGCAAGGCGGATGGCTCGCCGTGCATCCGGGCCCGCTGCGAGGGCCTGACCCTCATGGCCTGTGAGTTCATGGAGGCCAAGGCCCACTTGGAGTTGGCTGCGACCCTCAAGGCGGGGATCATCGTGGGCAACCGGTTCCGAGGCGGCGCCAGGATCAGTAACCAGGGCGCCACCGTGCAGATGGGATTCAACGCGGAGACGTGAGTTGCTGCTTCCGCAGGAATCCAGAATCGTAGGATGGGCTTGGGCCCAGGCGGATGTCTTGGGGAGATGGAAGATGATTGGGTCTACAGAAGGGGTCACGCTATGTTCAGGACATTCAAGCCTCTTATCTTCGTGGCGCTGCTTTTTCAGTCTGTGCCCCTGTGTCGGGCCAAGGAGTATCCCTATCGCTGGGTCTTCGTGTCGCGATCTCTGCAGGCCGACAAAGACGTAACGGACATCGAGCGGATCGTTCGAATCGCCTCTGAGCATGGTCTCAACGGCATGGTCCTCTCGGCCGGGCTCGACCAGCTCGATATGCAGTCCCCAGGCTATTTGCAGCGGTTGCAGAAGGTCAAGGCGATCTGCGGAGAACATCACGTCGATATTATTCCATGCATCTTCAGCGCCGGCTACGGCGGTTCCGTGCTGGCCCACAATCGCAATCTGGCGGCCGGGATTCCCGTCAACGATGTGCCTTTCCTCGTGGGAGAAGGTCGGGCACGTCTGGCTCCGGATCGGACCGTTGCGATCACTAACCCGGGATTCGAGGAGCACGACGGGAATCGTGTCAAGGGCTACAGCTTCCACGACAGGCCGGGCGAGGTCTCTTTCGTCGATACAGAGGTCTTCCGAACGGGCCGGGCATCCCTGCGATTTGAGAACTTCGGCCGGTACGAACATGGCCACGGCCGGGTCATGCAGGAGATCCAGGTTCAGCCACATCGGTGTTACCGGCTGACTTGCTGGGTGAAGACCGAATCGCTCGAGGCGCAGGGTTCGTTTCGCGTGCAGGTCTTGGGGCCCAATGACCGGGATGTTGCGCCGTACGATCCACGGGTCCCCTCCACAACCGACTGGCGGCCCGTTGTGATGGGTTTCAACAGTCTCGATTACGATAGGGTCCGGGTTTATGCCGGCGTCTGGGGTGGGAGGACGGGGCGATTGTGGCTCGATGATCTTGCGATTGAGGAAGTGGCCTTGCTCAATGTCCTTCGCAGGGCGGGCACGCCCGTGACCGTGCGAAGCGACAGCACCCGCCAGGTGTACGAGGAAGGCAGGGACTTCGCCACCGTCGAGGATGAAAGGCTCGACTTTCGATTCGATCACGAGCCGCCGGCCCTGATGATACTACCCGGCAGTCACATAAAGGACGGAGAACGGCTCAGGGTCAGCTACTATCATGGGATGAGCATCTATGGCGGACAGGTCAGTGTTTGTATGTCTGATCCACAGGTGTACGAAACCTGGGGACAGGAGGCCCGACTGATGGTCAAGCACCTGGGCCCTTCGAAATACCTGTTGAGCATGGATGAAATCCGGGCAGGCGGAAGCTGCCAGGCCTGCAAGCAGCGGAATCTCAGCATGGCGCAGATCCTTGGTGACTGCGTTACCAAGCAGGTCAACATCATTCGGCAGGCTGATCCGAACGCCGAGGTCTTCATTTGGTCGGATATGCTCGACCCCAATCACAACGCCCACGACGCTTACTATCTGGTCGAGGGCGACTTCACCGGCTCGTGGAAGTACGTCCCAAAGGACCTGATCATTGTGTGCTGGTACTACGAGAAGCGCGGTGAGAGCCTTGGGTTCTTCTCCTCCCATGGCTTCAGGACTCTGGCGGGGGCCTATTACGATGGTGATACACTGGAGAACCCTCGGGCCTGGCTTGAGGTGTTGAACCGGACGCCAAAGGCTGTGGGGATCATGTACACGACATGGCAGGACAAGTATGAACTGCTCAGCCCCTTCGGAGATCTCATCATGGGCAGGGGCAATTGACCCGTGGGTGGATTCCTGGTCTGTAGGAAGGGCTTTAGCCCATGGTGGGCTGGGAACGCGGAACACGGAATAGGGGGCGGCAGGGGAGGATTGGCCTTCAGATCTCAGCTATCAGCTCATGGGAAAGGCCGTCATCGCGAGCAACGCGTGGCGATCTTCCATATGTCGCGATGTTGTCACACTGGAATCCGAGGACCGACTCTAAGCTGCTAAGCTGAGAAGACAAGATGGTGGGAAGACGGTCGGTGGCCGAGCCACCTCGCCATAGATTGCCCGACACCATGGCAGGGAGGGCCTGCGAGACTGGTCGAGAAGTTCAAAGTCCGGGGAGACTCCCGTCTCGCATGTCGCTAACCACAGCATGGCCCCTTTTCCCCCTGCGATACTGAAACCCGAGGACTGCCCCCTCGCTTCCCCTATGCTGCTACTCATCGCGCCCAGCGGCCTGACCAGTCCATACTGATCTCCCTGATCTCTGTGCAGCCGATCAGGATAGGCGGTAGGCCGTCTTCCCTTTCGATATGAAGTTCCCAATGACCTGGGCCATCCGGAGAGAGAATGGCTGCCGAAGCAATTTTGTGACGCAGTCCACGGAGTTCATTGGCTCTGGAGGAAGGGTTGACCAAGATATACTCATGCTCACCTTGGGTGCCATCAACAATTCTCAATTTGCCTTCACGGCGACGACCCTTCAGCGGCGGCGTGTAAGCAAAACGTTCAATTTGTATGAATGGACCTTTTACCATTCTCAACCCCTTTCCCAAGAAGCCACTGCCAAGGGCCTAACGATGCCTTGTCGCAGGCTTCTCGAATCTCTTGGAGCCGTCTATCATCCAGCATCCTCTTGTCCTCACTGAAGGTGGTGACTCAGCCCTTGTCCGTTTTTAGGAACGAGATGAACACGATGGCAGCCGCAATGCCCACTCCGATGGTGGGGCAGAGGAAGACTTGTACATTGTCTGGATCGCCAAGTACCCTGAATACGTTGTGGTGGTATGCTGCGCATCGGCTGTAGACGAGAAGCACCGGGAAGAACGAGACCACTGAGAGTATTGCACCTATGATTATTGCCGCAAGCTGATGCTTCTTTAGAGTGACGACCTTGCCGCGGAGCCACCGAAGCATGAGCAAAGCTCCTACAAAACCGAGAGAAGCTCCCACCAACCAGGCTACGACCTTATACAGCAGGAGAAGAGTAGGTTCTGACAAGACGGCATTGCTGTTGACCACTACCCCAAGCCCCAATATGCCCCCACAGGCGCCAGCCAGGCCGGCCAGAAGAAGCACAATTCGGCTTTGTCCTCGTGTGACGTTCATAGTTGCCTCCAACTTCATTCTCCATCTTGAGGTCCTCTCGCAACGGGGTGGCCTCGTTCTACGCCTTTCCCGCAAGTCGGCCAACAAATGTACTGTCTCTCCCAAAGCCAACAGACCGCCGAGGATGAGAATAGTGGCGTAATGAGCTACCAGCGCGTCCACCACGGCAATGGCCAGGACAACGACCAGGACAACGGCCATGCCAGTGCTCACGGCAATGCCCAACAGATCGGCCCTGACGTTCCTGACTCTGCGAGTGCTAGCCGTTGCAGGACAGGATAACTGGGATAGGCCGGTGCTTCTGATCGTTCCTGTACCGACCTCCGCTGGCGCGGACGACTGAAACTCGCCGGTCTTCCCAAGAGATTGGCCGCAGTACCTACACACGGTAGCACCACCCTTGATCTGCTCAGCACACCAATGGCAGTTCCTCATACTACTCAGCTTTCAATCACGCAATAATGCCTTGGCTAGCTCGCATCCCGCAGTCGTGTGCAATCCTGTTTGGTGTATCGGCCCAAAGCACGGGCGAGTTGAAAGACTGCCTAATACCGACCCGATTGACTGCCGATAGAGAAACGGAACAGAGCCTATTACTGGCCTGTAATCGGCGACACGGCCAGAACGTGCGGAGCGGGCTTGAACCCGGATGAACAGGGAACTGACATTTGAGGCAGCACTGAGGCACTTCTGAACCTGCCCCACGACTGCGGAGGCAGAGGTGCCTGGCTTTGGATTTAGGTGTTGGCATCACAGGATGTCGTGGGCGCAGTGGAGGATCGTGCCTCACACAATCAAAGACTGGGCCGTGTGTGGGCCAACCGAGCGGGTAGCACGTGGGGCACGCATTGCGGATGAAAAGGAGCCGTTGCGAACCCGGTTTGCCCGCCTATCTCGTCGGGATCCGACGGTCACCTCGCACTTCTGGCTGGTTCAGCTTGGGCGAGATGTGTTGCCGGCCCCCTGACTCCGCTCGGGATGACCGCTTTGCGGTCACTTCTTGCCTCTTGCCTTTTCCAGTCAGCCAACCAACAACCCACAACTACCTGACCTCATTCCTCAACACCCCCACCCGCTCAATCTCCACCTCGACTACGTCGCTGGGATGCATCGGCGAGGTCGTTCCGGGCGTGCCCGTGTAGATCACGTCCCCGGGCAGGAGGGTCACGTATTGGCTGACGAAGCTGAGGATCTGGTGTACGTTGAAGATCAGGTCCGAGGTCCTTTGCTGCTGTTTGACTTGGCCATTGAGGCGTGTGGTCAGGAGCAGGTCGTGATAGGGCAGTCCCTGGGCTATGACTGGTCCGAAGGGCGCAAAGGTGTCGCAGCCCTTGGCCCGCCACCACTGCAGGTCGTTCTTCTGCCAGTCGCGTGCGCTGACGTCATTGCCGCAGGTCACGCCAAAGACGTACTCGCCTGCTTCTTCCACGGAGACCTGCCTGGCCCTCTTGCCGATCACGAGGACCAACTCGCCTTCGTATTCGCACTGGGTGGTGCCTGATGGGATCACGATTGAGGCCCCCGGGCTGAGAATGGCAGAGGCAGGTTTCCAGAACATCTCCGGATTCCTGGGCCTGGGGCGGCCTGCCAGGTGGCTGGCGTAGTTGAGGCCCACGCCCAGGATTTTGGTGGGCTCACAGGGGGCAAGCAGCTCGACCTGGTCGGATCGGAAGGTCCGTCCGGTCTCCTGGGGGGCATCGAACAGGGTTCCCTGCAGCTCGTGGATACCATCCTCCCTGAGCAGGCCATACGCCACGCGATCAGGGCCCTGAAAACGCACGTAGTGCCTGACGCCAGGTGCAGCGGAGCCACGTGTCTTGGCATTTCTGACGTTCATCAAACGACCTTTCAAGGCAATCAATCAAACGATGGCCGCATCTTACCATGATTGCCGGAAACCTCCAACCAGAAGGCTGCTGGCCAACTTCGGGCTGTTTCCCAAGGCCATAAACGGATTGTTCTGTAACCACGAACAGGCTGTCGCCGCTGCTGGACTCTTCTCTCTGTCTGGGCACGGCCGTACGCCGACACCCCACTGACTTGGAGGAGAGAGCTTCTTGCCGCAGATTTCGCAGATTCACGCGGATTTGCGTTGCCGGACTGCCGTCTCATTCGCCGGACGCAGTCTGCCACGCCTGCGGCGTACCTTGTATGCCTTGCATCCAAGGGCGTGCTGCGGCAGAGCCTCCTCCCCAAGCAAGCTTGGTCCGATGTCTCCGCCTTGCCCGCGGGGCAGACTGCTGGGGCTGCCAGTGAATGTCCCGTCCATCACCAGTGCCGAAAGGGAGCGTGAGCACCTTCGACAAGTCGTACGCACGTGAGCAGGGCGGTTCGGCGATCAACAGCCGATCCGCGTCTCCGCGCAATCTGCGGCTACTCTAGTAGTTCACGTGGGCGTCGGTCATGCCTTGCTCTGTGTTGGTCCCGGCGGCCGCTCGCAAGGCCGCGAACTCGGCCCTGCTGTCAGACCCACAGGCAAGGACGCCCCGTTCTCGGACCCTGATCCGGGTCTGGTTCTTCCTCCCGAGTCGGGCGTGATAATACGGCGGCCGGCCACACCTCAGAGGGCCTGTTATGGGAAGGACGGGGCCTTGGCCGGCCACATCGTGACATCGGCAGTGACGGGGACGCCCTGCAGCTTATCGGGCGTGACATTTATAAGGTAGATGTGGATAAAAAATATTGACAGTAGAACGCCAATCGGGTATTCTCTTGCATGAAGTCGGAAGTATTGTGAACCCCCTAAGAGCTGAGAAGAGAAGGAGGAAGGTATGAAGAGAACAGCAGTCACGGTGTGCGCCCTGGTGGCGTGCATGTCCGGTATCGCCGGCGCGAGCTGGACCCAGGCATTCCAGGAGTCCGGTATTGGGCCGTTCGATCTGGTGGCCGTACATATGGCCTCCGCCGGCGATTCATTTCAGAGCCCAACGCATCAGGGATTCAGCGACGGCGGATGGGCCCTTCTGTACGAGAATGACGCGACCCTTCCGACGGTGGCGTCCGCCTCAGGACCCGAGGTGACCGACCTGACCTGGACCATCCAGTTTGCCGGCCTCCAGACGGACCCTCTGACGTTCGACTTCGTTGCCTTCCAGGGTGACACGATCGTCGACAGCGCACTGGCCTATTGGGACGGCAGTGGCTGGAGTTTCTGTGCCGGGACCTGGCAGCCTACGCTCGCCGAGCTGACTCCCGCGGCAGTCCCTGCACCGGGAGCCCTCCTGCTGGGTGGCCTGGGGGCGCTGCTCGTGAATCAGGTGCGGAGACGCAGAAGTATGTAGTCGGCCCTCAGAGCGTGTGTGAGAAGTGGCTCTGGCTTCGCCCGGCTGCAAGGCCGCCTGGCTTTGTCGGCTTCCATCGACGATGCACTCGGGGCATCGCCTGCTTCAGCCTCCGCGCCATGCAGCCTTTCGCCCGGGCTCGGGCCGACGACCCCCTTCTCACGCACGCTCTCAGGCTTGATAGAGGTTTTTTTGTGGGGCTGCGAGTCCCCCTCGCAGCCCCACTTCATTGGTCCTGGCTGCCCGACCCGCAGGTCTTGCGGGCCGGTCCCGTGATGACCCATCGGGGCGAGTCGGGTGGCGTCGATTCTGGCAGCGGGCGGGCCCTGCGTTGCAGACGGCCGCTACGGGCGATACCATCGTGGGCATGGAACGGGTAGAACTACTGGCCCCGGCCAGGGACCTGGAGTGCGGCATCGCAGCCATCGACTGCGGGGCCGATGCCGTGTACATCGGCGCCGAGCGATTCGGTGCACGGGCCAAGGCGGGTAACAGCCTGGCCGATATCGAGCGGCTCATCGGCTACGCCCACACCTTCTGGGCCAAGGTCTACGTCACGGTCAATACGCTGCTGTACGACCGGGAGCTGGACCAGGCCGTTCGCCTGATCCATGATCTCCATCGCATGGGGGCCGATGGGGTCGTCATCCAGGACGTGGGCCTGCTCGAATGCAACCTGCCGCCTATCCCCTTGATCGCCAGCACCCAGATGCACAACGACGCCCCGGACCGGGTCGCGTTCCTGGAGAAGGTCGGCTTCAAGCGGGCGATCCTGGCCAGGGAGTTGACGATCGACCAGATCAGGGAGGTCCGGCGCCAGACGAGCCTGGAGCTGGAGTGCTTCGTGCACGGGGCCTTGTGCGTCTGTTACAGCGGCCAGTGCTATCTCAGCTACGCCCTCGGCGGGCGGAGCGGCAACCGGGGCGAGTGTGCCCAGCCGTGCAGGCGGAGGTACAGCCTGGTTGATGGCGGCGGGCGCACGGTCGTCACGGACCGCTATCTGCTGTCGATCAAGGACTTGGGCCTTTGGGACCACCTGGAGGAGCTGCTCGATGCCGGGGTGCGATCCTTCAAGATAGAAGGACGGCTCAAGGACAAGGCCTATGTGGCCAACGTCGTTGGCTTCTACAGGCGGAGGTTGGATGAGATCCTGGGACGCAAGGGCTGGACCGCAAGCTCGTCAGGCAGGAGTGAACTCGACTTCGTCCCGGACCTGGATCAGACGTTCAATCGGGGCTACACCACCTACTTCCTGCACGGCCGCGGGGAGATGATGGGGTCGATCGACACGCCCAAGATGGTCGGCCAACGCCTGGGCAAGGTGGTGTCCGTGGATGCGAGGTCGTTTACGCTCGATGCCCAGGTCTTGCTGACCAACGGCGACGGCCTCTGCTTCTTCGACGAGCACAACGACCTGCGAGGCACCCTGGTCAACGGCCAGCACGGCCGGGTCGTGACTCCTGACAGGATGGACGGCATCCAGGTCGGCACGATCGTCTATCGCAACCACTGCCACGCCTTCCTCCAGCGATTGACGAAGACGCGGTCCTGCCGGAGGATCGCGGTCAGGCTCTCGCTCAACGAGGCGCCGGAGGGCCTTTCCCTGGTGGGGGTGGACGAAGACGGAAACACCGCCGCTGCCACGATCGCCTGCGTGAAGACGCCGGCACTGAGTCCGGCGACAACTGAGGCCACGGTCCGCCGGCAACTGGCCAAGATGGGCCGCACGCCGTTTGCGTGCAGCACCGTCGAGCTGGCCTGGAGCCGCGTGTTCCTCTTGCCGGTGTCGGTCCTGAACGGGCTACGCCGTGATGTGCTGGCGGAGTTGGTCAAGGTCAGGGCCGGGAACCAGCCAGTGGAGGTCCGTCAGATCGTGCCCAGCGAGGCGACGTATCCAGCCCAGCAGCTCTCGTACCTGGGCAATGTCCTCAACCGGAAGGCGGCTGCATTCTACCGCCGCCACGGCGTGACCCAGATCGAGCCTGCGGCAGAGTCCGGCCTGGACATGCGGGGCAGGAAGGTGATGACCACCAGGTACTGCCTGGGGCACCAACTGGGGCTTTGCCCCAGGCAGGGCGGCAACAGCCCTCTGCAAGAGCCCCTCTATCTGCTGGACGACGACGGGCGTCGCCTGGAGCTTCGCTTTGACTGTGCGGCATGTCAGATGGAGATATGCCTCGTGCCATCCGGGAAACCCGAATGCTCCCAATGATCCAACAGGAAGTCTCTCTCTAAACCACGAACCACACTAAACCCACGAACGGGCGACGCCGCAGCGGTAGTCCTGTTGCCATTCCAGCATCGCCTTACGCGGACGCTGTCGCGTCCATCCGTCAGGCTGCGCCTGCCGGGTGAGCTGCGTAGGTCTCTGTTCTGCAAGCGAGCTTGCTCCACAGAGCCCTGCTTGCTCACGGGCGTACGGCTCGGTCTGCATGGGGCAGTCCCATCAGGTCCTTCCTTGGCAACGGAGGCTCTCTCTCGGCCCCAGCCTGAGCCGTCCGATCGTGGCCGAGTCCGAGACGGCGTCGCAGGCTTGCCTGCAGAGCCGGCTCGGGCGCAGGCCACCCTTGGGCCGAAGTGCCCAAGGCACGGTGTAGCCGTGGATCAGACGGCTGCCCACCAATGGTCCAAACCTCCCGACCCCGCGCGAGCGTTCGTGGGTTTCGTGTGGTTCGTGGTTACAGAATAGTCCGTTCCCGATCCTTGACGGCTGCGTGAGCATGGTCGGTGGCCCAGGCGTGCATCGCCGTGTGAACGGTCATGCAACCTCTCCCCCGTAGGCGGCGGTCGTCTGTGCCTGCGCATAGAACAAGGCCCCCGTCGGCAAGACGGTGGGCCTTGTCATGGTGCGGGTACTACTCGATTGCCTCAGTAGGTGACGGTCAGGACCTTCTTGCGGAATCCGTCGACGTCCAGTTGGCCCTTGGCAAAGGCGTCGATGTCGGCCTTGCCGGCCTTGAGGACGAGCGTCGAACCTGCGGCGTCTGGCCTGGCCCCAAACACGTCCATCCCCATGTGATGCACCGCGGGTGCATTCTCCGGGCCGCCCCCCATCACGACTACGGCTACGGATTCCCCGGCAGATAGGGCTCGGATATTGGTCGCGTGTTTGATGGCACCTGTCAAGGTCTCCTTCAGGCCCGAGACCTTGGCCTGATCGAAGGCTGGCGCCTTCTCGCCCTGATCGTCCGCTGAGCCCGGTGCCAGGACCTGCTGCTTGGCCTTGGCCCAGACCTCGTCCGAGGTCTCTTCTGCAGGGGCCTGCTTGGAATCAGTCGAGGGGAGCAGGGGAAAGTCGACGTGGATCACGAAGACCGCTCCAAAGCCGCCCAGGTATAGGGCCCGCACGGTCCTCTGTCCTCCGAAGAAGATCCCCGGCCCATCGTCCGTACTCAGGTCTGCCTGGTGGAGACGATCCGTGAGGATCTTTGCCATGACGCCCAGGTCCTCGCGGGTCTGGGCGATCTGCCCCTCCTGGGGCTGGTCACGAGGGACCACCAGCAGTGATCCGCCGGAAGACGCCTCGCCGGAGAGCCAGAGATTCACACCGTTCATCGAGTGCGGTACGATTGTCCGGACCCTCTTTGCCGCGTCCATGGCCCGCCTAACGGTCTCTTGGGTAGTGCGTGAGACGCCGGGCATAGAAGGCACGTCGGGTACGGTCGGGACGGCAGTCGGCACTGGGGGCGTCTGCACGTCTTGGCTGGAGGACGCAGGTTCGCTGGATGCGTTGGATGAGGAGGCGGCACAGGTCCAGGCCAGGCCGACTACCAACAAGGCTGTCGTGAAGCGGGTCGTGACGTTCATGGGTCTAGTTCCTTTCTTGGCTGGAGGGTTGATGGGTTTCACTGGGAAGTCCGTCGGTTCCTTGCCGGCCGGCGAGGAGGGCCAGATAATCCGTTGTCTGGCGGAGGTTGTGCTCGGTGGCAACTGCGAACGATGCGAAGCTGTTGCTCAGTTGGGCCTGTTTGCGCATTCGATCGGCCTCGATCCATTCCAGGGCCGCTGCGAATTCATTGTGCTGCTGGATCTGGTTGGCCCGGATGACCTGGACCAGGTCCCGGATGACCTGGTTGGTCGTAGTGTTGGATGCGGCCAGGACCCCTCCGGCGACCAGCGAGATCCGCCGATCCAGGACCTCGTTGACGTCGCTCATCAGCCGATGGTACGCCTGGGTCTGGGCCGCCTGGAGGTCAGAGGCAACCGCGTCCCGCAGGCGGCCCTCCAGAGACCGCTCCAGGACCGCCAGGTCCCTCTGACTGAGGGTGTTGGCCTGGGTCAGACGGCCTGCAAGGAACCCGGCCAACACCAGGGCCGCTGCCGCTGCTACCGGCCATAGCGGCCGTGCGAACGGTGCCCACCGAGTCCAACGCCGCTGTTGGCCCACCTCTTCGTGTTCCTGTATCGCGGTGCCCAACTGCACCAGCGTCCGACTGGCCAGGTCCTGCGACGGACCGGCTGGGACCTGCGCGTTCTTGACGGCCTCCACGGCCTTGTCCAGTCTGTCGAAGTCAGCCATTAGCGAACCCCTTTCTGCGATGCCAGGTGCGGCTCAAGGAGCTCCCGCAACCTCAGTCTTGCCCGATGGACCAATACGCCTGCCGCGCTGTCGGAGACGCCCAGCTCACGGGCGATCTCCTTCTGGCTCATGTCGCTGAGGTACCTCAGGCAGAACGCCTCTGCCTGCTGCGGGGCGATCCGGGCCAGGGCAGCACGAAGGACGTCTGCCCATTCGTTTCGTTCTATCCATTCTGCCGGGTCCAGGGCGCTCGGTGCAGCCGGCTCCTGGCCGTCAGACTCCAATGCCACGGCAGGGTGCCGGACCTTCTGGCGCAGGCGATCGATGGCCCTGGCCGTGGCGGCCCGTACCAGTAGGCCGCGAAGGTCGCGGACCTGTTGGCGCTGCGCCACCTTAAAGGTCGCCAGGAAGGCCTCCTGGAAGCAGTCTTCCGCGTCTGCCTCATTGCCCAGGACTCGGTAGGCCGTGGCCCATACCCTGGGGCCGTGCTCGACGATCGCCTGTTGCCAGTCCAAGAACTCCAACGATACCTCTTATATCACCAGGTGCCCTGTTGTCATGGTGCTGACCTTTGAGCTCATCTACCCAATAGGTCGATGGATGGGGCTATTCTATTACAGAAGGGTGCCGGATCATAGACATGGGCCTTCCTGGGGTGCATGACGGTAGTTGTGTAGATCGCCGCCCGGCATGGAACGCTTCTCTTGAGAACCACGGATCAACACAGCCCGGCTTCCGGCTGCGTCCCGGGCCGGCACCAAGGGAGCATGGACGGTTGTCGCTCGTTCGACCCCTGGTACGGCGAGCAGCCAGGACATGCCAGGCGTGTCCCCCCACCAGGCTTGAGTCCGTAGGAGGTCTGATGGTAACCACGAACCACACGAAACCCACGAACGGGCTGTCGCCGTGGTGGTAGTCTCGTGGCGGTTTCGGCACCGCCGTACGCGGACGCTGTCGCGTCCGTCAGGCATGCGCCTGCCGGGTGAGCTGCGCAGGTCTCCGTTCTGCAAGCAGGCTTGCTCCACGGAGCCCCGCTTGCTCACAGGCATACGGCTTAGTCCGCATGGGGCAGTCCCATCAGGTCCTCCGTCGCTTGCCGCTTTGCGCACTTCGCCTACCGCGGTCGCCTGAGCCGTCGGATCGTGGCCGCGTCTGAGGCGGCGTCGCGGGCTTGCCTGCAGAGCTGACTCGGGCGAAGGACACCCTTGGGCCAAAATGCCCAAGGCACGGCGCAGCCGTGGATCAGACGGCGGACCCACGCACACTCCAAACGCCCCGACGCCGCCAGTGTTCGTGGGTTTCGTGTGGTTCGTGGTTCAACATCTGGGAATTCCCTTCAGTTGTCGCCAGCCAGTAGTACAGATTCTCACCGATGGCTGACGCCGGCCCGGGAGTCTGGGCCCCTGCGTATCCCATCTGAGTGCATCCCATGCATCTGTGGTTCGAGATCTCTCCTACCAATACCGACGTTTGACATCCGCCAGCCTCGCGGTATGCTGGTGTGTCAATGGCACAGGTTCGATCGAAGTCTGGCGGTGGTCCGGTGTGGCGACAGCTTTGGAAGCACATCATTGCAGGATTGTCTGAAGGCAGGGGGGCTGGTGTACGCGGGTGCAGGCCACCGATTGTAGAGTCGCTGGAGCCGCGAGTCCTGTTGAGTGGCGATCCCTGGCTTGCGGCGGCGGCCCGGAACGACTTGCCGCAGGCAGGGGCGGCGGTTATCTGCGCGGAGGCCGGAGGCAAGGTCCCCGATCTGCCTGGGCTGGCCCCGATCGGTCTTGATCCCAAGGACCTGGCAGGCCAGGTCATCTACGTGGACTTCGCCGGCGCCAAGGACGTTGTCTACCACGGTCCGGTGACGGTCGGGCCGTTCGACGTGCCTGCCTTTGCACTGGCAGGGAGACTGGCCGGACAGGAGCGGGCCGTGGCCGACGGGGTCGTGGCGGCCCTGGACCGCACGTTCGCCGGAGCGGGTGTGGTCTTCACGGACCAGAGGCCCCGGGACGGCCAGGTCTATTCGACCGTGTACGTCGCTGCTGAGGACTCACCCTTCAGGGCGTATGGCGATTTCGCCGGGCTGGCTGAGCGGGTCGATCTGGGCAATGAATGTCCCTGCGACAAGGCCCTGGTCTTCACCCATGACCTGACGTCCAAGACGGGCGATCTCGACGGTATAGTCACGGCCATCACTGCTGAGGTGGCCCACGAGACGGGACACCTGATCGGCTACGTCCACGCCTCTGACGCAGGGCTGCTCCTGACGGGAAGGCTCGATCCGGCCCAGTACGGGCAATCGATGTCGCACGTGGCGCAGGAATGTGGGGTCCATGACGAGGTCGTCCAGTATGGCCTGGTCAGGGAGAAGATCGGAGACAAGGACACCTACGTCCACCAGTGGATCGCGCTGCAGGCGGCCGGGTTCTATCAAGGGCAGTTGCAGGCAGGTGAACTGGCCTCATACCTTGGGACCGTTGCTGGTTCGGACAAGGACAGGCAATACCCCGTCGATACAAAGGGTTGGAGTCAGTTCACGGGTGATAACCTGTTGGAGGGGACCTATGAGGAAGACACCCTGGGGATCTGGTTTCGGCATTTTGTGGCAGGCGGGTACGGGGCTGAGCTGACCACGGGGCTGGCCAGGGTCCCCTCTGACGACAACATGGTCCTGGACACCCTGCTCAAGGGGGCTGTGACCTCGCTCGTGGTAGATCCCCAGGATGGACGCTATCTGTCTGCCTTCGAGGTCGCCCCAGGCCTGTGGCAGCAGGCCCTGGATGCCTACGGGCAGGGCGACAAGGCCCTGGCCTACTACTATTTGGGCAGGGTCGCCCACCTGCTGGCGGACATGACCACCCCTGCGCACGTACACAACGACAGGCATGCCGAGCTTCAGAACGACGGGGATTTCTATGAGGTCACGACCGCCAGCAGCAAACGATTCCTGTCGTGGGGCGTGGGGGGACGGCGGGGAGGTCCGCAGGGTGAGATCCGAGACTATGCCAGTATCGAGGACCTGTTCATCGACACGATCCGATACACCGACGAGTACTCTTCCTGGAACCTGGCCGGCAGTCTCCAGGCTGCCGGAGACGATAGGGCCGAGATCGCCGACGCGGGCAGGCACCGGCCGGACATGGTCAACGCCGGCGGCGGTTGGAACATGGACGACTATTGGGTCGTGGCGGATGACCTGATGCCGTACGCGATGGAGCAGACCGCGGCCTTGTACCGGCTCTTCTACAGACAGGTGGACAAGGCTAGCCCCACGGTGGAATGGGCGACGGCCTTCGGGCCCAGCGAGGCAGAGGCCTCAATCCAGTCGGCCAGGCTCCGTGCAGAGGTCACTGCCGAGGACCCGGTCAGCGGCTACGCGGCGCAGGGGTTCCACTTTGTGATCGAGAGAAAGGGAGAGGACGAGTGGTCTATCTATGACGAGCCTGCCCCCAACAGCGGCGTCCTGAGCCTCCGCCTGGCGGAGAACGGCGAGTACCGCATACAGGCGAGTGTCGAGGACGGGGCCGGCAACGTCGGTGTCAGCCCGTATGGGTACTTCTCCGTGCAAGACGCCCTGACGTGTCCGCCTCTGGTGACCGTGGATCGTCTGACGACCCCAGATACCGCGCCCGCCCTGCACGGCACGGTCGACGACCCCACGGCACGGGTCGCCGTCGAGGTGGGCGGCCGGACGTACCAGGCCGTCAACAACGGCGACGGGACCTGGAGTCTGCCTGACGATACGATCAGTCCGGCCCTGTTGTCCGGCACCTATGACGTGAAGGCCACGGCCACCGATTCGCTGAACAACGTCGGCACGGACGATACCACCGATGAGCTGATCATCCGGCTCTTTGAGGAGGACTTCGCCCACGGGGATCTGAGTCAATGGAAGGTCGTGGACCAGGGCAACAGGTACCAGCCCTCCAGGTGGTCTGCCGCCAGCGGTACCCTGGTACAGGCCTCCAACATCTATCGCCTGGAGTCGCGAGGGAGCATCGCCAGGCTCGGGACCTTCATCGCGTATCGTGAAGGGACGGCGTGGACCGACTACAGCGTGACCTTGAGCCTGCGATCCCAGGACGATGGGGACCTGGGCGTCATGTTTCGATATCAGGACCCCAACACCTACTACCGCTTCTCCTGGAATAGCCAGAACGGCTACCGTCGCCTGGTCCGATGCCAGAACGGGCGGTTTACCGAGCTGGCCCACGATGCAGTTCGATACGAGAAAGGGCGGACGTATCAGGTGGCCATCGAGGCCCATGGCCCGCTGCTGGAGGTCCGCGTCGACGGTCAGGAGGTCTTCTCGGTGGTGGACGCGGCGCTGAGCAGCGGCACGATCGCCCTGTACTCCTGCGAGAACCAGGGCAGCTTCTTCGACGACATCACGGTGGAAGGCCTGGTTGGCGTGAATATCCCACCGAGGATCTCCCTTGTGGACTCTGCGGCGGACGTCATCACGGACGGGCAGACGACCCAGGTCCGGGTCGTGGCCCAGGACTACGATCACGGTCCTTCCCCGCTCACCTATCGCTGGATCGTCCAGGAGGGGCAGGGGACCTTCGATGATCCGACGCGGCCTGATCCGATCTACACCCCGCCGGACGTCGGCCGTCTGCAGACCTTCACGCTGGCGGTAGAGGTCAGCGACGGCCAGGACACGGTTCACGGTACGGTCGATGTCACCGTCAGGGACGCGGACGGCGAGGTGCTGCTGGCGGACGACTTTGCCGATAAGAATCTGGACGGATGGTCGGTCGTCGAGGAAGGCAACGCGTACAGGCCCGCACGATGGTCCGCGGCCACGGGCGCCTTGGTGCAGAGCTCGAAGATCCTCCGGCTCCTTGACGGCGTCGCCGCGAGGGGGACCTTTGCGGCGTACGGAGCAGGCAGGGCCTGGACGGACTATGCGGTCAGCCTGACCGTTCGTTCCGAGGATGAAGGCGACATCGGCGTGATGTTTCGGTACCAGGACCCCAGCAACTACTACCGCTTCTCATGGAACAGCCAGAAAGGCTACGCTCGTCTGGTCCGATGCGCAGGCGGCCAGTTCCAGGTGCTCGCCTCCACGGCATTCAGGGCCGTCAAGGGTCGGACGTACGCCGTGGCGATCCTGGCCTGGGGTTCTCATCTGCAGGCCTATGTAGATGGAGAGCGTCTCCTTTCCTCGCAAGACGGCGCGATCACATCGGGCGGCATCGCCCTGTACAGCTCAGGCAACAAGGGCAGTGCCTTCGACGGCGTCTTCGTGCGCACGGTGTAAGGACCCCCTTCGGAACAGGCGACGAGCAGGCCCCTTTTCTCTCCCTTCCTGGATTGCCTGTTGCGCCAGTTGTCCGGTAAGAGTCCGGTATCTTGTGTGCCTCGTGCTGTTTTATGGACGCTGTGCTAAAATAGGTCAGATGGGATGTCTGGGGTAGTGTATTGCCTTGGCCTTTCTGTTATACTATGGCCTCAACTACGGACGCCTGAAATCCGTGTATCAGCCCCTAGGCGCAGGAGGATGCTGAGGGCCGGCTGGAGGATCTCAGGGCAATGGTTTCGGGGGAGTGATGACGATGGGTATTTGGAGTTGGGTGGTCAAAGGCCTTTCTGGGCGCCGCACGTACGCACAGCACAATCAGGCTCCTCGTTTTGAACAGCTCGAGGGTCGCGTCCTGCTCAGTGCAGACATCGTGGGTACGGTGTTTCTCGACGCCAACGGCAATGGGGTCAAGGATTCCGGGGAGGTCGGCATCCCTGGATGGACGGTGTCCTTGAATACCGGCCAGACGACGACCACGGATGCCAACGGCCAGTACCGGTTCACGGGCCTGGCTGGGGGCACCTACCAGGTCTCTGAGAAACTGGTCTCAGGCTGGTCTCAGACGTATCCGGTCAAGGCCGGCGTGGTCTCGCAGGAGTACACCTGGGTCCAGACCAGCAAAGGGACCTCGGACAGCAAGGCCGAGGCGACGGCGGTCTGTACCGACGCCTCCGGCAACGTCATCCTGGCCGGCACGTTCCAAGGCACAGTGGACCTGGCTCCATCCTCGGGCCTGGGGGCGCAGACCTCCGAGGGTCTGTCGGACCTCTTTGTGACCAAGCTGAACAGCGACGGGTCCCTCGCCTGGACTCGAACCATCACAGGCGGTTTCTCGAGTTCGGCTGAGGACGTGATCGTCGACTCCTCCGGTGCGGTATACGTAGTGGGCCACTTCGGCGCTGCGGTGGACTTCGACCCGACCTCTGGAACGGATTTCCGCTCGGCGGTGGGCACCAAGGATGCCTACCTGCTGAAGCTCAATGCCGACGGCAGCTATGGATGGGTCAAGACCTTTGGAGGCAAGCAGGGGATTACCAGCATATCGGGAATCGGCCTGGATCAGTCGAAGAACCTGTATCTGACGGGGGCCTTCACGGAGACGGTTGATTTTGATCCTGGCACAGGTACGGACCTGCATGCGGCCGGGCTGGGTTCGGCCATTTTCGTCACGCGGATCAATGTCGACGGGACCTACGGGTGGACGAGGACCATGGGCGGGGATTTTCCGGCGCGAGGCATGGCCGTGGCCGCGGATTCGCTGGGCAACCTGTACGTGACGGGGTATTTTCGGGGCACGGTGGACTTCAACCCCGCAGCGGCGGGGGAGAAGCAGGTGTCGGCCGGGGATTCTGACATCTTCCTGACCAAGCTGCGTACGAACG
>Ga0209777_10002709_pt1 | contig 22878 bp, 15 predicted proteins | sample FrelakmetHBP12HB_FD_187147 | JGI IMG/M metagenome (GOLD analysis project Ga0209777, IMG submission 187147) | Freshwater lake sediment microbial communities from the University of Notre Dame, USA, for methane emissions studies -HBP12 HB (SPAdes)... | ecosystem: Environmental > Aquatic >...
CGCCGTGGAACCAACACGGAGTGCCCATCCATTTCCATTCCTCGATTATCTCGGGGTCAGCATCATGAATGATTTTGCGAAGATTGGCAAGCATTTTGCCGCGCCAGTCGTTAAGTCCTGCAATTAGTTGATCAATTTGCTTGCTCGGTTTCATAATATGTTTTTTACCTTTACTTTTGTAACTATTTCCCTATTGCACTAATAAGTATAATACTCTGTTATCAGGATACTTTAAATTAGAGAGAATGCAAACAAAGAACCAACAATGGTGACACACACAACTTCTTGTTCAGATTTAAAGAGTTTGTGGAACAATTTAAGTTATCTGAGTTATACGAAATTCGGCCGCTGTTAAATAACTACTATTATCTGTAGACGCAAAAAGTGGTGGTGTGTGCTTGGCGACTCCCAGAAACTAAATTACTTTGTTTACATTACATAGAAAAAAAACTATAATAAATAATAGAAGAAACTAAAGTGTTGTTTATGTTTAAACTTGCCCAAAGTCGTTCGAACACTCTAAACTGCAAAACTTTTAGGAAATTTTTATTCCGTTTCTCTCTTTATCTAGCGTCTATTCTCCTACTTCTTTTTCAATTTTTATCTCCTTTTGGTCTCATTCAACCAAAGGAAGCTTTTGCTTACACAACTAATATGAATGCTTCTGTAGTAGTTGGGCAATCAGATTTTACTCACAATGGGCGTAATCAAGTATCTATTAATAGTAGGGGGATGGATTACGTATATGGACTGGCAACAGACGGAACTCATTTATTTGTTTCAGATTGTAGCAACAACCGGGTTTTGATTTTTAATTCTCTTCCTACTTCCAACAATGCAAGTGCCGATGTGGTTATCGGCCAACCCGATATGAACAGTGGATCGGCAAATCAAGTAGGAACTGTCGGTGCGAATACTTTATCGTGCCCTAATGGTATAGATACTGACGGGACAAGGTTATTTATTTCTGATGTAAACAACAACAGAGTCCTTATTTTCAACTCAATACCGACCACAAATAATGCCTCAGCTGATGTGGTTATAGGACAGCCTGATATGACGTCATCTGGTAGTGGCACCACGAATCAAAAATTTTATGTCCCAATGGGAATATCCTATGACAGTGGGAGCGGAAAACTTTTGGTCTCTGATCGCGGTAACCATCGAGTTGATATATTTAATTCAGTACCGGTTGCAAATAATGCAACGATAGATACGGTAGTCGGCCAGCCTGATAAAAACAGCGGTGCGGCAAACCAGGGAGGATCGGTTGGAGCCAATACATTGTGGTATCCTATTTCAGCAAGAATTATTAATAACAAGCTATTTGTTTCTGATTCTAATAATAACCGAGTCTTGATATTTAACTCAGTACCAGCAAGTGATAATGCCTCGGCCGATCTAGTTATTGGCCAAACCGACATGAATAGTAACTCAACAAACCAAGGAGGAACTCCTGATGCTAATACCTTAAACAATCCGACAGATACCGTCTCCGAAGGTACAAAACTATTTATACAGGATGGTTATAACAATAGAGTCTTAATATTTAATTCCATTCCGATAGCAAGTAACGCCTCAGCCGATCTAGTCATTGGCCAAACCGATATGACAAGTAATAGCTTCGGCACGACAGCTTCCAATATGTATTACCCAAACGGGGGCTTGGCTATCAGTGGAACAAAGCTCTTCGTAGGCGACTCAAACAATAACCGAGTCTTAGTTTTCAATAATTACAATACTGTTTCAAATGGATCTGGTACTGATTTGGTTGTTGGACAGATAGATTTTACTCATGGTCTTGTTAATGGCGAATTTATCAATGCAAACGGTTTTCATTATCCCAACGGACTTACGAGCGATGGTACGAATTTAATTGTTTCAGACTGCAGCAATAACCGAGTTTTAGTATATAATTCTATACCTACATCAAATAATGCACCAGCTAATGTGGTAATCGGTCAGCCGGATATGTATGGCGGCTCAAATAATCAGGGTGGCAGCGTTGGTGCCAATACTTTAAATTGCCCCGGGGGAGTCTATACAGACGGCACTAAACTTTTTATTGCGGATTACAGTAATCATCGAGTCTTAATATTTAACCATATTCCAAACTCAAACAATGCTTCTGCAGATGTTGTAATCGGACAACCGGATATGAGCAGTAACAGTAGCAATCAGGGAGGAAGTGTGGTTGCGAATACTCTAAGTTCCCCTCAAAGTGTATCCTATGACAGTTCGTCAGAAAAATTAGTTATCTCTGATCAGTCTAATAACAGAGTACTCATCTTTAATTCTGTTCCCACTTCGAATAACGCTTCGGCTGATGTGGTTGTCGGACAACAGGATATGGCAAGTAATAGTGACAATCAGGGAGGAAGTGTAGCTGCAAATACTTTGGATGGCCCCGATTGTTCAAGAATTGTTAAGGGCAAGCTCCTTGTCTGTGACATTAGCAATAGCAGGGTCCTTATTTTTAATACTATTCCAAACTCAAACAATGCTTCTGCAGATGTTGTAATCGGACAACCGGATATGACAAGTAATAGTATAAACCAGGGAGCAAATGTAGCTGCAAATACTTTGAATTTTCCTGCGGATTTATATTCAGATGGCACTAAAATACTTATACAAGATGATAATAACAACAGAATAGTAGTTTTTAATTCTATACCAACCACCAATAATGCCTCTGCGGATATCGTAATCGGTCAACCAAACTTTACCAGCAACTCTTCAAATCAAGGTTTATCAAAACCTACCGCCAGTACAATTAACGACCCTTACGGTGGCATAATCGTCATTAGTAACCAACTTATTACTTCAGATTCCAGTAATAATCGTGTCCTAATCTACTGTGATGGGGCATGTCCTTCACCATCATCACCCCCACCAAGTCCAGGAATAACTATCCTTCCCAATACCGGTAGTTCCTTACTAGTCTTTATCTCCGTCATTCTATTGTCATTGGGATTTGGGACGAAACGGTACTACCTTTACCTTCGGGATAGGTTAATACTGGAAATTCGCAGCTTTCTTAGGGAGAAACGGAAAAGCAGACCGAAGGAATTTTGGTAACATAGTTTAACTATGTATATCGTATATTCTCTTGTTTCTGGTGAGCCCGGAGAGATTCGAACTCTCAACAAATTGCTTAAGAGGCAATTGCTCTACCATTGAGCTACGGGCCCACTTACAATTGCCTATTTTAACAAAAATAGCCCCTCTTGGCTAGATTTTCTGGGCGGATAGAAGAATCTGTTTTACTGTTGTCACATAATTTAGATTCGTCATATCCAATTGGTCGTAATCCTGCGACTGGTCATAACTGAAATACCCAACGAAATCACAGGCACACTGAGCAGTGCCTCCTTGAGGCTCTTCGTAGAAGTATTCCTTTATCTTGTTTTGATAGACCAAGTCTTTTGGAACTACATTCACACCCAAAATGTTGAAAGCCATAGCCTGTTGAACTACGAAGTCTCCCGCACCTACGCCAGTTCTGTCATCAATAGCAAAGCCCTGTTCGGCACTTTTTTTGTAGCCCCAGTACAGAAAGTATTTACTATCTGGAGTGCGGATTGTAATGTATTTAACATTCATCTCAAGAGTTTCACTAAATTCATTGCTGGTTTCTTTAAGTGTCCAGTCACAAGGGTAATCTATACTATAGCCTACAGGAACATTTTTGTAGGTTTTCCAGCAACCTTTTTCGTTTCCTACTACTTGCTCATTTCCTGCAGATTTAGTTCCGGCTGAACTAGTTGCCGTACTTCCATTAGATTTTGTGTTTGCATTTGATTTTTGCCAGTAGAATTTACCTGCAAAAAAACCTCCGACACCTACGAGAATGATAATTAAAACTACGAGAAACCATTTCAACCATCTATTCATTTTTTCCTCCTTTTAGGTAAGTTATAAAATTTATCTCCGTCTGGCGCGCTTGGTGAGACTCGAACTCACAACCTACTCCTTAGAAGGGAGTCGCTCTATCCGATTGAGCTACAAGCGCTCATTTAGACATGATACAGTTTTAGTTACAATTAAATTATAGCAAAGCTAAGAGGCTAATTCAAAATATGGCCGACTCGTTTTATTTGCAATGTGGGTTAAAATGTGTGAATTCTACATTCAGTAGTAGGCATTGGAGCACTTGGGTGTCCGTTGGTGATCCAATGGCCGTTTTGACAAAGCCAGGTGTCTTCGTCACCACCTAGCACAAATCGAATTGTGAACCAAACACCAATCAAGATAAAAACAAAAATAAGTGCAAGCTTTTTTATATTAACAAGTATACCATATAAAATTTAGGCTGCGGGGATTGCGGTTCGAGCCGGTTCTATACCAGTTTCCTTTTCCGGTTTGGTTGGTTTAAACGGATCGGATTTTAAGGAATTTTTTAGGACCTCATCCATCTCATCAACAAAAGTAAATTTAAGCTCTTTCCTGGTTTTGGCCGGTATTTCTTCAAGGTCTTTTTTATTTTTTCTAGGCAAAATAACCGTTTTGATTCCAGCTCTGTGAGCCGCGAGAATTTTTTCTTTGATACCACCAATTTCCAAGACCTTTCCTCTAAGAGTGATCTCGCCAGTCATTCCGACCTCTTTTTTCACCGGGATTTTTGTAACTAGACTGACCAAAGCGGTCCCGATTGTTATGCCGGCACTCGGCCCATCTTTAGGTATAGCGCCTGCGGGAACGTGAATATGAATATCTTTATCTTTGAAAAAGTTTTCCTTGACTCCAAGGTCAGCCGCTTTGCTCCTTGTATATGAAAGAGCGGCTGTTGCACTTTCTTTCATAACGTCTCCAAGCGAACCAGTCAGTAGTAGTTGTCCTTTTCCTGGCATTATTGTTGCTTCAACATTCAGAACCTGGCCGCCTACTTCTGTCCAAGCGAGACCCGTTGAGACACCGGTTTCATCCTTCTTCTCCGCGATCCAAGGCTCAAATTTCTCTGGGCCTAAAAATTTGTGTACACTTTTGCTTGTAACCTCAGCTTTTTTAATTTTATTTTCAGCGATTTCGCGGGCAACTTTTCGAAAAACTGTTGCCAGCTCTCTTTCTAGATTTCTGACGCCAGCTTCTCTCGTGTAACCAGAAATAATATTCTTCAAGGCCTCGTCGCTCAAGTTTAATTTATTTTTATCAAGACCATGAATTTCTAGTTGCTTTGGTAGTAAGTATCCGAGAGCAATGTGGAATTTTTCTTCTTCTGTGTATCCCGGAAACTCGATTACCTCCATCCTGTCTCTTAGCGCTGGTGGAATAGTGTCTAAAATGTTTGCCGTCGTAATAAACATTACGTCAGAAAGGTCAAACGGTACTTCCAAGTAATGATCGGAAAATGAGTGGTTTTGCTCTGGATCGAGAGCCTCTAACAATGCTGATGAGGGATCCCCTCGGAAGTCAACTCCGAGTTTATCAATCTCGTCTAGCATGAATACAGGGTTTCTTGTCCCGGCGTCTTTCATTCCTTGGATAATCCTGCCTGGAAGGGCACCCACGTAGGTTCTGCGATGGCCGCGAATCTCGGCTTCATCCCTCATTCCTCCAAGCGAAACTTTTACAAAGTTTCTGCCTAACGCTCTTGATATTGATTTCCCAACTGAAGTTTTGCCTGTTCCAGGAGGCCCAACGAAACAAAGAATTGGCCCTTTCATCTTTCCTGTTAGTTTGTGAACCGCTAGGTATTCCAAAATTCGCTCTTTTACTTTATGTAGTCCGTAGTGATCTTCATTAAGTATTTTTTCGGCGTCCTTAACATCTATTTTGCTTTCAGATTTTTTACTCCAAGGTAGATCGACTAGCCAGTCCATATATGTTCTCAGGTATGAAATTTCCGGAGAAAACTGGTGCATTTTGCGCAACCTATCTAGTTCCTTTAGAGCCTTTTCCTCGGTTTCCTTAGGCATCCTAGCGGACTTTATTTTTTCTTCTAGTTCACTGAACTCCTCCTTTTCTTCTTTTACACCAAGCTCTTTTTCTATTGTTTTCAATTGTTCCCGCAAGAAAGCTTCTTTTGCGCTTTTACCAATTTCTTCGGCAGTTTCATCTTGAATTTTCCTTGCGGTTTGCAGTATAGAAATCTCCCTGGCAAGGTATTCCGACAAAATTTTGGATCGGGCTTTTAGGTCAGGTGCTTCGAGGAGCGCTTGCTTTTCAATTTGCTTTAATTCTAGGTTTAAAATTATCATATCCACAGTTTGGTACGGATTGGATAAATCAAAAATAGATGGTATTAAATCCAAGGGGACCGACTTTCCAAGAGAAATACTGCGTCTGAATTGTTCGACGATTGGCCGAATTAGGGAATCAGTTTCCTCGGTTGAGTACTCAGGCTCATCGATTTCTTCAACTTCTGTTTCAAAATAAGGATCAACTCGAACATGTTCGGTAACCTTAGCTTTTTTCAAGCCCTCCACGTTTATATTAACTATTCCATCTGGTAGGCGCTGAACCGATACTATTTTTGAGATCGTTCCAATATCAAAAAGATCTTCTGTAGTAGGGGATTCAACCTCACGATTTTTCTGCATTACAAGAAATAAAATTTTATCCTTTACCAAGGCTTCCTCAAGAGCTTTAACTGACTTTTCCCGCTTTAGGGAGATTGCAACTTCTGCGTGGGGGAAAATTACAATATCCTTAACAGCTACAAGTGGAAACGTCTGCAATATTTTCTTTTTCTCTTTATCTTCCATATCGTACTATTTTAGCACCTTTGTAAATAGACTGCCAGTGGCAGTCTCTTTGCGGCCACTTCGGGGACTACGAAAATTGGAACAATACTGGTGCCCTCGGAGAGATTCGAACTCTCAACTCTGGGTCCGAAGCCCAGTGTTTTATCCGTTATACTACGAGGGCCTGGAGCGCGAGACGGGATTCGAGCCCGCGACCTTCTCCTTGGAAGGGAGACGCTCTACCAGCTGAGCTACTCGCGCGCGATCAAAGTATACCAAATTAACTGATTTGATTCCATATTTTTGATATACGAGTGATGATAGGCTATAATAATTGAATCTTATGAAAAAACTAACAATACGTGACAGCGAATGGATTGCCTTTTTCATAGTTCTTTTATCTTTTGCTGCTGCGCTCTATTTATTCTATTTTTATCCAGGTTTACCAGCAAGATTCGCTTCCCATTGGAATGCAGCAGGCCAGGTGAATGGCTATGTTAGCAAATTCTGGGGTTTATTCTTAGAACCCCTAATTTCCCTTGTGCTTCTTATAACGTTTTTGATAATTCCAAAGGTTGACCCCCTGAAAGAAAACATCGCTAAGTTTAGAAATTACTTTGACACATTTGTTCTTCTGATTATGATTTTCCTCTTTTACTTGTATGCTCTGACGATCTTTTGGAATATTGGTCATCGGTTCAATATGATTGTAACCTTGGTTCCAGCGTTTGCAGTGCTGTTTCTGTATGCAGGAATTTTGGTCGAAAACGCAAAACAAAACTGGTTCATTGGAATACGTACTCCATGGACCTTAAGTAATGAGGCTGTTTGGAATAAGACTCACAAGCTAGGCGGACAACTGTTTAAAGCTTCTGGGTTGGCTGCGCTTTTTGGAATCGTTTTTCAAAACTACGCTATACTTTTTGTTATTTTACCCGTTATTCTTACCGCAATTTACGCGGTTATTTATTCGTACGTAGAGTATCAAAAAATTGGTCGTTAAGTAATACTTACCTGTTCGTTGCAATAAAATTGTGGTGGTTGCATATTGTTAATTTAGCAAGGGAGGTGAAGAAAAATGCCACAAAAAAGTTTTTACACACTACCGCCGCTGCCTTATGCATATAAAGACTTAGTTCCTTTTTTGTCAGAAGATCAGTTGAAAATTCATTACGACAAACACCACGTTGCTTACGTAACAGAGGTAAACAGTATTCTAGAAAAATTGGATACGGCAAGGAAGGACGGTTCCAAACTTGATATGAAAAGTACTTTGAAATCTCTTTCCTTCAATCTTGGCGGTCACGTCCTTCATTCTTTGTTTTGGAAAAACATGACCCTGATTAACAAAGCAAAGAAGGAGCCAGTGGGGCATTTGTTAGAAATGATGAATAAGGAATTTGGGAGTTTTGATAGGTTTCGCGAGGAATTCTCCCTGGCAGCCTCTTCTGTAGAAGGTTCTGGTTGGGCGGCTCTTGCATACTGTACTCAAACAGGTCGTCTTCTTCCGATGCAAATAGAAAAGCACAACATCAATCTATACCCGACTTTTCGAATCCTAATGGTGCTAGATATGTTCGAACACGCATACTACATAGACTATAAGAACGAAAAGAAAAAATACATCGAATCTTTTTGGAATGTGGTAAATTGGGAAGAAATTAGCCATCGGTTGGAAGAGTAGTGTAAAATATTGAATTGATGGAGATAATCATTTCAATAAGAAACGCTCTTATGGGCGCTATGTATAGGGTGATTTTAAGGCCGATCTTATTCCTATTCGATGCAGAAGGTGTTCACAACTTGGCGATTAATACGGGCCGATTTTTGGGATCCAATCGGCTAACAAGGTTTAAAACTTCAGTTTTATTCAATTACTCAAATGAGATTTTATCGCAGAAAATAGCGGGTATCGAATTTAAAAACCCAATTGGACTTGCTGCCGGTTTTGATAAAGATGCATATTTAACTGATATTTTACCTTCGGTAGGTTTTGGTTTTATGGAAGTTGGTTCCGTAACTGGTGAGCCTTGCGAGGGAAATCCAAAACCTAGACTTTGGAGAATACCAAAATCAAAGGGGATTGTTGTTAACTACGGTCTTAGAAACGATGGTTGTAAAAAAATAAGTAAAAGATTAAGGAACAAAAGCTTTTCGATTCCGATTGGGGTAAATGTAGCGAAGACAAATAGCGCTAAAACTTCTGTTATAAAGGATGGAATTGCCGACTACGTTAAAGCATATAAATCGTTTACGGAAATCGGCTCATTTTTTACGATAAATATTAGCTGCCCCAATGCTTTTGGTGGAGAACCATTTACTGATCCAAAAAAACTTGATTTATTACTTACTGAAATTGACAAAAACGAAACAAAAAAACCCGTCTTTTTGAAAATGCCTCCAGATTTACCGAAAGATCAGGTCGATGAAATAATTAATGTTGTTGAAAAGCACAAAATAACCGGCTTTATTTGCTCGAATTTGACTAAAAAAGGGGTTAAGCTAACTGATAAATCTGTCCCGGTGGCTGGAGGGATCAGCGGAAAGCCTGCCGAAAACGCTTCAAATGAATTAATCTCTTATATTTACAAAAAAGTTGGGCAAAAATTCGTAATAGTTGGTTGCGGAGGAGTTTTTTCCGCAGATAACGCTTATAAGAAAATAAAGTTGGGTGCATCATTAATAGAACTAATAACCGGGATGATTTATCAAGGGCCACAAGTCGTAGCCGAAATAAACCAAGGATTAGCTCGTCTTTTGAAAAAAGACGGCTTAGAAAGTCTCTCAGAGGCTGTTGGGCTCGATAATAGAGTTCCTTAATTCGCAATTTTGCCTCGATTTTGTTAAAATAAGCCTATTATTATTTTTGGTGGCTGTAGCTCAATGGCAGAGCGTCAGTTTGTGGAACTGAGTGTTGCGAGTTCGAATCTCGTCAGCCACCCCAGCGATTTTTAGCCTCAATTCTTCATTTGGAATCTGGTAAAGACCATAAATAGCCTACTTCTCTTCCTAACTAAATTGACATACCCCTTCCAATAAAAGAAAATTAAGATTAGGATAATAAAAATGAGGGCTGCCGATCTTTTTAGAAAATATCGAAAAAGTATTAATCCTCCTTACAGCCGTAAGGATATATCGTCAATTGCTGCGACCATATTTATTCTAATTACAATCCCTTTAACTGTCTTCTTAATTCTAAACGCGAGAGGTTACTTTAGCAGAGCTGCTGGGATTTCAGCATTTGAAGCAGAAAACGCTACTATTTCTGGTTTGGTTTCGGTTGGCAATGACACAAATGCTTCGGGAGGAAGGTACATTCAATTTGGGTCAGGCAGCGCCAACTTCCAACCAGCAGCCCCTTATTATGCAACTTTCTACTACCCCTGGTTTCAAAACCAAAAAACAGACGGAACCTGGGGAATTTGGAGCAGCAATAGCCACTCTGCTCCGACAAACTGGTTTTCAAACTATTTACCTAACGTAAATACTTCGGCTTTTGATCCGGCGAATGAACTTTACAGCTCAAATGATGATGCAATCCTTTACTGGCAGTTAAGCAAACTCGCCTGGGCAAAACAAGAAGTGGCGATTAGTTCTTGGTGGGGACAAGGTACCCTTACTGATAATGCTTTCAAACATATTGTCACTGACGTCATGAACCGAGCGGATAATCCTTATCCAAATCTACGGTGGTGTATTTATTATGAACTGGAAGGCCAGCCACCTGCATCAGGCGGCGACCCAACCGTTGCCACCATCGTTAGTGACTTAAACTACATTAAAACTAACTATGCTAGTCAGCCCTCTTACCTAAAGATTAATGGGAGACCAGTTATCTTTGTTTACGCCTACAGTAATGATGGGGCCGATATGGCTTTACGCTGGGCCCAAGCTAAAGCCCAGGTCGATTTCTATGTTGTTTTGAAGGTTTACGGTGGTTACAAAACTGATCCCAATCAACCGGATAGCTGGCATCAATACTCTCCGGCTACAAGAATAGATAGTCAAACCACTTACTCTTACGCTGTCAGTCCTGGTTTTTGGAGGGCGGCCCCAGGCGATACAATTCGCTTGTGCCGCAATCTGGATGGCCCAGCTCAGACCAATTGTGATAGCGCCAATCCGACTGCAGCGATACCAAGCTTCAAGGATGCTGTAACTACTATGGTCGCTTCCAACGCCACTTGGAATTTGACAGAAACCTGGAACGAATGGGGTGAAGGGACAGCTGTTGAGCCGGGTGACCAAGTAAATCAAGTAACCTCGGGAAGTGCAACACTTAATGGTAGTACACCTTTCAAGGACCAGTACATCAATATTCTACACACGCTTTTGCCAAATCTCGAACAGTAAACTGGTGTAACTGTAGGGTGTCAAAGTTATTAATACTAGTTTATGGAAAATGGAACGAAATTGCTAAAATCAATAAAATTTTCGAAGCCACTACTTATAATACTTGGGGTAGCAGTAATACTAGTAATTATCATCGTGCTTTGGCAGTTTGGTGGATCTTTGACGGGCAAGGGTAGGCAACAACTAGTCAGTGGATTTCCTGTCTCACCAATCTACCCGCATGCCACATTAAAAACTTCACAAAAGACAACCCATTATCTAGGGGATTTCAGCTATCACGGCACTTGGGAGACATACGATTCAGTACCGACCGTTGCGGCTTGGTATCTGAAGAAACTTCCCAACGAAGGTTGGTTTATTGATGATTACCCAGCAGACAAAAAAGCAGAAAATGTTCAGTTCCTTGATGCTCACAAGGAAAAACAAATAATCCAAGTCTCGGTTATACGGGACAAGGGCGCTCAAACGACCAAAGTAATTATTGAGTATCCGGTTGTGCCGCCAGAGAGTGAAAGCTAAATAGCGATATGAGATATTTAATTTTTAAATTTTATAAATTTATTTTAGTAGCTTTATTCCCATTTATTTTCCTTTTATTTGTTCACCCTGTTTACGCTTTCACTTTTGTCTCCTGGGGAGACACCAAAGACGGAACAGCTACTTTAAGCGCCGAATCTACTCAAGCGAAAACTCTCAACCCAAATTTTACCATTTATACCGGGGATCTTATTTCCAGTGGTACGGGTAGCGGTACGGGCGCCAACACTTTAGATAATTGGAAGAATGCTCTCAATGGAAGTACCAATAACGGTACTTTTGATATTACCTTTCCGGTTCGAGGTAACCACGATACTAGTACGAGCACAACTTGGCCAACCTTCTTTAATCTTAGCGGCGTTGCTTCTCGTATCGGGGCTACTAACTACAGCGAACTAAACAAAAATGCCACCTACTCCTTTGATTATGGAAATTCTCATTTTGTCGGCATTGATGTTACTGGTGACGTTAGCACAATGTCAGCTGGACAAATCGCTTGGCTAGATACTGATCTTAATCATGCTGAGGCGCGCGGTCTGATTCACGCCTTTTTATTCTGGCACGGACCAATCTATGCTGTTGATGATCACTGCTGCGCAATCCCACCAGACGACCTCATAAAGGTGCTCAATAAGCATCCGATTGTCTCAGCTACCTTTCACGGACATGAACATGTTATAGCTTATGCCCATCTCGATGGTTCGCGCGTCACCGGTGACCAAGGCACAATTCTTACTCATCCGTTTGAGGAGTTTGTGACTGGCGGTGGTGGGGCTAGTCTTTACTCATGCCGATCAGGAAGAAGCGACTGGTGTCTTGCAGCAAATAGCTTTGCCACGATTAGTGTTTCCGGCACATCCTTTACGGTCAATGCTTATCAATTGGGTAATACCACGCCCAAAACTTGGACTTTCAATAAATCTGACCCAATTCTGATTGGAGCAGGCGACATTGTAGATGATAATCCTCCTGGCCATGCTACTGATACAGCCCAACTCATTAAGAACCAAATAGCATATGGTGAAGATGTTCATGTCTTTACTTCCGGTGACAACCTAAATTCAATATCTATCACCCCTCCCAGCTACTACGACACTTACTTTAACCCAAGCTGGGGCCAGTTTAAATCTCTCATCCGTCCGGCGGCGGGCAATCACGACTATAATCCAATTTCTACTAATCCTGTTGTTTCTTCTTATGGAGTAGGTTACTTTGACTATTTCAACGGAGCAAGCAACTACACCGGCCTGGCTGGCGATCGTGACAAAGGTTACTACAGCTACAATATCGGTTCGTGGCATATTGTGGTTTTAAACAGTAATTGTACTAGGGCAGATGCCTGCAGCACTGGTCCGACCGATACGAGTTCAACCGCTCAAAAGTGGCAAAATGAAATAGATTGGCTCACAACAGACCTTAATAACAACAACGCGGTTTGCACCGCCGCCATCTGGCACCACCCGCTTTACAGTTCTGGTCAGCATGACGATACTAGTAGCTCCTTCGTGAAGCCGCTTTGGACGACACTCTACAACTACGGTGTTGACATTATCATGAACGGTCACGACCACAACTACGAACGGTTCGCCCTGCAAGGTTTTGACTTAAATGGTAACACAATAGCTGACCCAGCACACGGTATCCGCGAATTTGTAGTCGGGACCGGTGGTCTTGCGAACTTTCAATGGGGGAAAACCGATCTAAATGGGAAGCTTATAGTTCATGACAACTCCCAATACCTCACAGCCAATACAAGCAATACAAGTATTCCCAATTTAAATACAAACATTCCCGATTATAATGGCGTTCTTAAGTTGACGCTTCATCCCACAGGCTACGATTGGGTATTCCTTCCAATAGCCGGAACACCTATGCCTGATACATATTCTACCGATGTGGGAAGCGCAAATTGCGTAAATAAAAGTGTTAATACAACTGTCCCAACTAATCTAACCGCTTCTGCAACCAGTCCTACCCAAGTCGATCTATCCTGGACAGCCCCCACCAATTTCCCAAACTTAATGGGATACAAAATATTCAGAAACGGCAACCAAGTAGGAACTTCTACCACGAATTCTTATTCCGATAAAACTGTTACACCGGGAACAACTTACAGCTATTATGTGACCGCTTATGACAACGCAATCCCGGCAAACAATTCCGGACCTTCAAATACCGTTCCTGTAACAACCCCTTGCCCTACTTTACCAACAGATAAAGGAAAGGTAACAACACGCATCAGTATTTCAACAGCTGGTAATTACAGAGTCTGGAGTCGGATAATGGTACCAGATGCTAACAACAATTCCTACATTTTACAGGTCGACAGCGATTGTGGAACAGTTGTTGGTACTGCATCAACTATAGCTGCCAATACCTGGGCCTGGGTGGATTACAAAGATGCTTCTTCATCAAGTAAAATTACTATGTCTCTGACGACTGGACCCCATACCATCAACATGATAGGTAAAGGAACTGGAGTAAAACTAGATCGTGTAATATTTACTGCCGACCAAAACTGTGTACCTACTGACACTGGGGATAATTGTGCGCTGCCACCTGATACCCAACCACCAGTGAGATCCAATGGAGCGCCCAGCGGTTCTCTGGTAGCGGGCACAACCCAAACAACAATCTCCCTAACCACCGATGAAGCCGCTACCTGTAAATACAGTACGATGGCTGGAACAAGCTACGCTTCGATGACCAATACTTTCTCTACAACCGGGGGGACCTCCCATTCTTCAACAGTTACTGGTTTGGCTAACGGTACAAGCTATAATTATTATATTCGTTGCCAGGATAGTTCATCAAACCACAATACCAATACCGATGATTACCCGATTAGTTTCAGCTTGTCGAGTGCTTCTTCAGGAAAAATTGGTGATTTGAATGGTGATAATAAAGTCGATGTCTCTGATCTCTCTATCCTCCTCTCCCGGTGGGGAACAAGTGATACGACTGCCGACTTAAACAAAAACGGCTCAGTCGATATCTTAGATTTAAGTATTTTACTTTCTAAGTGGGGTAGTTAAATTGAAGTAAGTAAGAGGATTCTTTTAGCACCAGACTCGGATATTGGATTGTTTAAACACACGCACAAAAGATTCTAACGTCGTACACTAGACGACCCCAGCAATTTTTATACCATTTTATCTTGTTAATACAGTCTTTTTTTGATTCTAGCATTTATAATACCCCTTATTGGACGTTCGAACCTTTCCAATAAAATTGACAACTTAGTAAAATATTCAGCATAATTAAATTATAGCCCAAATTATGTTTGAATTACTGAAAAGAAAAAGGAAACTAATTATTATTGTGGTAGCAGTTTCAATTCCTATCATAATATCTCTTGTTTACTTACTTACTTTATTTAGTCTTTTTAGCAAGTTCGCAACATATAGTAAGTATGCGTCCTCCAATGGATACACCCGTTATTACGGGCATAGACCGGAAGGAGTTGACGTCTACTATTCAATTCAAAGTAACCCCCGTTGTACCCTCGATAAGGTTTATACAGATTTAGAAAAGGCATTAGAAGAACCAGAAAAAGTTATCTGTTTGGATTTGGCATCCGAAACAACAGTGGTAAATGAGAATATTTTTGCGAAAATTGCAACTTTAAAGAATTTAAAGGATCTTAGATTTCATAGGTTCGAAAATAAAATGATGGGTATACCTTTTGAAATCTCTGGACTGAACCAGCTTGAAGTTATTGAGTTTGAGAAAACAAATATTGGAAAATTTTCAGAAAATAGCAAGCTTCCAAAGCTCACAGACCTTTACATAGAGTTTTCGGAACCTTTATCTCTTCCAGAGGGTATATCGAACATTGGCAACATAAAAACCCTTAGGCTTGAAAATATAAATAGTTTTAAAGGGCTAGAAAGTCTAAATCTTCTAACAACACTTCAAATATCGTACACGCTTTATGGAATGAAGAAACCTTTATTTCCAGAAGAGGTTAACTATCTTACGAATCTCGATAATTTATATATAAGCGGAAATAACTTAAACGATATGCCAGCTAGTTTAGTAAATTTAAAAAAATTAAAGTCTTTAAATTTATCATATAACCCAATAAAAAATCTTTCCCCTAATATAGGTCAATTAAGTAATCTTGAAGTTCTAATGCTCACTGGAAACACAGGTGTAACATTACCTAGCGAAATTGCTAATCTTTCTAATTTAAAGGTGTTAGGTTTAACTGATACTGAATTAAGTAATAGTGAAAGAGAAAGAATTAGTAAGCTATTACCTAAAACAGATATAAGTTTCTTCACAGAATTTCATTAAAAACCTAGTTTATGGTTGATTTAACAGAAAAACACCTGTGTCGCCATTTAAAAAAACGAGACTAGATATACGCACAAAAGATTCTAACATAGTACACTAGACGACCTCAGCACCCTATAGTTTGACTTCTCAAAATATCTTTGTTATCATTCTATACAAATAAGACATATCTCCAGGAGTTTAGGAAAGGAGAGCACACACCGATGTTGTCCAGGGAAGAAAAGGAAGTATTCCAAGAAGCGGGGTTCCCAACCGACGGAATCATCGAGAATGACTTTATCTTCAGATTCAAGTATAAGGGCCATACTGATTATTGGCTACGTGGTTTCGTCGGTTCTACTGTGGTCCGGAAAGGCGGCGGCGAAAAACACAGTGGAGATTGGCTTGTCATTACCCCATCAACGCCATTTCCTGAAATGAACTTCGGGCTGATAAGGTATTTCGCCTATGACGTGAAAAATAAAGAATGGCACGCTGCTGGCGAGCCGAAATTATGGATAAAAGGGGTACTTACTTTCGAGTAAACAGACCCGAGCCCATCTCGAGGGAACGTTCAAAATCTTGCAGGAGATCGGGTAGCTAGGGCCGCTGATGGTTCGGAAACGGAGAGGGTTTTGGGCTTCCTGTCTAACGCAAGTATGGTTGCCCTACCCCAAGAAAATCTCAAAAGAGGTTTTTTTAGGACAAGAAGCTAGCTGAAAGGCTAGTTTTTTGTTGATTTGGCAATAAATACTAATTTATCAATCCTTTTTAATTATAATTTTATAAAGATGATATAAAATGGAAGAGCCCCAATCTTTGCGAGTTGCAAAGCGGGGCTCTATTGGATACAGGGGACGTCTTCAACCCTGCTGGGTTTTATGGCGGTGATCCCTTTAGGCTCTACGTATGTTAGTATTTCAGAACGTGCACAGTGCACCGTGGCCAACCGCGGTGGCGGCCCAGACCGAGGGGTCAGGACTGTAGTTCAGGTTCCCGTACTCTAGATATATCGATCCCGTAGCTGTGGCCGCACGCACCCGAGCGTTGCCTTGGAATGTGCAGATGGGATCTGGCAGTTCGCGGTCGATTACAGCTGGGGGAGCGTTCTTAGTATCCCAGTCGACCGAGACATTCACAGTATCAGTACTCGCTCTGCAAGATACTTCCACAACTCCAGACGCTGACACATGCTGTCCCGACAGCCTCACATCTGCCGCCTCGGTGGAGCCTCGGAATGAACACACCTGCAAAGGGCTCGTTTGGTCGTCGCCGCAGAGGACCCATACGTCAATCTGGACCTTGATCCCTGAATGCTTCACAGGGCGTCCCGGCGAACTCGTGTCGGTCCAGACACCCGCCGAGACCCAAGTGTCCCACTCCATACAGCCACTCGCATCTCTTGATGTGAAGAGCGCATCGGCAACCGCGCCCTTGCTGTGCATCACGTCTGCTGAAGCCGCGCTGGGTGCGTGGAACAGCCCACCCAGGGTAATCACCGCTACCAGCGGTAGCAGTACCAAAGAATATTTCTTCTTCACGGCGATCTCCTTCGCTAACTAATACCAAACCCGTTTACAGAAGATAAAGCTACTCGAGTTTCCTCCTTTCTCAAAATACCAATCCTCACCCCTCCAGATACTGCTATTATAACCAGTTTACGTATCTTGTCAACCTATAGTATATAAAATCGCCTGGGTTACTCAAAGTTTAGTTAGATTGAAAAGAATAAAAAAGTTCTAACCTCGTACACTAGACGACCCCAGAACTTTTTATACCTTGTTTATATTGTTACTACAGTCTTTTTTAGTTCTAACATTTAATACTTCTAATGGTACAATTGACAACTAATCTAGCAACGGGGATAATTTAGTTAATGCCTGAAGACCAAGTTCTGCCTACACAACCAAATCAATCCCAAGTCGAACAATTTCCTACACTAGAAAAGAAAAAACCAATAAACTGGAAAGTTGTTTTGTTGGGAGTACTTATTGGGTTGATTTTAATTGCAGTAATAGGTATAACTTTTTGGTATTTAACTAAACCTAAAGAATCAGGAAATTCATCAACAAACACAACAAAGACTTCAACAACTTCCGCCAAACCAGATGAAACGGCAAATTGGAAAACCTACAAAACGGAATCCGAAGGTACAAAATATGAATTAAAATACCCACCCAACTTTACTATAAGCGAGGGTCTGATAACTAATAAACAATCACTTATTGGAAATTACAAAGACGGCGATCTATTGATTGGCTTTGGAGTTTATAAAGGAAAGGCTATAAGGAGAAATGTTCAATATCAAGAAACGGTATTTGCAGGTTTAAAAGCTGAGAAAGGAATTGGTACGGATCAAGATATTGGTGGGGTTGGTGTTGTATCCTACTATATATCCAATTTTAAAGAAGAAGATGATTTTGATTTCGACTGTACTTTTTATCCTCCAAATGATTCTAGTTTAATAAAAACTTGTGAAGATATTGCGAAAACTTTTAAATTCACTAACTAAACACACGCACAAAAGATTCTAACGTCGTACACTAGACGACCCCAGCACTTTTTAGCCTCAGTTTTTTATGTTTCCCAGTGGGAAAGTAAGATAGAAAGATCGAAGATATCTACTGACCCATTCTTGTTTAAATCAGCTGTTGCGTCAGTTGTCCCCCACCTGGTTAAGAGAATAGAAAGATCAAAGATATCGACTTTGTTATCACAATTTAGATCTCCAACTTTCGTGCAGCTGCCGGTATTATTGACAGTGACTTTGATCGCACTTGACATTGCACCGTTTCCGGCTGCATCATAAGCTCTAGCCTGAACAAAATAATCGGTATTTTCGTATTTAAAAGAGTTTGTGTAGCCAGTGGTGTTCCAAGCTAGAGGAGCTGAAAAACCTAAGTCGTTAATACAAACAATTTTGATGGTAGCGCCAACATTGTCGGAGAAAACTGGATTTAGAATGACTGTTCCACTGGCTGTTAAGGGTGGATTGAAACTGATAGTAGGGCTCTGATTGTCGGTCCCTAAAGTGCGGTTTATGTTAATTGTCACGATTGGCGAAACCCCAACCTTTCCAAAACCGTCATAGGATTTTACCTGTAGTGTGTGCGGTCCGTTAGTGAGTAGGCTAGCATCAAGAAGCCCGCATCCCAAATAATATTTTCCATCAATATATAGCTCTCGGAAGATTACCCCTGTGTCGTCACTGTCAGAGACTCCCACTAGGATAGTTCCGGAGGTAATTGTTGCTCCATCTACTGGCGAAGTTATACTAACTTGAGGAGTACCACTGTCGATAATTGAAACCGCGTCCCCGTCAATAAAGTATGATTTGTAAAGATACTCTGTTCCAGTAGTGTCGAGATCAGCTATCACACTTCGAGTACCTTCGAGTAAAACTCCCCAGCCAAGATTCGTATCAATCGCCTTTTCTGTCCAGGTATTGTTATTGTCAGTAGCTAGGCGCATTGTGGTATTGGATGGTGACTGAGTAATTGGTCTCTGAGAATAGAATAAGTTATAAGTCCCATCTGGGGAAACAGAGATACGAAACCAATCCTGGGGATTTACTTTGGCGCTACTAGCGATGTTAAAAAAACTATCATCCCCGCTTATGCGGGTAACTATTAATCTTCGATAAATCACCACTGCGTTAGTATTTAGATTGGGAGGATACAATCCGGTAGGTTCATCGTCGGTCAAACTCTCACGAACTGTTACTACCGACCCGGTCACTGGATCATAAGCGGCTGTCCCAGAGTTAAACTGATTAAAATCTCCATGGGCATCAGGAATAAAATTAAGTTTTGCACTTTCCCAATTCCAATTAGCCCCATCGAAGTCAGCTTTGACAATATCTAAATAGTCCTTGCTATCTCTCTGAAAAATTACATAAATAGCTTTGGTTTGCAGGTTTTCAACTAGATGAGTTGCGATTTGGTCATTAATTAGGGTAGTGCTATCAAGGGTATGAGTAAAAACAACGTCAAAAGAGCCAGAAGCTTTGTTTAAGGAAGTCCAACCCGATGAAACGCTCCAACGGGCGGTTATTAGGGCTGGAGAGAAGTTAGTTCCAGTTGCGGTATGAGACCAAAGAGCAATTATATCTCCATTGTGAGCGACTATTTCTGATGGCCAACGGGCGTAAGTAAAATTGTCAAGTACAAAACCGGGCTGAAAGTTAATTGAGGTTACATTGTTTTGAGCATCACGAATGATATCAAACCTTATAGCTATCATATTTCCGCTAATTTTATCTTTATAGATGATCTGACCGACATTTCCGGACACAGCTATTGCGGACCTTGGATATTGTTCTGTCTGGAAATCGTTAATTGGATTGCCCGGAATCGCTACCTTTACCCAGCTTGAACTCAGGGGAGAGCCATTATTATAGTAAACGGACATGTACCTATTGGTCCAATCTGTCGCGACAGTAAAATATTTCCCAAAGGAGTCTTGTTTTGAATCCATTGTCCAATCGTTTCCGATTAGCTGTTTTGAAGGCAAAACATCAGCCCTGCTTCTTGGTTCTCTAGCTTGAAGAACTATTATTGTTGTGAGAGGAATAACCAGAAGGAGGAAAAAAGTAATACCGATTGTCAGAAAATCCTTCCTACTATATGGAGGATTTATGCTTTCACGATAATTTCTAAAAAAATCACTAGCTCTCATAGAAAGTTAATTTAAGTATGATATTCAAAGAGAGGGGTTGTCAAATAAAAAGATTCTAACGTCGTACACTAGACGACCCCAGCACTTTTTAGGTCGCTTTTATCTTGTTATCACAGCTTTTTTAGATTCTAACATTTAATACCCCTGAAAGAACATTAGAATCTTTAATATTCATTGGAAATAGGGAATTGTTGTAAATATACTAGAATTGTTGTGCTACTTTTTTTCTAGTTTTTCCTCGATTTCTTCTAACCTATTTTCTATATTTTTGTCTTCTTTTTCAATTTTATCTGTTATTTTTTCAATAACTTTTTCTTCACCCATCATTTTGTTAATTTCCTTTTCTTCTTTGGCAAAAAGCGGTTTCTGCTCAGTTTCTACCAGTACTGAAGAAATCCTAGCAATAACAGCTGAGAATAAAGAAATTCCAAAAACCATTAGTAAAACTGCCAGAAAGCGGCCAATGAGCGTTTTGGGATAGATGTCACCATAGCCAATTGTAGCTAACGTAACTGTGGAAAACCATAAAGCGTCACTAAAAGATTTAAATTTTGTCGCTGGGCCAGCCTCAACCAGCAAAAAAATATTTGAAAAAATAACTATGATTACTATCAGTAGCAAGATTGTTTCAAGAATTCTCCATTTGCGGAAAATTGGAAAGCGATCATCAATCTGATCAGCAAATACCAACAAACCGAATTGCGAAATGGGTAGTAAGCTTAGTGGTCTTAAAAATGGAAAAAGGATAATAATCGGTAAGAAGATATCCTTTCTTAAATAGGTAAGTTTATTCTTGGCAAGAGAAATCTTAATGATAAATTCTATACTGAAAGAAATCCACAGGATGTTGAATAAAACTTCGTAATCTTTTAAATAGATATTATGATTGAAGAGGTTAATAAATAATAATGCTAAAAGAATGACTGATAGAATCAAAAGGATATTATCAATTATTTTAATCCAGTGTGAATACTTCAAACTATTATTTGTAGAACGAGTGGGTTTTCTTAAGGGCATCTATTTATTAATTATTGGCGTAATCTTAAAATAAGTCAAACGACCAATCCTCATCAAGGCTCGTTTTTCTTTGGGTAGTAACTTCCTATCTATTTACTTTATTAACTATGATATAATCCCATAACGATCTGAGGTTGAGCAAGAAGAAAGGAGTTGCAAGGTGCCAGAGAAGCTATATCGGCTCGAGTTGCACCAAGACCTATCGGTGCTGGTTCGTGCCAAAAGTGAAGAAGAAGCGATTGAGATCAGTCGCGAGACCCCCGTTCGTTGGTTTTCCTTTAACGAGCAAACCTGGAGCGATCCGCAAGAACTCAACCCAAGCACAATCGATGCCTATACAGACGTTGTGTTAATCAATAGAGCCAGTGTAAGTAGAAGGATGCTTCGGATGCCTCTCAGGGAAGTGCGGAGGCTCGAAAGCAGGACAGCTAGTGTTGAAGATTGACGTTGAGAGACTGGTTAGAGAGACTACTGTTCACTCGCCGCTTGAAGGGAAGCTGCCATTCCCCTTCTTGGGAGTGGGGTACTTGACTGCTTCATTCTCCAAGGATCTGTTGCCATTCAAGGGGGAGGTGGGAACGTTCTGCCATCTTAGCATCAACCACCCAATAGGTAACGAGATCAACGTTGAGGAAGTACTCGCCCAGTTTAAAGAGGTACTCGGCGAGCCTACTCTCTTGTTCAATGCTTATCCAGCTTGGGTAATCAAGGGTGGAAAAAGTACGGTAACGCAACACTTCTTCTGGAGGACAGAGGACGAGCAAGTTCCCCTCAAAGACCGAGTCAACTAGGCTTTCAGGAGGCACAACCTTTCTGGAAGCCAAACCTAAGCAAATCAAGAAATTGGTTTTCTTAGGACAAGGAACTAGCTGAAAGGCTAGTTTTTTGTTGGCAAAAGATTCAATTTATGGTAAATTACCTGCATGCAAGTCAAAGAGTTCCAACAAAAAATAATTGAATTTACAGAAAAGTGGAATAAAAAGAGAAACGTTACTCCTTCAGAAAAACTTAATTTCATTCATCTAGTCGAAGAGGTCGGAGAATTGGCAACCCAGTACGTTAACCAGGAAAAGAGAAAAGACCAGTACTCTAGTAAAGAAGTAGAAGATGCTATTGGAGATATTCTAATCCAGGTCGTTGAGCTAGCTCACCTTCGAGGTCTAGATATAGAGGAGATAACTAAAAAAATAATTGAGGAAGAATCGCCAAGGATCGAGTAGGAGATTTATTTTTATCCGAACATTTCTAAGAAGCAACCTAGCCTTCTATAGCTAGTTTTTTGATTACATTGCTGCACAAAAGATTCTAACGTCGTACACTAGACGACCCCAGC
>Ga0209777_10002710_pt1 | contig 22865 bp, 17 predicted proteins | sample FrelakmetHBP12HB_FD_187147 | JGI IMG/M metagenome (GOLD analysis project Ga0209777, IMG submission 187147) | Freshwater lake sediment microbial communities from the University of Notre Dame, USA, for methane emissions studies -HBP12 HB (SPAdes)... | ecosystem: Environmental > Aquatic >...
CCCTCTTGTATTCTCCCCCTTGAATAAGGGGGAGAAGTTTCCTCCGTTTAAGAAGGAGGGCGGAAGGAATGGCCGGGCGGAGCAATGAATTGAGAATGATGCACTACCAAGCCGTCTACTTGATCTGATACTTGCTGAGTTTGGTGTAGAGGGTTTTAAGACTGATGCCAAGGAGTTTCGCGGTCAGGGGTTTGTTACCGCCGGTACTGTGGATGACGCCCTCGATGTGCATCCGCTCGATTTCTTCCAGCGGGAGAGCGCTGCCGATGATTTTCTCTCCATTCATTCCACCCGGATGCGCATTTCCTTTGAGAGGAAGTGAAAGATCGTGCGGTCGAATCAAGTTGTCGTTACAGAGAATTGCAGCCCGTTCGATCACATTCTCCAGCTCGCGCACGTTGCCCGGCCAGTCATAGCCGTTTAGTCCCTCGGCGGCCTCCCGGCTTATTTGTATTTCCGTTTTCGTCTTCAACTTGCTCCTAAGGAACCAATCTGCAAGGAGAAGGATATCTTCCGGACGGTCCTTCAGGGGCGGAACTTCCAGAGTTATGACATTCAGACGGTACAGAAGATCTTCACGGAAGCGCCCCGCCTTCACCTCGTCAACCAGGTTCTTGTTCGTGGCAGAAAGAACGCGCACGTCGGATTTCAACACGTTGTTTCCACCGACGCGACGGAACTCACCGGTTTGGATGAACCGCAGGAGCTTCGGCTGTACGACAGGGCTGATATCGCCGACCTCGTCGAGGAAGAGCGTCCCGCCGTTCGCTATTTCCACAAGCCCTGGTTTCATGGCTTTCGCATCCGTAAACGCTCCTTTTTCGTGCCCAAAGAGCTCGCTCTCAATGAGTGAGTCGGGAATAGAAGCACAATTGAGAACGACAAACGGATGCTGCGCGCGCACGCTGTTTTTGTAGATGAAGTTTGCAACGAGTTCCTTGCCCGTGCCGCTCGCGCCCTGGATAAGAATTGTCGATTCAGTGGGTGCAACACGGGCAGCAAGTTCAAGAACTTTTTTGAACACAGGGCTTTGACCGATGATTTCGGATGGTTCGACGAAGCGCGCCAGTTCCTTCTTGATGAGCACGTTTTCCCGCACGAGGTGCCTTCGCTCGAGTGCCCGTCGCAATGAATTGAGAAGCTCGACCGAGGAAATGGGTTTCAAAATATAGTCAAACGCTCCCATTTTCATGCAGTCGACGGCAACGGTCACCTCGGCGACCCCTGTCACCATGATGACCTCCATCAACGGAGAATACTCTTTTATGAATTTCAGCACTTCGACCCCATCGATTTTGGGCAGTGTGATGTCTAAGAGTGCCGCATCGAAGTGTTTGACCTGGAGAATGTTTATGGCATCGACTCCATCCTGGGCACACTCCACGGCGTACCCTTCCTTTTCAAGCGACGAGGTAAGCAGGTAGCGCATCCCTTCTTCGTCATCGACCACCAGGATCCGGTTGCTGTTCTTCACCACGAGCAATCCTCCATGATTTTCATTGTTTACTTCCGAGTATGTTCAGTGTGCGTTCGTCCATACCTCCAAGCGGTACATCGGGTCGGCAGTGCCTCTGTTCGAATTGTGTCGTCCACGCCTGAGAAGCCACAACATCCTCTCCTCTTAGGAGAGGATTACAGGTGAGGTCTGCCACGGCACGCAATAATGAAAATGATGGACTACCGTAGGTTCGACCGGGTTGCCTTTTCACGTGAAGTCCGTTATCGGAATGATTTGACCTATCACTCATTGATCTTTCTCTGTCTTCTTCAAGTCACCAAATCTTTTGATCTTCCCTTCAATCGCCGCCAACAACATATCGCTGCTGAAGGGCTTGACGATAAAGCTGTCGACCCCGGATTCAAGGCTTGAATGATGAATCTTCTCATCCTTGACCCCCGTGATGAAGATGAACGGAACGGCAAGGAGGTCGGGCATTTTGCGGACGTGCTCGAACAGGGAGAACCCGTCCAATTCTGAATTGTCGAAATGTATATCGCAAAGAATAAGGTCCGGAACGTATGAGGAAAGTTTTCTCATCGCTTCCTCCGGTGAGTACGCGCTCACCACCTCATACCCTGCGGATGAAAGCAACAACCGCAGCATGTCGACATAATCCGCTTCGTCGTCGATGATGATGATTCGCGCCTTCTTCTCCAATCTTCTTTTTTCTTCATATTCAATGCGGAAATGCCGGACACGATCCAGATACGCGAGAGCGTATCTATTTCCCGGGTTGAGCTTGAGCGCTTTGTTGACCTCGTATTCCGCAGCATCGAAATCATTCCGAAGAATGAATTTGTCCGCCAGTTTTAGATAATCACCGATCATTGTGTTTTCACCTTTCTAAACCCCCCTTAATCCCCCCTTTGAATAAAGGGGGGATGCCATTCGGCGGGCAAGACAGGGGGGTTTGCTTTTCACCTGCGCGCCCCGACTTCGAACTGAGGTCTACCGACGCGTGGGTGGATCATCCTCATTCAGTGCTCCGCCCAGTCGGTCATGTGCCTTCGAAGTGTTCTTCTCTTTTCCTTTTCAGAAGGTCTGGCGTAGATTTTTGTCATAACCTCATCCAACCCCCCTTAATCCCCCCTTTGAATAAAGGGGGGATGCCATTCGGCGGGCAAGACAGGGGGGTTTTGCTTTTCACCTGGGCCACACACCTTCAAATTGAGACATTACTATTTCCCCAGTTCCCATGAGCGACAATTCTATTCTTCGTTCAGGACATCATGCAGGGTTGTCAGTAACTTCTCGGCGGTATACGGCTTTTTCAAAAACGCCCGCACTCCGGGGATCGATTCCATCATGGTCTCATCCCCCCCCGATGCACCGCTCGTCGCGACGATCTTCGCGTTTATCTTCATCATCCGCAGGGCGCGAATCGTCGCGGGGCCATCCATCACCGGCATATTCATGTCCATGAGGACTAATCTGATTGTGCCCTTATCCCGGGCGCAGATTGTTACTGCTTCCACGCCGTCGTTTGCAGTCACGGCCTGGTATCCGTTTGCCTCAAGGGTTAATTTTGCGATTTCGCTGATAGACGCTTCATCGTCAACGACAAGGATCAGCTCGCCATTCCCAAGCGGGAGTTCCGGAAGTTCTTTTTCTATGACGGCTTCCTGTTCCTTCATTTGTGCCGGGAGGTAGACTTTGAAGCTCGTTCCTTGCCCCGGCGCACCGTGGACATCGATGAATCCGCCGTGACTTTTCACGATGCCGAGCGCCGTTGAGAGGCCAAGTCCGGTACCTTTTCCAATCTCTTTTGTGGTGAAGAACGGGTCGAAGATCCGTTCAAGAATTCCGGGGGGAATGCCCGTCCCGGTATCGGTTATGGTCACGACGACGTAGGGCCCTGGCTTCGCTTCTCTGTTCGAAGCGGCAAAGAACTCATCCAGCATAACATTTTCCGAAGAAATGGTCAGCGTTCCCCCTTTCGGCATCGCATCCCTCGCATTTACACAGATATTCAATAACACCTGATGTATTTGGGTTGGGTCTGAAAGAATCGTCCAGAGATTGTTCGGGATGTTTGGTTTGATATGGATCGACTTCGGGAACGTCTCGGTGGCAATATCTTGAATTTCCCGGATGACATGTTTTGGCTGGATGACAATGCGTTCGCCTTCGACGCCGCGACCGAAGGCCAGGATTTGTTTCACAATATCCGACCCTCGTTTTGCACTCGTCGCAAGGGTATGGAGAATGCGTGTGCTCTCTTCGTCGGAGAATTTTTTCTGGAGTATTTCAACGGCCATCATTATTGGCGCCAGGACATTATTAATGTCATGCGCGACCCCCCCGGCGAGAGTTCCAATGCTTTCCATCCTCTGCGCGCGCAGGAATTCCTTCTCAAGACGCTTCTGTGCCGTAATATCGCGCATGATGCCTCTGAATGCTACTAAATTTCCCTGAGAGTCTCGGACGGCACTTGCAGTCTCAAGGACGATAAGCTTCTTCCCATCTTTTGTTTTGCCCTCCAGTTCATGATCTTTCACAAATCCCTGCGTCGCCATTGCCGCCAGATATCTCTCCCTGTCGCTCGGTTTCCAGAACAAATCATCCGCGACGCGCAGATTTAACATTTCCTCTTTCGAGCTGTAGCCGAACAGTTTAACCCCTGCAGGGTTGATATCCGTGAATTCCCCTGTCGGCGTGGAGGTAAACACTGTGTCTATCGACTCTTCGAACAGCGTGCGGTACTGTTCCTCGGACTTGCGGAGTGCTTCTTCCGCGCGCTTGCGCTCGGTGATATCTCTAAAGATAATAAGTAAATAATTGTTCTCAGCAATTGTTACAAGGGCAGGGCTAAGATCTGAGGCAAAAATACTTCCGTCTTTTCGCTTGAATCGAATGTCACTACGAATACCCTCTTCTCCTCTGCTGAACTTCCCGATCTGCTCGTATATAAAAGGCATGTCCTCCCCAGGATGTATATCGGCGATATCCAGATTCGAAAACTGCTCTTGGGCATAGCCCAGCATTTTTGCACACGTGGCATTACACATGAAGAACCTTCGAGCCTTCAGGTCAACAACAAACATCCCGTCGCTAGCGTTATCGAAAATAGTCCGGAACTTATCTTCTGACTTTTTTAGCTCCTCCTCCGCCCGCTCGCGCTCGGCTTCTTTCTCGATGAATTCAAGCGCGAATGATACATCCATTGCCATTTCATCAAGTAAGCTGACTTCATCCTCATCAAAGAAAGCAATTTCGTTTGAAGACAGATTGATAACACCGTACAGTTCACCAAAGACTCTTATCGGGAATGCCGCAATCGAACCGGATCCGAATTCTACGCCATCCTTGCGCCGCACAACCTTTGTGGCATCGTTCAGAACATCATTCCAAATGAGATTTTCCCCCGTCCGAGTTGATATTGCCGCAGGGGTCTGGGTTTGATTCGTATCGTTCAAATCGATATTAGCGCCGACTCGATATTCATTTGAAGTTCCAGCAAATTCGACAATGGCAAGTTCCCTGGTGCCAGAATTGACCTTCCCAATCCACGCAGACTGAAATCTTCCATCCTCAATGGCAATACGGCATATATCCTTGAAGAGCTGCCCGGTATCGTGTACGCGAACAATAGTCTGGTTGACGTTGCTCAAAACAGAATGGACCCGGTTTAGGTTTTCTATTTGCTCCTCATTTTTTTTGCGTACGGCGACCTCCTCAGTAAGCGCCGCAGTCCTCTTCTCGACTTTCTCTTCCAGTTGCTCGTTCAATAATTTCAGCTCGTTCTGGGTTTGAACGAGTTCTCTGTTCTTTAAGACGGCGGCCTCGTAGGTGGAAATGAGCAAGCCGAGCATTTGCTGTTGGTCTGCCGTGACAAAACGCCTTTTCCCGCCGAACATGATTTCCACTCCAACGCGCACGCGCTCATTCTTGCGCAATTTTCTGTTGGCAAGGATCTGTTCAACGTGCAGGAAAAGGAAATCTTCGCTGTATGGTTTGGTGATGAAATTGTCGGCTCCACACGCTAACCCTTCGAGAACATCCTCAGAGTTAGATAACGAAGTCAGCAGAATTACAGGAATGTCCCGATTGGCATCATCCGATTTGATCTGTTTGCAGAGTTCGTAGCCGTTCATCTCCGGCATAACGATGTCAGTGATGACCAATGACGCTTTGTGATCGGCCAGCAGGGCAAGGGCTTTCTTGCCGTTGTTAGCCACAAGAACTTTGTAGTGGCGCTGCTCCAGGATATAGCGCAATTGTTCAGCCTGCGTAGGGCTATCCTCAACGATAAGGATCTCAAGAGCGTCTTGCACTAAATCCGTTTTGGTTTTCATAATTGTTCCCTATTCCTCTCTTTCGACAACGTAATCAACATAGCGGCAATGTTCTCTGGTGAAAGAACATACGTCGCCGCTTTCAACTTGATAGCCTCGCCAGGCATGCCGTGCACGACAGAACTTTCTGCATCTTGTGCGATTGTGATTGCCCCCGAGTCCTTCATGAGTTTCAGCTCTTCTACCCCGTCTTTCCCCATCCCTGACAGCAAAACACCCACGGCGTTTGGGCCAAAGGATTCAGCGACGCTGCGAAAGAGATATGCCACAGAAGGGCGCAAGCCGTTTTCCGATGCATGATCGCTGAGCACGATATGAGGGCCGTTCTTCATTCCCATATGAAAGCCATCAGGGGCAACATAACCGTGTCCCGGCAGGGGATACTCACCGTTCGAAGCAATGTGGAGAGGAAAACGAGTGGTGCTTGTGAGCCACTCAGCAAAACCAGTGACGAATCCCGCTGCGATATGCTGAACGATGAGAATAGGGAATGGCAGGTCCCGCGGTAGCCTTGATAAAATCTTTTGTAGAACAAGGGGTCCTCCCGTTGAGGCTCCGAACGCAGCGATTTGAATACTTCCGGTACTTTTTGGCATTGTCAGGACGGGCGGCAGATCCGAAACGGGCCCTTTCTTTGTACGGGGAATGCGCCTGACGACCCTGACCTCGGACATCAATTTCACCGTTTCGATCAGTTCCTTTGATGCCGCGTCAAACTTATCATGATAGAGTCCCGGTGGGCGGAGGACCACCGCCAACGCACCGGCTTCAATCGCGCGAAAGGTCGAGCTGATTTCATTGGCTCCAGTACTTCCGCTGACAATGACAATCGGCGTCGGGTGAGTTTCCATAATGTGCCTGGTCGCCTCAAAACCGTCCATCACCGGCATATGGATGTCCATGGTGATGACATCGGGTCGATGCTGTGCGACAGCTTCAAGCGCTTCGACACCGTTACCGGCGACGCTGACTATCTTAATTTCCGGATCGGAGGAAAGGATGTATGTCAGGAATTCTTGTGCAACAGGCGAGTCTTCCACAATTACAACTTTGATCGGGTTTGGCTTCATGGTGTCCAGTCTAGAGAAGTTTGTGAATCACATCCAACAGATTGCTTTGATCGAAGCTACTCTTGATGATATACGCGTTTGCACCGACTTCGATTCCTCGCTCGCAGTCCTCACGCGATTCGAGTGCCGTGACCAACACTATCGGTACCTCGCTGAGTTTCTTGTCACCTCGAATCTTGGCAGTCAGTTCAAATCCGTTCATCCTGGGCATATCGACGTCCGATACCACCAGATCGAATTCACCGATCAGAGCCCGCGTAAAAGCATCCACCCCGTCGACAGCCGTCTCGACCCGGTAGCCGGCTGTTTCGAGGATGTTTTTGATGAGCGTGCGCGATGTTATCGAGTCCTCCGCGACAAGGATTTTCCCCGTTTTTGTTGGTAGTTCCTTTTCCTTGGATGCCGCGGCGCCTGGTGCACCCTCTCGAACGGCCGATCTCATCAGGTCGGGTACGTTGATAACCGGAATGACCTTTCCTGTTCCGAGAATGGCCGCACCTGAAATGTTTCGCACGCGACTCAGTTGTTTGCCAAGATCCTTCACGAGCACTTGCACTTCGCTGAGAATCTCATCCACCTGAAACGCAATTCGTTTATCGGCAGAAGTGAGAACCACTACCGGGATATCATGAACAGGAGCGCTTGTGTTTTGCTTGGCCGGTGAATGCGCCTTCTTGCGTACGGTCAAATCTAATGCGTCTGCCAACCTCACCGAAGAGCAGATTGTTCCATTAAGCTCAATGGTCTGCAGATTTTCCACTGTCTTCATATCCTCTTCACTCACTCTCATCACCCGTTCTACGTTCATCGTGGGCACTACAAATATATGCTGATCCACTCTCACGAGAATCCCCCTGAATGTCGCAAGCGTCATCGGAAGAAGAAGGCGAAATGTCGTTCCCACATTGGGATGACTCTCCACTGAGACAACACCACCCAGTTTTTCAACCTTCTCGCGGACAATTGCCAAACCAAGTCCACGCCCCGATATGTCCGTGATGATGGGACTGGTGGATATTCCCGATTGAAAGATGAGAGACAAGATTTCCTGCGGGTCAAGTGGTTTTGTCGCCTCCTTCGAAACAATCCCCATTTTCACCGCCGATGACTGAACCTTTTCCAAATCAATCCCTGCACCGTCATCGGTAATCAGGATCTCAAAGTGGCGACTGTCTTTTGCGTTAAAGACAAGAGTGACCGCCCCCTTGGTTGGCTTGTCTTTGCGTGTACGTTCTTCGGGATTTTCGATGCCGTGGTCGACACAATTCCGAACGAGATGGAGAAGCGGATCTTTCAACTCCTGCAGAATCCGCATATCGACTTCTATCTCCGCGCCGCGAATGTCCAGAGATATCTCTTTGTGTCGATCGCGAGCAAGGTCGCGCACGTACTTTGGCAAAATCTCCGTGAGAGTAGCCACAGGAAGCATCAACACTTTCTTCATCGCCTCCGCGTGTTCGCCGACCATCCGTCGAAGTGTACGCTGGTCTCGTCCAAATTCCTGCAACACCGCAGCTACGCGGCTCTCGATCCCGGCGATATTCTCACTGGTCCGTTCTCGCATCCGCTCAGAAGATTCCCCCTCATTCCATTTCATCGAATCTGTCTTCCAAGAAACAATCAGGCGATTGATCTCCTGCAATTCCTCCACACGCTGACTTCCGGCGATCGTGGCCTGAATCATTTCTTCTGCCTGGAACAGGAGGGGGTCCAGGGTAGCCCTTGGAATTCTTACGGTTTCCACTTCGATTGACTTCTCAGAAATTGACACTTGTGGTGAAACCTGCATTTCATTCGGAGAGGGAGAGACAAGTGCTCCGTCTCCGAGTTGCGCTTTAGTGACTTTAGTTGGTTCTGCGGAATTTTCCTGAGACAGAATTCCCTTCGAGATGTCCCCTAACTGGCGAACGATATCCCCTATGTGCGATTGCTCGGCTGGTTTTTGCTTCGCTTCCATGGATGAGACAAGTTGAGCGACCATATCCAACGCACGGTGAAATAGATCGAATAATGCTGGCGCGGCATTGATCGCACGACGTTTCATCGCGGCAAAGACACCCTCTAACGGCTGGCATATCGACTCAATATCCTTCAGGTTCACCGAACGTGCCGCTCCCTTGAGGCTGTGCGTTTCGCGGAAAACGATCTCGATTATCTCCGCAGCCTTGACTCGATCGGTCGTTTTTTCTAATTCGATAAGACCGGTTGAGATACCTCGCAGATGCTCCTCGGCCTCTACTCGAAAGGTTTCGCGGAGACGTTTAAGAAATTCCTCGTTGTTTGCGTTCATCGTTGTGCCCACCGCTAGACTTTGAACCGTTCGACCAATTGTTTCAGTTTCTGTCCCAACTCATGCAGACTCTTCGCTGCCGTCTCCGCCTGCCTCATACTCGCCGCATTCTGGGCGCCTGCCTGGTTGATGTTCTCCATCGCGATCCCAATCTGATCCATTCCCACGGCTTGCTGCTGACTCGATGCCACTATCTGACTTGACGCCTGGGTCGCCTCTTTGCTGGTCTCCGCCAGCTCTCGAATAGCCTCCCCGGCCTGCGCCGACTGTTTGACTCCCGTCTCTACTGCCTTACTCCCTTGTTCCGTCGCCATCACCGCGGCGCTTGTCGCCTTTTGCACGTCGTTCAAGATAGCGCGCACCTGCGCGGTGGCCTGCTTCGACTGTTCTGCCAGACTCTTGATTTCCTGTGCTACAACTGCAAACCCCTTGCCTTGTTCTCCAGCCTTGGCGGCTTCAATCGCAGCATTGACCGCAAGAAGATTTGACTGATCGGCGATGTCAGTAACGGAGGCGATAATGCCCCCGATAGACTGACTTTGCTCGCTCAACCGGACGATCGTTTGAGCAATGGATTCCATCTGAATGCGGATTTGGCGCATGCCGGCGGCCGTCTCATCGACAGCCTTCTGGCCAGACTGAGAGATCCGGGCAACATTTTGCGCGTTATCAGAAACTGCTTTTGCTTTTTGGGAAGAGAGTTGCGCAGCATGCCGAACTTCTTCAACTGTTGTTGTGGTTTCACTGATCGATGTAGCGGTTTCGGCGGTTCCGGAGGCAACTTGCGTGGCGGCGGCGAGGATTTCGCTCGCAGAGGAGCCGAGCAGATTGACCGCTTCGGAAATATCTGTTGTTGAACGGCGAAGATTCTCGGTCATCCGTGCAAAAGAGTTGCCCAATAGGTCTTTTTCCGATTGGGGTTTGATCTCATCCCGCAAATCACCTGCAGCGATCCGCTCGGCTACACCAGCCATGTCGCGTAATGATTTAACCATACGGGAGAACGATTGAGCTAAAAGGCCGACTTCGTCCATACGATTGCTGGTGGCTAAATCAACATCCAGGTCACCTGCGGCAATGCGTTCCGCTACACCCGTAATCTGGCCAAGCGGCTTGGCGATGTTGCGGCTTATCATGAAGCCTATGAGCGCCAGCAGCACGACCGCTAAGGTCATACCCCATACAATGAGGTTCTTGGCAGAAAGCGTGCTGGCATCCACTTGGCTGGAACGCTGCTTCAACAGCGTATTCTCTTCATTTTCCATTTCGCCAATGATAGTCCGAATCTCGTCCATGACTTTCTTGCCCTTATCGGTAAGGATGACCTGACGGGCACCTTCAAAGTCCTTATCCTTACGCAAAGCAATCGTCTCGACCAATTCGTTGAATTTCTCGGCCTTCCTTGCCTTCAGGTCGGCAACACGTTGCTGCTGGGCCGGGTTGTCCACGGTCAATCTCTGAAGGTTTTTAATACAGGAGTCTATTTGGGGTGTCGCTTTGTTATAAGGTTCGAGATAACGGTCTTCGCCTGTAATAACAAAGCCGCGCTGTCCGATTTCTGCATCCTCCAGTAAAGACAAAACGTTAGTTAATTCATTTATCACTTCATAGGTGTGCTTCCGCCAGTTGTCGGAATCAATCAGCCTGTTTATTGCAGAATATGAACTTATCCCGATGACCGCCATGACCACCACTGCCAGCACAAAACCCGCTCCGATTTTAACTCCAACAGACCATTTCATGGTATGTTTCTCCTTCTGTTAAGATTAGTGTACTGTGCTACACATCTATCCTTTTTCATCATTAGAAGACAATTCGTTCACGATCATTTTCCCATCATCCAATATCTTTTGCGCATCGAGCAGAATTACACGCTCTCCCGTGACTCCCTTCAAATATTCCGCTCCAATCCCGGTGACGGTAGCGGGCGGCGTCTGAATCGCGTCAAGCGCGATGAGGTGGATACCAAGAATGGTATCGGCAAGAATTCCGAACTCCATCCTGTCGTTCCGAATAATGATCACTTTGCTCAGCTCGTCCAATCCTTTCTCGGGTAAGTTGAAAAATTTCTTAAGGTCGACCACCGAAACGATTTGTCCCCGCACGTTCACGATGCCGAGAACAAAAGAGGGTGCGCCGGGCAGTGGAGTGAAATCCTTGAGTGGATAGACCTCGCTGACGAATTCTGATTCAATGCCATATGTCTCAGACGCCAAACGGAACTGAATGATCTTGATGAATTTCTGTTCATTGTCACCTGTGACCGGTTCTTTTGCCAGCGCCTGCGCCCTCGCTTTGAGTACTGCGCGCTTCTCATCCGGAGATGGCTCGGCTGTTTGAGCTAATGCCTCTTGTGCCTCATCGACCCGGCGGCGGATAGCGCCCCAATCCACTATGGCTCTCTGCGTTTCGTTGGATGTATCCGGAATCGGTTTTACAGTCATGGCACAATCTCCATTGTTGCGTGAACGATTTCCCTGAATCTACCGGCTGTCAAACCGTCAGATTCGACGAGAATGTCTTCTTGCCGGTACCTACTGAGTATCGTCAGAACATTCTGGAAGCACTTCTTTGCGTTGCGGCCGTGTCCTTGATGCAGAAGGAGGTTTCCCATTGCAAAATGCGCAAGTACATAATTTGGATCGAGATAGAGTGCACGCTTCAGCGATGTAATCGCCTGATCGTATTCATTTTGTTCCTGAAGAATTGTTGCGCGCAGAAAATGGAGCCCGGAGTCAAGTTTGTCCGCGGCGAGTGCTTGTTCGCACAACGCCAGTGCCTCCGAAAGTCTACCCTTATTGGCGAGCGTCCAAACCGCAAGTCCTCTCGCGTGCGGGCTTTCTTGATTCCCGAATTTCTCTGCGACATCCCCGCGTACTCCCTTTGCCTGCAGATCCAAAGTCTGTTCATACACGGTTTGCTGTCGTATCCCGATCAGGGCAGGCAGAGGCGTTGCATCAGTGCGAATTTCGGATACGGGTTGCATTGTTCCTGCTTCGGCGAGAGCTTCCAGTGGTCGTTGATCAACATGTTCTTGTGGAAAACGTTCTTCACGCTGGACAATTGCCGGTTGCTGAAATTCCGGGCGAGCCTTGCGGTAGACTATCGCCCCGGGAAAATTGACTGATGCGAATCGCGAAAAGGTCTGGGGAGAAAGTTCGCTGGAGCCGACAATGAGCCATCCGCCATCGACGAGTGAGTTGTATAGGCTGTAGCCGACTTGAAGAGCGCGCTCTTTCGCAAAATACATCAGCACATTACGGCAGAAAATAATATCCACCGCGTTGGTGTTGTTCAGCGGCGATGGGTAGATGTCTTCCGCCAGGTTCAGATATTCGAACGTAACCATCTCACGGATCTTGGGGAGAATCTCATACTTCCCGCCTTTCGTGGAGCGGAAGTATTTTTCCTTGAGCCAGTGCGGCGCGTTGCGAAACGACCAATCGCCGTAGACGCCTAGAATCGCCTTCCGTAGCATTCGGGAGTTAATATCCGTTGCCAGTACTGTAATGCCCCAATCTTGATCGTGAGGGAGGAGTCTGTCGAGCGCGATGGCAATGGAGTAAGGTTCTTCTCCCGTGCAACAGCCAGCGCTCCAGATCTTAATCCGTCTTTCGCCGCTACTCCGCGACTGAATGAGCTCCGGAAGAATTCTTCCTTCGAGCGCCTCAAAGCTCTGCGGCTCTCGCCAGAAATATGTTTCGCTGACGGTCAGATGGCTCGCCAATATCTCTATCTGGTCTGCTGTCAAGGAGGCCGATACCAGCCACCGGACGAACTCTTCTTCATTGGTAAAGCCGAACTCCTTTGCTGCCGAAACCGTTTTGTGTTCAAGATCATTCCATTGTTCTTTGGGAAAATGCAGTGCGGTTCTGGTAGCGATGAATTCGCTTAACTGCAAGAGTATACTATCGGAGAGGTTCGTCTTCATTCAGTCTTAGTTGAAAGCGCTAAGTCGAGCATTCGTTCTTCATCTATAGATAGAAATTGGTCGAGGTCATTGATCAATATAATGTTGTCCTCAATTCTTGCGACGCCCTGTATGTATTCCGCAAAGGGGAAAACTTGTTCAGCGCTCATCATCTCGTGGCTTTTAGGCTCACGAACACCAACCACGGAATCAACCGTCAATACCACATTTCGCCTTGGCGTGCGCGCGATGATGAAATGATCTTCCAAATGTATTTCTCGCGTAGGCAAACGGAAACGCTTGCGGATGTCAATCACAGGAAGAATCTGCCCTTGCATATTGATCACGCCTAAAATAATCTCAGGTGCTTTCGGCAGAAGCGTGATTTCCACGGCACGAACGATTCGCTCCACAACGGACAAAGGCAAAGCATAGCGGGGCTCTTCCAAAACAAACACTACAATGTAGTTCCGATCTGTCCGCGGCAGATTAGTCATGGGTCTCTACCAAATGTGGTTGCGCCAAATCGGCAATCATCGAGGACGACTAAATCCTTTTGCTCTGCCGCTTTGTTGGGTGGGGCGAGTTGCCAAATGGTCATCCGGAGCGCCTCTTCCTCGCTATAACCGAACATAAGCTCGGCGCCGCGGTTCCAGGCGGTGATCCGTCCCTCGAAGTCCTGAATCGTAATCGCATCGTTGGAGTCTCTCACAACCGTCGCCATGCGGCTTGCTTCCTCAGCCGCCCGCTTGCGTTTATTCTCCGCGGCTTCGAGAAGCTTGATTCTTTCCCGGAGAACGCTCAACTCATTCGCCGGCTTCGATTTTTTCCGTTGTCCCTTTTCCATACTGTTGCCCTTTTGACTCCCCGAAATTGTTCAGTCTCCATGATGCAACTGAATACCGATCAATGAAGCGAAGGAGCTTGCCGCACAACCTACGTCGCAGCGAGCAGGTTCAGAAACCTTCGTTCTTTCTGTGCTATGATGATTCCATAAAGTCTTCCGACCTTGGAAATTGCATACTAACAAAAGAATTCGAAGGGTCGAATTAAAATATGGCGAATGGATCGGTGAATGTCAAGAATATCAACGACATTTTCCCCTTCAACATTTTTCCCTTCACAGGATCGATAATGTCTTTGTACACAAAGATGATGCGTGCAGCGTTGTGCTGAGGTCCACCCTGTCCGTCGGCAGAACCTTTTAGGTTATTTACGCCTGAGCGCTGGTCCGCTGCTGCGCTCCCAGCGTTTCCAACAGTATCTCAATGTCATTGTTCTTGTCAAAGAAATACTTTGCTCCCCGCCGGCGGCATTCCCGCTCTGTCTGTTTGTCCACATGGTCGGTCAGTATGATAAAAGTGCTCTGAGGATTGAGTATGACCGCATTGGCAAGTACATCCAGGGAGTTCATCGGAGAAATAGAGATGTCGAGCAGAACCACATCGGGACGTTGCGTCGCGATTACTTCCATTGCTGACACCCAGTTGTCAGCTTGGCCGACAATCCCTACACCGTCGATCTTTGATAACAACTTCCTCAGACTCTCTCGAACGATCCGGGAATTATCTACTATGACAATTTTCATGTTTGCTGCGAAAAGTACTATCTTTATAAGATAGAAAGGATGGAATTGAAACGGTATCGTTGGAACAATGAAAGATGTGTCAGAGGGAGAACGACACACCTGTCATATTCTTAATGACAGGGAACCTCTTAAGGAAGTAGGTGGTAGGTAATAGGTGGCAGGTGATAGGTAATGGGGTGAAACGGTGAAGGGGAGAACCGGTGAATGGGTGAAGCGGCGAGATGATCGGTGGAGAAATAGATGAATGGAGTGATGGAGTAGTTGAGATAATGAGCAATGAGCAATGACGAATTCCCGGACGTTACTCATTGTTCATTAATCATTGAAGAATTACGAAATGGCCAAGGGCTAATGGCGATTACGCTACAGGCCGTCTACAAGTTTGTTTTGTATGGCGTATCGAATAAGGTCGGCGTTGGTTTTCATTTTCATTTTCTCAAGAATACGAGTTCTATAAGTGCTGACAGTCGGTATCCCGAGCGAAAGTTCCCCGGCAATTTCGCTCACTTTTTTTCCTCTTGCAATGAGACACAACACCTCGAATTCACGTTCAGAAAGGCTTCCGTGAAGTGATTGATGTGCATCCGGTCCCAGGGATTCAGCAAGCTGGTCCGCAAGCTTTTGGCTCACATACCTGCCACCGGCCGCGACTTTACGAATCGCATTCAACAGCTCCTCATTGAATCCTTCTTTCGAGAAGTAGCCGGCTGCTCCTAATTTCAGCGCTCGCACGGCAATCGTCTCCTCAGAGAGCATACTCAACACCAGCGTTCGTACCCCGGGGTAGTATTTCCGAATATCGGCAATGACCTCCAGACCCGATCTCCCGGGCATATTGATGTCCAAGAGGACGACATCAATCTGAGTCTGAGACAGCTTTTCAAGCACCTCGGAAGCATTCGAGGCTTCGGCTACAATTTTGAGGTCATTTTCGCGGGAGAGAACTTTTTTCACGCCTTCCCGGACTAACTCATGGTCGTCTGCAACGAGAATTCTGATCATATGGTACTTGGTTGTCAGTTCTTGGTTCTGGCCTTTAGCTTTTGGCTTTTGGCTTTTAGCTTTTGGCTCTTGGCTTTTGGCTTTTAGCTTCCAACCTCTTCTTTCTCATCATCTCTTAGCTTTCAATTCAAAATGCAAAATTAAAAGTTAAAAAATGTTCTGGCATATCTCAATATCTCCAACTCTCATCCATTACTCCATCACTCCAATCCTCCATCTTTTATCGACTTACTCCAGGGGCATTTCAACATGAACAATGGTCCCTTTGCCTGGTTTGCTTGATATTTCCGCCTTCCCGGAGAAAGAGGCGATTCGTTCTCTAATGCTGAGAATGCCGAACGCTGTTGGACTGTTCAACTCTTCTGTTGTAGCGCCTTTTCCATTGTCGATCATTTCGAGCACTACGGAACGACCCTTGACCGACAAGTTGATTTTCACTTCCGAAGCATTGGAATGACGGGTCACATTTGTTAACGCCTCCTGACATACACGGAAGAGCGCCGTGGCACGGGGTTGGTCTACCGAAACCACTTTTCGAGGCAGTTGTACGACAGTTCGAATCCCGGTGTGGCGCTGGAATTCTCGTGCCTGCCACTCTATGCTCTCAGAGAGACCCATGGTATCCAGGACTTCCGGCCTCAGGTCACGAATGATTCTACGTATGGCTGCGGTGCCGGTGTCCAGAATTGCCATGATGGATTGGATTTCCTCGACTAATTTGGTTTTCTCAATTCCTTGTGGTTCGCTCAGGGTCCTTTTCAGTGCAACTAGTCCCATTTTTGTCGCCGTAAGAAGCTGACCGATTTCATCGTGGATCTCACGAGCAATTCTTGTGCGTTCTTCCTCAATTGATTCATGAAGATGGCCTGTAAGCGCCCGAAGCTCTTCATGAGATTTGCGGAGTTCTTCCTCTGCCTGCTTGCGCTCGGTGATGTCTGCAAAAACGGCAAATGCGCCGCTATAGCGTTCATCCTGTATGCGAGGATTAGCCGTGACAAGGAGATAGCGCGTCTCACCATCGGCACGAACAATTTCCAACTCGTACACGCTTCCTTTCCCTTCTCGGCGGACGTTGGTTTGATCCTCTATGATCTCCCACTGTTCCGACTTCACAAACTCAACCAAGCTTCGACCTATCAGACTGCCTCGCGGTACCCCAAGAATAGTCTCTGCGGCCGGATTGGCAAACACAAAGCATTCTTGTGCATCCACGATGCCTATCCCTTCCCCCTGACTTTCAACGAGAGTTCGAAAGCGCTCTTCGCTCTCCCGTAGCTTGTCCTCCGCGCGCTTGCGCTCGGTGATGTCCAAAGCGATCCCGACTAGTGCGAGCACATGTCCCTCCTCATTTCGGACAATGGAAGTAGAAAGAGCGATCGGAAATTCGGTTCCGTCTTTTTTCCGGTTTACCAGCTCCCCTTGCCAACCGCCTTGACACGTTGAATACAGAACCTCATCGGTGGGAGGTTGGGTTCGTGGTGAGCGGACAACGCTGATGGACTTTCCAATGAGCTCATCGGGAGTGTAACCATAGGTTCTCGAAAAGGCGTCATTGACAAAAAGAATCTTGTTTTCCGTGTCGGTGACGCTGACGCATTCACCAATACTCCGAATTGTGTGCCCAAGCAGTGCAAGCGATTCCGCCGAACGCCTGCTCGCCTGTTCGGCGAGCTTGCGCTCGGTGATATCTCGATTAACGGCGACGTGGCCAATAATTTCGCCTTCAGCGTTTCTTACCTCAGATATTGTTACATGAACAGGGAAGAGTGTTCCATCACTACGATTATGTAATAATTCACCGGTCCAAAATCCCTTTTGTACGATCTTTTGCATAACTGTTTTGCGTGAATCGCCTATGTATTGAGGCTGTATAAACTTCATAAAATGACGCCCTAAGACTTCTGCCGATGTCCAGCCGTATTGTTTTTCAGCCGCAGTATTCCAGTACTGAATGTTGAATTGTCTATCTGTAGCAAGAATGGCATCCGAGACATTGGCAAGTAGATTCGCTTGAAATTGGATTTGTATTTCGGCCTGCCTTCGCTCGGTAATGTTCTGGTATATGACCAGAAACTGCTTTGCGCCGTCCCATAGCACTTGCTTACGGTGTACATGAAGATGGAGTACTTCACCATTTTTCCTAACGATGCTGATTCCATACTCGGAGGTACTAAGATCACCGCGTTGTCTTTGTTCCTTTCTTTTTTGAAACTCGGCATAGCTCTCCGGTGCGTAACGGGCCTTCAAAGGTGTTTTTCGCAGTTCTTCGAGACTGTCGTACCCATAGAAATCCAGTATAGCTTGATTAGCATAGAGCGTGTCTCCATCTGCCGTGACAATCCGCACTCCAAGTGGGGATTCATCCAGAGAATGGCGGAAGTTTTCTTTCTCCCGGCGCAGCGCCTCCTCCGCGCGCTTGCGCATAATCCCCTGTGCGAGTGTGACCGCCGAGCCAGCCAAAGGACTTAGCGTCCTTTCAAGAAGCAATGTGCCTGCAAAGACGGCCAACACGCCCACTAAATGGTCTTCGACAAAAAGGGGAAGTCCCGCATAGGCAACAATATTATGGTGACGTGCCCATGAGGCGTCTATCAATAAAGGTCTATCAAGAATCGAATTACTCGCGATCGTCTTTCCTTCAGCTACGACCCTGCCGGCAAGCAAGTTTCCAATATGAATACATTCATCGGATTCTGAGCAGAGCGTACTGAGTTCTTCATGAGCTTGAAGTTCCAGAGAATTCATTTCACGATTCATAGTCCAAATCTGAGCACAAGCAATATCAAAGTTACGCATGATGACCTCAGCGCTCTGCTGAATTATCTCCCTAAGCGAAAGCTGACGATTGACTAAATATGTCATCTCGCTCCGGAATTTGTGCAGTCGTGTTTCATGCGCCTGCCCTTCTTCTCTCTGCTTGCGCTCGGTGATGTTGTCAAATACGGCAACGAAGTGCTCTTTTCCCGGGCTGTAAACAGAAATCGAGAGCCAAATCCTTAGAGGTTCGAGGTATGTCTCAAACCGTTCCGGTTTGCGCGTCAAGGCCACCCTGCCATAAATCTCGAACAGCTCCGGAGACGATTCTTTGATTCCCGGAATCACCTCCGAGACTTTTCTTCCGATGACATCCTTCAATCCCGTCAGTTTCTCAAACGCACTGTTGACGTGGAGATAGATAAAATCCTCCGGCTTGCCGTTCTCATACAGCATCCTGCAATACGCAAATCCTTCGATCATGTTCTCGAACAACGAACGGTGCTGCTCCTCACTGTCACGCAAGGCATCCTCGGCCTGTCTGCGTTTATTTTCCGCGGCTTCGAGAAGCTTGATTCTTCGCCGGAGAACGCTCAACTCGTTCACCGGCTTTGACCTCTTTCGTTGTCCCTTAGCCGGACTGTCGTCCACTTGGCCCATTCTTTAATTGCCGAAAATGTTCAACATCATTGGCGCGATTGAAAATCGACCCATGAAGCAAACGAGCTTGCCGCGCAACCCGCATTGCAGCGAGCGGGTTTGGATACCGTCGTTCTTTTTGTGCTATGAGCATTCCAAAAACTCTTCCGACCCTGGAAATTGCACACTAAGAAAAAAATTCCGAAAAGTCGAAATGAAATATAGCAAACGGATCGGGTATTGTCAAGGATGTCATCGACATTTTTGGGTCGATGATATTGATGAAAGCTTTGTATTGAAAGACTTCGCAAGAATATGGCCATTTTCATAAAATTGACACAAAATTCCGCGGTTGATTGTCTTTCTATGCCGCCAACCGAAGTGTTAGCATAATTTAAGTATCTTTTGTCCTCGTGTCAAGCCCGTCTTGAGAATGTGAGCGTACGCCCGACTCGAGGATCAATGTCATCACACTTTCTATCGTCATGCAAGCAGCACACAATCGAAACCTTCTACAACCGGGGATAGTACCGGGAGGCCTCCAGCAGATGAGTATTCACGGAATGTCAGTTCCTCCGGCATCTTTGGCGACGCGTGGGTAGCGCATCATTCTCAATTCATTGCTCCGCCCGGCCATTCCTTCCGCCCTCCTTCTTAAACGGAGGAAACTTCTCCCCCTTATTCAAGGGGGAGAATACAAGAGGGGGTTGGCTTTGGTCATGTCCCTCCAAAGTGTTCTTCTCTTTTCCTTTTCAGAAGATCTGGCGCAGGTTTTGTCGTGACTTTATCGAACCCCCCTTAATCCCCCCTTCGAATGAAGGGGGGACGCCATTCGGTGGGCAAGACAGGGGGGTTACGCTCTTCACCTGGAGGACACGACTTCAAACTGCGGGACCACCGACGCGTGGAGCCATTTGATATTCAGCAATTTATTTCTGACATTCAATCTCGTAAATTGCAACAAGGACTGTGATCTTGTAGGGTATGAGGTGGTAGGATGCAGATGTTTGGGTCCATTGTGAGGGTTTGAGGTTTCAGGTTTGGGATTTGAGGTTTGTTCACGATCTAATCAAGGAAGTAGGTGGTGGGTTATAGGTGGTAGGTTATCGCGGATACGTTTTTGTCTTTCGGTTCCATTTCAGATTTTGGTATTTGGATTTAGATTTTGTTTAGGATTTCGAATTTCGGTTTTAGTGTTTAGTTTGAATTCCCCCCAATCGTCAAAAACACTATCATCGACAGACAACATTTTCACAGTTCAGATGTTTCAAATTAGTTCGGAGTACACGTAATGAATGTTTTGTATGCGATTCTCTTAGGAGTCATCCAGGGATTGACAGAGTTTCTCCCTATCAGCAGTACTGCGCATTTGACGCTTGCGGGAAAACTCTTCGGTTTGATCGATCCAAGCCGCCCGGAAGACTGGACCGCTTTCATTGCAATCATGCAGTTAGGAACAGTCACCGCAGTCATTGTGTATTTCTCCCGGGACCTCATCGAGATGGTGAGGAGTATATTTCGTGATCTGGGAAACCGTCAACGGTCGGAAAAAATTTTATGGAGCCGCCAGTCGCTGCTTGCGGGACAAATCATCATCGGCACACTGCCGGTCGCCGTCATCGGACTTGCCTTCAAACACGTCATCGAAGGCACGTTCACGAAGGAAATAAGCACAATTGCCGCAAGCCAGATCGTCGTGGCTCTCTTCCTGCTCTGGGCGGAAAAGGCCGGCAGACGCGACCGCACTGAAGAAAAGACCACCTGGCGGGATGCAGTGGTCATCGGGACGGCGCAGGCATGCGCGTTGATTCCCGGCTCATCCCGTTCCGGGACGACAATCACCGCCGGGCTCTTTCTCGGCTTAACCCGTGAAACTGCCGCGAGGTTCTCGTTTCTCCTGAGCATTCCCGCAGTTATCGCCAGCGGATTTTTTGAACTCTACGAAGCACGACATCATCTCGGCGGCCTGGGTATCGCCCCGCTTATAGTTTCAACAATCATCTCCGGTATCGTCGGCTACGCGACCATCGCGTTCCTCCTGCGCTACCTCAAGACCCACACGACGTATGTTTTTGTGGCATACCGGATTTCCCTGGGCGCGGTTCTCCTGGTGCTTCTTCTCTTGAAGATGGTTTGAGTTCCGCGAACTCCCCGCGGTTTCCTCCTGGCGCGGGGTTGGACGTTTCACCGGCAGCGTATTGGGGTAGCGGGTCAATTTAATTGGTCATTGTACACATATGATTGACATCAAAGAGGGGAAACGCCATTACGTCCCCTCTTGAGAGGGGACTACAGGGGTGTGTTCAAATCCGGTCGCATTCCGAATGTGTAAGTAAGAGCGGAGTGTCACCTCCACGCACCCCGTCGACTTCGTCGACACCCCTCCAAGGAGGGGATTCCGTTCCCCCACAATTCAAACTGGCCCACCACCCATATTTGCATCTCAGCGGTTTTATCCCTAAATTTGACTAAATGACGCTGAAAGTCAAATCGTTTAGTATCGCCCAACCGCATCCATACGGGAAAAAAGAGAAGTTGATCCTCGAAGCGGCCCGCAGGCGCTTTGCCCATTATGGCTTCTCAAAAGTGACCATGGAAGAAGTGGCCGAGGACATTGGCGTCGTCAAAGGGTCCATCTACTACTACTTCCCAACGAAAGAAAGCCTTTTTGGAGCGGTCATCAGGGAAGAGCAAAAACAATTCGCAAGAGAAATCAACGAACTCTCCGAAGCGGAGCGATCCTACGCCGAGCTGGTCCACAGGTACGTCGAAAAGCGCCAGCAGTTCTTCCGGGAGCTGGTGAATCTCAGCCGGCTCGACTACCAATCCTGGACGAGTATGAAGTCGACCTTCCGGGATTTGTTCAAGAATTTTGAACACCAGGAACTGGCCTTCCTGCAGCGGGTATTTCAGGAAGGTCATACGTCGGGTGAATTCCTGGCGTGCGACTCGCGGCGTACGGCGATCCTGCTGCTTCACGCCCTGCAGGGACTTTACCTGAGAACGACACGAGAGGCTGACAACTCCCAACTCGATAAGAAAACGTATTCCCAGCTCGACATGGAAACGAGAGATTTTGCCGAGGTCTTTGTTCGCGGCATCAGACCTTCAACGCAGTATAAGAGGACAAAACATGAAAACAGATGATAGAGGTACAACAATCTCACCCCCACCGTCGGACCAGCCGGTCGAGGACAACGAGAGCCAGGATGTAGAAACGGTTCCACTGTACCGCAAGAAACGGGTTCTCATTCCATTTTTCCTGCTCATCGTCGTGGCAACATGGGCGGTCTGGTATTGGTACACAAATTTTCGCGCCTACGATTCGACGGACGACGCGTACATCGACGCCGACCGCGTCGCGATCAGCTCAAAAATGCTCGGTCGCATTACCCAGTTAACGGTGGATGAAGGCGACACCGTCAAAGCCGGACAGGTGCTTGTTCGATTGGACGACTCCGATGTCCGGGCACAGGAACAACTGGCGAAAGCCGCCCTCATTTCCGCAGAACAAAACGTCGAGCTCGCGAAAGTTAACTTGGAGAAAGCCGATGAAGATTATCAGCGGGCGGAGAAGCAGTACAAGGACACCGTTATCCCGAAGGAGGAATTCGACCATGCACAGAAGGCCCGGGATGTCGCAGATGCCCAGCAATCTATTGCTGTCGCGCAAGTGGGCTCGGCGAGGGCACAGCTTGGAGTGGCACAAACAAACCTTCAAAACACAATTATCGTTTCACCGATGGACGGCGTCGTTTCGAAACGATGGGCGCTTGCCGGCGATGAAACGATAATTGTGTTTTGAAGGTTTGTTTG
>Ga0209777_10002711_pt1 | contig 22857 bp, 22 predicted proteins | sample FrelakmetHBP12HB_FD_187147 | JGI IMG/M metagenome (GOLD analysis project Ga0209777, IMG submission 187147) | Freshwater lake sediment microbial communities from the University of Notre Dame, USA, for methane emissions studies -HBP12 HB (SPAdes)... | ecosystem: Environmental > Aquatic >...
CATGGATGCGGCGGGGAAAGATAGTACTATCAAGCACGTGATGTCAGGAGTGAACCCCCAGGGAGTTGAAGTTACGAGTTTTGGCGAGCCGAGCGCAGAAGAACACGATCATGATTACCTCTGGCGGATTGCCAGGGTTTTGCCGAGACGAGGTACTATCGGGATATTCAACCGCTCGTACTATGAAGAGGTACTCATTGTGCGGGTCCACCCTGAACTGCTCGACAAGGAGCATATACCGCCGCACTTAAAAGACAAAAATATCTGGAACCGGCGGTACGAAGAGATCAACTGTTTTGAGAACTATCTCGTGAATAATGGTATTATCGTCCTGAAATTTTTCTTACATGTCTCCCGGGACGTCCAGAAGAAGCGGTTTTTATCGCGGGTTGACGAGCCAGAAAAGAACTGGAAGTTCTCGGCAACGGATATAAAGGAGCGGGAATACTGGGATACGTACATGGCAGCATACGAGGAAATGCTCAGCAAAACGAGCACACCGTATGCACCGTGGTATATCATCCCTGCCGACCACAAATGGTTCGCCCACCTCGCGGTCACTACAGCAATCTCCGACACGCTGGATCGCCTCAGGCTCACGTACCCGTCCGTGAGCAGTGAAGACCAAGCGGCCCTGCTCGCTGCAAAAAAGGAGATGGAAGAAGAAGAGAGTGGACCCCGCATAAAAAACAGGAGAAGAACGAAAAACAAGAACTGATTGCCTCATATAAAAATAAGGAGACTTTTATAAAAATGAGGATTCATAAGATCGCTGGTGATGGGTGATGGCGGAGCTCATTATCGTACGGCTTTCAAAACAACAGGTTGGACAGGCCGGTGCAATGCTCACCAAGGCATTTTCTGATGATCCGAAACTGACCCGCCTTATTCCGGATATACCAGTAAAAACAGAACTGTCACGGTATCTTTTTTAAATTCGAACTTCAGTGCGGGATGAACTATGGCGATGTATATACAACCTCGTCCTCCGTTGAAGGTGTCGCTGTCTGGCTGCTTTCAGCGAAATCTGAAACAACGTTCTGGAGAGCGTTTCGGTCAGGGGGTGTAGGACCACAGAAACATCTGGGGAAAAAGATTATGGATTGCCTAATGTCTTTTTCAACCGCTGTCGATATTCTTCATAAAAAACATGCTCTCTATCCTCGCTACTACCTGTTTTTCATCGGTGGTGATCCCGCATACCAGAAAAAGCGGGTTGCAAGCAGGCTGATCGCGCCAATGCTCGGCTGGCTGGATATCCAGAAACTCCCCTGCTATCTCACTACCCAGGATGAAACGAACATCGGACTTTACGAGCACTATGGGTTCAAGGTTATCGAGCAACTGACTCTGCCGGATCAGGTATTGTTCATACCGCTATGCCGCGGAACCCGCATTAGGGTTCAGGTGTGGTGAAAATAACCACATCGCACCCTTTCCGGCACCCGCGAAGAGTACCCTTATCCTTCCACCTTGAAAAGCAACCATTCGTTTTTCCCCGCACGTTTGAAGGGTACGAGGACATAGTGGCCGGTCAGCCGGCCCCCGTGAAAGGTGATCTCGATCTTATCGCTTTTCCAGAGGTTTGTATCATACGTGCCGTTATCCCAAATGGTAACAGTGCCCGCCCCATATTCACCTGCCGGGATGGTACCCTCAAAATACCCGTATTCAAGCGGATGATCTTCCACTGCCACGGCAAGGTGTTTCTCACCCGGTACTTCAGGTATCCCCCTGGGCACTGCCCAGCTCTTTAAAACCCCGTCGCGTTCAAGGCGGAGATCGTAATGCAGCTTATGCGAATGGTGTTCCTGAATAACAAAATAATTCCCTTCTCCCGTCATGTTCCTCGGTCCTTCTGGTTCACGGGTAATTGAAAAATTCCGTTTCTCCTGATATGTCTTCAGCGCATGTCCATCGGAGGGTCTCAGGTACTGATCACCGTTTGTCGTTACTCCCTTCATTGGACCGTTACCTGCGGTACTTCCATTACTGGCATATGCAAGGTTCCCCTCTTTCACGAGCGGGCGTGTCTGTGAAGGATTCACCTCCACGTCTGCAAGTTGGTCCGTGGTGCATTCCTCAGGCTTTTTGTCTGAACGGATCCTGATGAACCGGGGTATTCTCAGTTTCCCGTCCCTTGTTACCTCCTGGTACGCCACTTCACCGACAAGAACAGGTTCCAGCCAGACTATCATATCATCGTGTTCAACGTCCTGCAGTTGCGGGATGCTGGTCTTCAGGGATGAGAACGTTTCCATGAGATCATGGAGATCCCGGTCAGAGAACCCTGTACCGACGTTGCCGATGTACACCAGCATTCTTCCTGCAGATCCAGTATGTCGGGAGGAGCGTGGAGAAAGGAAACGACGTATGCCCCCTTCCTGGGAAACACTCGCGTCCCCGTTTTCATACAGTCCCAGGATAAGGGCCCCGAACGTCGGGCCACGGCCTCCCTTTCCCAAAGTATACCCGGTGATCACGCAGTCACAGGTCTTCTGCCCCTTTACCTTCAGCCACGTGCCGCTCCGCAGCCCGGGCTCATACGGACTGTCCTTTCGTTTTGCCATGACTCCTTCGAGACCTTTTGCAATAGCCGCCCGGTAGTAGTCCTCCCCTCTCCCTTCAACCGGGACGGAGAGTATGACGTGAGGACCTTCAGTAACAGCCAGTCTAAGAATTTCCCTCCGCTCCAGAAAAGGGAGATCTATCAAAGGTTTTCCTTCTTTTTCGAGAATATCGAATACGATGTAGGTGACGGGAACGGTTACCCGGGGGGGAGGTATTTTCCCGCTTCCCTGGTGCAACCGGGGAAGGAGGGATTGTATATCGGGCTTCCCCCCGCTCATCACGACAATCTCCCCATCAAGTACTGTACCCGGTGCGAGGGTTAAAAGTTCTTCAAGTTCAGGAAACTGTCCGACAAGTTCCTGGTCGTTCCGGCTCCGTAATGACAGCGTGTTATTTACGTACGCGATTGCCCGGACACCGTCCCATTTGATCTCAAAAAACCATGCATCGCTGTTGAAAGGTCCGGTTGCGGACTGTGCGAGCATGGGGAGGTATCTGGACTTCATAGATCATCGAAATTATAAATAAATCATTTTCCGGCAAGCGTGGCAATGGTTTCCTCTAAGGCCTGCATGAGTTCTTTCGCTTCTTCTGGGTGAGGTTCTTCATGGACAATCTTCTCACCGGCAAGCTTCTTTTCGATAAGTCTCATTACTGCTTCCTGGTACCGGTCAGGATAATCCGTCAGGGAAAAATCTCCTGAAAGCTCATTGATGATCCGTTTTGCCAGCATGAGCTCACTCCCCTTTGGGACCGGAAGACTGGTCAGTTGCTCAAACGCATGAGGCGACGTGACTTCGTCTGCATGCCGGAGCGTTGTCAGGACCAGGCCACCGCCGTAGACATGCACCACCACGGGGTACTCCTTTGTCCGGAGCGTAATGGTTCCGACTGCAGCCCGACCCAGGTCTTGGAGTGCGGTGACCAGCAGGCTGTACGCCTCCTCGCTACGGTCAGGAACAAGGATATACGGGGTCTCAAAATAGGTCGGATCGAGCGAGAGATAATACACAAATTTTTCAATCCTGATCTTCCGGTCAGATTCCGGCATGACCGCTTTGAGTTCGTCGGGTTCAAAGACCACGTATTCTCCTTTCCGCACCTCATACCCTTTTACCGTATCTGCCCACGGGATTACCCGCCCGTCTTTTGTGCAGACCCGGTCGTACCTGAGCGGCTGCCCGTCCTCCCGGTGGAGCAGCCTGAACGAGAACGATCTGTCCCTCACCATCGTATGCAGCCGGACCGGCACATTGACAAGACCAATCGTGATACTCCCGCTCCAGAATGGCCGTCCGGCATTGCCCTTCTGTGCAGGTTCATCCGGGGGGTGTTCCGGGATGACCAGGGTTTTGGGCTGGTCCTTTTTTGTTACCTGCTCTCCGGAAATACCTGTCGGGAGGACCGGTTCTGGTCCGGGAACTCCTGCGACGATCTTTTTGGCCCTGCCTTGTGGTGAGCGGTGAGCGGTCTTATCTCCGGATTGTCTGCCTGGTGTCAAAGATGCCCCTCCATGGGTCTTCACTTCCTGAAAGCATCGTCCGTATATTAAAATTTTCGGGACGAAACCCGTGCTTCAGCTGGTCCCAGCTGAGGGGTGCGGATACCGTTGCGCCGTCTGTTGCCCTAAGGCTGTACGGGGCTGCCATGGTTTTCCCATGGGCGTTCTGGAGGTAGTCGATGAAGATCGTCCCGGGGTCCCGCGAATGGGGAAACTCAGCAACCACGCTGGGCGTGTTTCGTGCAATGCTTTTTCCCATTTGATGCGCGAATGCCCGGATCTCTTCGAAACGATAGCCGGCTGATAACGGGACCGCAACATGGAGTCCTTTTTTCCCAGAAGTTTTCACATATGACTGGATCCCGGCATCCTCCAGCCGTTCATGGACACTACGGGCGACATCGATCACGTCGTCAAACGAAAGAGGTGGTTCGGGATCGATATCGAACAGTAAGAGATCGGGGGAATCATACGCCACTGTTGTTGAGAGGGTGACATGGAGTTCTAGGGAAGCAAGGTTTGCAAGCCAGATGAGCGTATCGAGGTTGTTGCAGAGGATGAAATGCACCTCGCGGTCGGCGGTCTTTGCAAAGCGGGTAAATATATCTACATAGGCCGGGGTTCCCTGCGGGGCATCTTTCTCGTAAAAATCTTCTCCACCTACCCCGCCAGGGTAGCGGTGCATGGTAAGCGGCCTGTTATGAAGAAAAGGGAGCATACGCGGGGCCATTTTGATATAGTAGGTAATAACCTCCTGCTTGGTGATATGGAGCGCCGGAAATATGACTTTGTCAAGGTTGGTCAGGTGGACCCGGGTGAGATCGCTGAGTGATGGTGTATTTCCCTCCCGGCCTGCATTCCCTGCCATGGGGAGTTGTTGATGTTATAAACCAAAAATAGTTTTGTGTAAAAAGAGAAAGGGGCCGGCCTGGCATGGACACCCCGAAAAGCTCCTTTTTCTCAACCGACGAGTTGTGCAGCCAGTCACGAATACACTTTTTTGTCTCCTGTCTGCTTTTTTTTAGAGGCGCCCCTCGTGTAAAGGTATTCCCTGCCATGGAAAGGAATTGGCATGGCTGACCACAGAAATCATAAATTTTTTGAGATGGCTGCTGTTTTTCAGGCATCAGCTGTCGAAGGGGCAGGAACAAATTCACGGTTCGAAACAACTCCACAATCCACGGAGTCTTCCGTAGACTTGAGGGAAAGCTTGTGGATATAAGGAGACGCCCGGTCACGTTTGCTCCTCCTCGTGCCTCTCAGAACCAGCCTCTATTAAATCCTCCCACCGTAATATCCACTGATAAACCGTAGGATTTCTATGAAGATCGCAGTCGCCGGGAAGGGTGGCGTTGGAAAGACTCTTGTTGCTGCGGGCCTTGCATGGTCGTTGGCCCGACGGGGATTCCGGACGATCGCGGTCGATGCGGATCCGACCCCGAACCTTGGCATATCTCTCGGGCTCACTGTCAAAGAGGCATCATCCATCATTCCCATCTCGGAAAATGCAGCACTAATCGAGGCGAAAACCAGGACCGGGTTCCCGGGGGTGTACTCGCTCACCTTTTCCGTGGATGATATCATCCGTGATTATGCGGTTCCCACACCTTCCGGTGCACAGCTTCTCGTTATGGGAACCGTAAAATCGATGGGTTCCGGGTGCTCTTGTGCCGCGAATACGGTTCTCCGGACACTTATCCGTCACTTGGTTGTCGACCGCGAAGAAGCGCTCGTTCTCGACATGGAAGCAGGCCTCGAACACCTTGGCCGGGGGACTGCGGAAGGTGTCGATGTCATGCTGGTGGTAACGGACGCGAACGCAAAATCTATCGGGACCGCAAGGATAATTACCCGTATGGCCGCGGAGTCCGGAGTGCCGAACGTCTTCCTTGCCGGAAACCGGATCGGTTCTAATGACGAGATGAGAATTGTCACCGCATTTGCGCGGGAGACCGAATCCCGGCTCATGGGGACGATCCCCTATGATCCTGCCGTCATGAAAGCCGGAATAACAGCAGAGCCGGTCATGGCGCTGGAAGGGACTCCCGCAATGAACGCGATTGAACGGATAACAGAAAGCCTTATGACAGGTTCGGACCTTCATGGAAAAACGGAAAAGTCACCCGGAGGGAGAAAATAATATGAAAACACTGGTAACTGTTGGCCGGGGGGGTACCGGGAAGACGAGTTTTGTTGCGGTCATGGCACGGTACTTCAAACAACGGCATGATGTGCCGATCCTCCTTGTCGACGCGGATCCTGACCAGAACCTTGCCGAAATGGTCGGCGTCGATCTGGAAAAGGCCGGGATCGGGACCATCTCCGATCTTGTCACCGATACGTTCATCCGGAAAGGCGGGACGACTATCGGGATTCCCCCCTCCGAGCGGATAGAATCCCGCATCTGGAAGGAAGGGCTCTATGAGGGAGAGTCGTTCGACCTCATCGCAGTCGGTACAAAATGGATCGAGGGATGCTACTGCATGCCTGACGCGGCACTCAAGGAAGCACTCTCGCGCATGACCCGGAATTACCGGTATATTCTCATCGATTCCCCGGCCGGGGTCGAGCACCTGAACCGGAAGATTGTCTCCCGTGTCGACGATATCTTCGATATTGTCGGTGCGTCGAGCAAATCCTTTGAGCACGTGAAACGCGCCTACCGGATTGCCCGCGAGGTCGGGATTCTCTTTGATCATTTCTACGTTGTTGGAGGAAACCAGATCCCATGGGATTTTTCGATCCCGGAACCCGAAGTACCGCAGCAGCAGTATCTCGGCCCGATTGCGTATGACCCCGGGGTGCAGGAAGCAGTTCTTCGGGGTAAGTCCCTTCTCGAACTTCCGGAAGATTCCCCGATGGTCCGGTCCGTGAGCGACCTCATGAAGAAAGCGGGATATGGCTGACCGGTCCCGGCACTGCACTATTTGCCGTATGTCAAAGAAGCAACATTAAACAGGTTCCTGCAGCAAACTACATTCTTAAAGGCTGGTCGGGGATCGTGTGAACCGGAAGAACGTATCTCTCAAAATCAGTGAACTGGAATCGGATATCGGAAACATCCATAATCTCGAGCTCTCCATAGGGAAGATCTCGGGGGAGGATTGGTCTGAAGCGGAAGGACCGACTCCGTTCCCGTCGCTTACGTCATTGCGCGCGTGGGACCACAAACTTCTCTCCCGTTATCAACCGTTTTACCTCCCGTTCTGCGATCTCTGCTGCTTCTGCACATTCGGGAAATGTGATCTCACGGGGACAAAGCGCGGGGCCTGTGGGATCACGATGCCTGCGCAGCAGTCGCGCTTTGTCCTTCTTGCGGCATGTATCGGTGCGGCAACCCATATCAGCCATGCACGGGAGCTGGTCACGCATGCCATCCGGACCTGCGGCGCAGATCTCCGTCTTGATCCCGGTGGCAACTCCATCGATATCGAAGCGCCGGTCACCCGGCTTGTATGCGGCATAAAACCGGAGAAGCTGAGCGATCTCGAGACCGTGCTCGAGTATCTTGAGGGACAGGTCACCCAGCTCCTTGCGGTAGCCCACACCGGCCAGGAAGGCAGCAGCCTTGATTTTGAGTCCAAGGTCCTGCACGCAGGCATGATCGACCAGGTTGGCATGGAGGTCGCCGACCTTGCCCAGACCTCGGCACTGGGATTTCCCAAAGCAGAACCCGATACCCCCTTAGTCGATCTCGGGATGGGAGGAATCGATACCAAAAAACCCGTCATCCTTGTCATCGGCCACAATGTCCCTCCTGCGGTCTCTATCATCGAGTACCTGAAAAAAACCCGCATGCAGGATGCAGTTGAGGTGACCGGCATCTGCTGCACCGCTCTCGATGTAACCCGGTACTCCGCTTCGGCAAAGATCGTCGGTCCCATGTCATGGCAGCTCCGGTACATCCGGAGTGGCATACCGGACGTAGTCGTGGTTGACGAGCAGTGCATCCGCACTGACACCCTTCTCGAATCCCGCGAGGCCGGATCCCCGTTCATCGCGACCTCGGAGAAGAACTGCCTCGGGCTTCCCGACCGGACCCGGGACTTGGCTGACGACATTGTCGCAGACCTTACGAGCGGCCGGGAGCCGGGAGTGTTGATCCTTGATCCGGAGAAAGCAGGGGAGGTCGCAGTGCGGGTTGCCCAATTCGTCGCACCGCTCCGGAAAAAGCCAAAGATCCCCCTTACCACCGAACAGATCATTGAGCATGCGAAGACCTGCACCCAGTGCAAGCTATGCCGGCGATCGTGCCCGAATGATCTCCACATTCCGGAAAGCCTGAAAGCGGCAGGGAAAGGGAAGCTTGCAATGCTCGACGAGATGTACGAAGAGTGCCTCGGTTGCGGGCGGTGTGAGCAGGCGTGCACCCAGCATATCCCCATCCACACGATGATCACGGCTGCTGCGGCAGAGAAGACTGCTTGTGAAACCTTTTGCGTCCGGACCGGACGGGGGGCTATACAGGATGTCGAGATCCGGAAGGTTGGGGGGCCCATCGTGCTCGGCGAGATTCCCGGGATCGTCGCCTTCGTCGGGTGCTCGAACTACCCAAAAGGAGGGCGCGAAGTCGCTGAGATGTGCATGGAGTTTGCAAAAAGGCGATACATTAACATGACCTCCGGTTGCGCAGCCCTCTCCATTGGTATGTACAGGAACGGGGACGGGAAGACCCCGTACGAGATCTACCCCGGGACCTTTGATGCCGGTGGCATTGTCAACGTTGGCTCCTGTGTCGCAAACGCCCATATTGCGGGAGCGGCGATCAAGATAGCGAGTATTTTTGCAAAACGGACACTCCGGGGCAACTATGAAGAGATTGCCGATTATGTCTACAACCGGGTCGGGGCAGTCGGGGTCGCTTGGGGTGCGATGTCCCAGAAGGCGGTAGCGATCGCTGCCGGGTTCTGGCGTCTCGGTATCCCGGTTGTTGTCGGTCCGCACGGGACCAAGTACCGCAGGATGCTCCTAGGGAAAGCGGAACGAGAGCAGGACTGGTATGTCTATGACCGGAGGACCGGGGAGAGTGTGTACGTCGGGCCGGTACCTGAGCACCTCTTCTTCGCAGCCGAGACCAAGGAAGAGGCGATGGTAATGATCGCAAAGCTCTGCATGCGTCCGAACGATACGACCCGGGGACGGGCAATCAAGCTCACCCATTATCTCGATCTCCACAAGCGGATGATGGGAATCCTCCCCGATGATATCGATCTCTATGTCCGGACTCCTGCTGATATACCGGTCACGATGAAGGACGAGGTAATGCAGATCTTAAAGGAGCGGGACTGGAAAGAGCGGTCAATCCCGGATCCTACCCTTCTTGCATGGCAGGTCAGGAAGCAGGAGGGAGGTCAGTAATGCCCCCGGTCGAATCGTGGCAGGTTGCCGAAGTCCCCGGCCCGAAGAAAGCATCGGTTATCACGAAACCGGATATCGTGGACGCGATGATTAAACGGGCGAAACATCCGGTCCTTGTTATCGGCCACCTTGCGGCAGAGATCGACCTTGACGACCGGAAGATGATCGACTTTCTCATCATGCTTGCGGAGAAAGGGGATATTCCGGTCATCGCAACCGGCCACACCAACCGGGAACTCCTCAAACGGGGTTATAAAAAAGCCCGGGTTATGCCAGTTGTTGAGGTCGGCCAGCGCCTCACCGATCCCCTCTGGAATGGGATTGATGGCAGGGAGCCCTACGACCTTGCGATCTTTGCCGGCCTCCCATACTACATGGAGTGGACTATTCTTTCAGGGCTGAAGAACTTTGCACCGAATCTCAAGACGATGAGCCTCGACAACACCTATCAGCCGAACGCGAGCTGGTCGTTCCCGAACATCTCGATCAAGGACTGGCTCGAGAACCTCCGCGATATCATTGCGAATCTGGAGGGCTGAACTATGTTTGATGACATCCCGGTCGACGTAGGCCTCGTCTATGCGGGGGAACGTATACGGAAGAACGACATGTATATTGAGCTCGGGGGTCCGGACATAAAAGAAAAGTTCGAACTCGTGAAGATCCGAAACATCGATTCTGTGCAGGACGGGGAAATCACGGTACGGGGACCCGACATTTCTGCTATGGAACCGGGGAAAAAATATCCTTTCGGGATCCTCATCGAAATTTCCGGCTCTCAGCTCGAAGAGGATTTTGAAGGGGTCATTGAGCGCAGGATCCACGAGTACGCGAACTATATCGAGGGGTTCATGCACCTGAACCAGCGTTACGATATCTGGGGCCGCGTCTCCCGGAAGGCATACAACAAGGGATTCACCTCGCTCGCCGTTGTGGGAAAGGTCCTTGCCCAGCTCCTGAAGAATGAACTTCCGATTATCGAATGTATCCAGATCACCTTCTATACCGACCCTGACCTGATTACACCCTTATACGCAGAAGCAAGGCGAACGTACGACAAGCGGGATGCCCGTGCCCATGGTCTCACTGACGAGGACGTTGACGTCTTCTATGGGTGTGCCCTCTGCCAGTCGTTCGCACCCAGCCATGTCTGTATCGTCACGCCACAGCGGTACGCGAACTGTGGTGCAATCAGCTGGTTCGACGGGAGGGCTGCAGCCCGGATCGATCCGAAAGGTGCTATCTTCCCGATCGAGAAAGGAGAGTGCCTCGATTCGGTGAAAGGAGAGTATACCGGTATCAACGAGAGTGCGAAGAAGCGGTCACTCGGCGAGGTCTCCCGGGTGTATCTCTACAGTGCATTCACCTGCCCGCATACCTCCTGCGGATGCTTCGAGGGCATTGCGTTTTATATTCCTGAGGTGGAAGGGTTCGGGGTTGTGATGCGGGGATACCGGGATGTTACCGTGAACGGCCTTCCTTTCTCCACGATGGCGGACTCGACGGCAGGAGGACGGCAGGTCGACGGGTTCCACGGGATCTCGCTTGAGTACATGCGGTCCTCAAAGTTCATTGCCGCTGATGGGGGGTACGCCCGGATTGTCTGGATGCCCGCCGAACTCAAAGAGCAACTTCGGGAATTCATCCCGGAGGATATCGCATCCCGTATAGCGACCGAGAACGATGTAACAACGGTTGATGAACTGCAATCCTTCCTTGCAGAGCACGCCCACCCGGTTGTCACCCGGTGGGTTCAGCCTGCGGAGGTAGAACATGAAGGCATCGCAGTCTATACTGCTGCAGAACTCCCCTTTGTCTCGGGGGGGGTCCGGATAATCCTGAAGAACGCCCGGATCTATGCAGACAAAGTAACGATTATCCCGGTAAAACCGGGTAAAACGGGTAAGGATGTGTGAGATGCCGCAAGAAAATCACCCGAAGGGGAAAAAGAATATGCTCCGCGAATCCCTTCCCCGCCTCCTCGGACTCCTTGACGGGGTTGAAAAGATTGAGCTCGAGAAGGTGGCTCTCGAGATCGGCGATCTTGAGTTTTTTATCCCGACCGGAACGGGTTCTGCCGGCAGTCTTACCGGCGTCCATCTCCCGGTTACAACCGTACCCGTAAAACCCACGGCTCTCATTCCGGCCGAATTTATGCCGTACCGGGAAGAATTTTCCGGCCGCATCCGGGAAGTGATGCTGGGTGCAACCCGGGCCGAAGGGGGCAGCCGGAGCAGGGTCCTGACGATCGGTGGCGCCGATGCCCCGCCGTTTGCGTTCCCTCAGAATCCCCCGGTGAACCTGCCCGTTCTCGCTGTCGATGTCTTCGATATGGACATATCTCTTCCACGGGCCATAAAGGGCGGTATCAAAGAGGTCATGGCAGACCCCGCGGAATGGGCCCGGCTGAATGTCAACAAGTTCGGGGCTGACATGGTGACAATCCACCTGATGTCAACCGACCCTCTCATCAGCGATGCATCCCCCCGGGAAGCGGCCCGGACCGTCGAGGAGGTGCTCCAGGCGGTTGACGTCCCGATCATCATCGGGGGATGCGGGGACCCGCACAAAGACTCCCGGGTCTTCTGCGAGATTGCCGAGATGGCCCATGGCGAACGCCTTCTCTTAAACTCGGTCACCCTGGATATGGCTGAAGCAAAGACCCTCGAACCCGTGGCAAAAGCAGCCCGGAAGCACAATCATGCCGTCCTCGGGTTCACGGGCCTCGAGCTGAACAAGGCCAAAGAACTGAACCGCCGTCTCTATGAGTATCTTCCTCCTGAGAGCATCGTGATGGACTTAACCACCGTCGCGCTCGGGTACGGCCTTGAGTACTCGTTCACGATCCACGAACGGGCACGGTACGCGGCACTGATGGGAGATACCGAACTCCAGCACCCGACTATATCCGCTTCCACGAATGCATGGGCGGCACGGGAGGCATGGATGAAGTTGGACGCGAGATTCGGTGCACGGGATATCCGGGGACCACTCTGGGAGACGCTCAACGCGCTCACTCTTCTTCTCGCAGGAGTCGACGTCCTAATGATGATGCATCCTGCTGCAATCCGTACCGTCCGTGAGACAGTATCCAATCTCATGAAGCACGAACCCGTAAACGCCGACCAGATTTCCGGCTGGGCGGGAGCACGCATTTGAGGTGGTAACGATGGCAGCCGTAATTCCACGAAAAACCATACGGGAGATCAGCCCGATTGATGTTTACCGTCTCCTTCCCCGCACTAATTGCCGGGAGTGCGGGGAATCCAACTGTATGGCGTTTGCCACCCGGGTCGTTAACGGGGAACTCACGATCGAGGAGTGCCCGCCCCTCCGGAAAGAGGAATACCATACCGCGTACGGGGATCTCAACGAACTCCTCGCCCCGCCGGTCCGGGCTGTTACTGTCGGCACCGGCCCCCGGGCAATCCGCATTGGGGGGAAACATGTTCTCTTCCGGCATGATTTCACCTACCACAACCCGGTTCCGATAGCCCTCGATGTGAGCGATGATCTTCCGGCCAAGGACCTCGCGGATCGGATCAGGACAATTGCGAGGTCCTTGCGGAATTCTCGTACAATTACATCGGACGGATGCTCACGCTGGACGCGATTGCGGTCCGCTCGACCCGGAACGACCCTGCGGCGTTCGCGGCAACCATCAAAGCGGTCGCAGCCCGCACGGATCTTCCCCTCATCCTCTGTACGACTAACACTGCCGTAATGGCGGAAGGTCTCTGTGACATTGCAAAGAGACGTCCGCTCATCTGTGCGGCGACTAAGGAGAACTGGAGCGCGATGGCAGACCTTGCCCTACGGTACAACTGCCCGCTGGTTGTCTCCGCTCCCGGGGATATCGCTCTCCTGCGTTCGCTCACAAAGACGCTCACCGCGTACGGGGTCCGGGACCTTGTTCTCGATCCCGGGACCTTTGTCGATCCCGGCATTTCGGAGACCCTGCATATGTTCACGGCGATCCGCTGGGCAGTATTCCGGGAGCATGATGATCTTCTCGGCTATCCCCTGCTCGGGATCCCGCTCACCGCTTGGCTCTCCTCAGAGATATCACGCAACACAATAGCCTGGAAAGAAGCCTGTGCAGCATCCATGCTGATCACCCGGTACGCTGACCTGCTCATCCTCCACAGCACGGAAGGCTGGGTCCTCCTCCCCCAGCTCATCTGGCGGTTCAATATCTATACCGATCCGCGGAAACCGGTCTCCGTGGATTCCGGGGTCCGGGAATTCGGCTCGCCGGACCGGAACTCCCCGGTACTCGTCACCACGAACTATGCCCTCACGTATTTCACGGTCGAGTCAGATATCAAGGCAGCCCATGTCACCTGTTACCTTGTAGTAATCGATACCGGTGGGATCAGTGTGGAGAGTGCGGTTGCAGGCCGTTACCTTACTCCCGAGCTGATTGCAAACGCCCTCCGGGAGTACCATGTTGACCAGCTGGTCAGCCACCGGTATGTGATCATTCCCGGGCTTGCTTCCCGGCTAAGCGGAGATACCGAGGAAGCCAGCGGGTGGCAGGTCATTGTCGGGCCGAAGGACTCCTCCGGTATCGCCCAGATGATCCTTGATAACTGGCCCCCGGCAAAACACTGAATTGTAATCCGGCGTTCCCCTGTATTTTCCGCCAACAGATCCCGGTGGAACGAAGCCGGCTGGAGTACGGATGAAACCTATGCAGCCCCTTGCAAGAATCCACTTCATACCTCTCGACCGGACTGCCTCGGTCCTGACCGGAAGCTCCCTTCTCGATGCCCTGAGGCAGGCTGAAATTCCCATTGAGATCATCTGCGGGGGCAAGGGGCTTTGCAGGAAATGCCGCGTCATCCTTACCCAGGGCAGTTGTCGCACGGTCATCCAGCCGGGAGGATCACGGACTACTCCTGAAGAAGAAGAACAGGGAATCCGGTTTGCCTGCCAGGTCATGGTGACCGGGGACTGCGAATTCGAGATCCCACCGGAGAGCAGGAGGGAATCCCCACAGATCCTCCTCGCCTCGTTTTCCCGGGCAGCGGACGTGTGCCCATCCGTAGCCCGGTATCCGGTTGAACGGATCTCACCCGATGGCCTCCCGTTTGCCGGGGGATCAATCCGGCTCCAGGGATACAACGGGGTGCGTCCCCAGATGAGCGAGGCGATCTATGATGCGATCCTGCGCACCGGTACCACACTGGTCGCAACCGTCTCCTTCCACAGCCTGAACCCGGAGATCATCTCCCTTGCTGAGGAGAGGGAAATCCACCCACTGTACGGCGTGGCGATAGACCTCGGCACAACCACGGTAGCAGGATGTCTCACCGACCTCGAAACCGGGGAGGTTCTGGCGACCGGTTCCGCTCTCAACCGGCAGATCCCCTATGGTGAGGAGCTCGTCACCCGCATAGGTTATGCCCGTTCTCCTGAGCAGCGCAACATACTCCAGCGGGCTGCTGTCGGCAGCATCAATGCAGTGATCCGGGAGATGGCTTCTTCGGCTGGCGTTGCATCTTCGGACATTGAAGATGTGACGGTTGCCGGAAACACGGTGATGATTCACCTGCTCTGCAACAGGGATCCTCTGTACCTTGAGTTGGCCGATGCTGCGGTCTCCCGCGAACCCGCGACCGGAACGGTTGCCGAAATAGGCCTCGAAGCCGGTAAGAACACCCGGTATTACTGCCTGCCGAATGTCAGCCGGTATCTTGGTGGCGATGTGGTAGGGGGGGTTCTTGCAGCCGGGATGCACCATTCTTCGGAACTCTCGCTCCTCATCGATCTCGGTACCAATGGCGAGATCGTTCTCGGCTACTACGACTGGCTTTCTTCGGTCTCCTGTGCGTCCGGCCCTGCGTTCGAGGGATCCGGGATCCGGTCCGGGATGCGTGCCATGCGGGGAGCGATCGATCATGTGCGGATCGACCCGGAAACAAAAGATGCCTTATGCACGGTTATCGGCAATGTACCGCCCCGGGGGATCTGCGGATCGGGAATCATCGATACCGCTGCGGAGATGGTGACAGCAGGTGTTCTCGATTTTGCAGGAAAGCTCGTAGACCGGTGCAGAAACGTCCGGGCCGGTTCCGAAGGACTGGAATATATCCTCGTACCTGCTGAGAAGACCGGAATCCACCGGGATATCGTCATCACCCAGCGGGACATTGATTACCTCCTGGACTCGAAAGCCGCGGCCTGCGGAGCCATAGCCGTGCTGCTGAAGAAATACCGGCTGACGGTTTCGGACATCCGTCATGTGTACCTTGCCGGGGCATTCGGAGCATTTGCCTCAGTGGAGAATGCGGTACGGTTCGGGATAATCCCCGGGTTCCCGAACGCTGAATTCCATCCCCTCGGGAACGGTTCGGTTGCGGGAGCGTACCTCGCACTGGAAAGCCGCAGGTTACGGGATGAAGCGCAGGAGATCGCACAAAAAATGGTTTACATCGATCTCCTGGTGGATATCGATTTCATCGAGGAGTATTCCGCGGCTCTGTATATACCCGGAAGACCTGAGCTCTTTCCCCCTCCGGGAAGAGTGAAGTAGGTAACCGGTCTGTTCACTCAGCCGGAAAAACCGATTTTTCTGGATCTGCTCTGCTGTACTTGCCTGGTGATGCGTTAAAAAAATTAATTCTTCTGAATAAACCAGCCGGTCTGCATCTCATCAGAACAACGGTGCAGGGATCTCCTCTTGTGAGAAATAGGTCATTATAGTATGATATCATAAGAGCTGGATACACGACTGCAATGGCTGATATTTTGCTCTTCACAAAAAACAATTTCACACCACGCTCAGTATTCTCATGGTTTAAAACGAGTCTCCCCCTGAATCATGGAATCTTACTGGTTTTAAAAAGAAAAATACGATGGTTGGAATGATGAAAGATCCACAGAATGATTCATCGTAATTGGCACTTATTTTTTTCTTATTTCAGATTAATAGCCTAAAACGATTGAAAAATTGTGATTATTATTTTTTTTGCTCTGTAGAAATCCTTTTTAAAACAGAATGTACTGACGACCGAAAGATCTAAGGTACATTGTCTCCTTACCAGAGTGTGTGCTCAAAAAGCAAGGAGACAACTAAAAGATTGGCGAGCCGGAATATCAGGTTTATCCGAGCTGCGATTTCGATCGTGAAAGCAATACGGATTACCCCCTATTCCTGTAAATATTCGAAAAAGATCTACACCCAGTATCAACTTCTGGTCCTGATACTCTTCAAAGACTACCGGAACCTGCACTACCGGGCACCAGTGCATTGCATAGATCTCTAAAACATTTTCATCCCGTTCTTGGCATTATATTTTTTTTAGAGAGAGTTTAGAACCGGATTTATCGAATCGTACTCGTGTACTAAGAAAAATTCGATCGTTAACTGGATTAATAATGGGGTAGATTTTTCTCCTGCGCTCACACCATGCAAAAAATCTGAATATGATAGGTGGAAGGATGGAGGATGCATCAATATCCGCAAAGCTGGGAAACCCCGATCGTCCACACGTCTACAGCAGATAGGCCTTATGACTCCCCCACCTGCAGGTTTACTACGAGGCTATGGGATCGAACCGTGTCATCTGGAGGCACTGAGGCTATTGAGGCTGTATAGTACGAAAAACAAAAGAAAGAAAAAACCAGATTCCGGGTCTCATTCCTCAAAATCAGGGTATTCTGACTCAATCGTGACAGTAACGCGACGGGGGGTTATACCCTCCTGCCGGCCCAGTTTGGCGGGAAGTTGGCTGGATTCAACTTGACATCATAGAGATCGCCAAGCCATGATTTGTTGTCTGCTGCCATGGTCAGGGCAAACTTTCGCCCGTCCTCAGAGGCTGAACAGACCTTCGACCCGGACCACGTCCCGTTCAGCTGGTTTTTGTTGATGGTTCCTTTGAATAAGGCTTCGCAGTTGATTGCCTTCACGGATAGTGTCCCATAGACATCCCAGCAGGTTTGGGTCATCTTTACAACTGCCCCATCCCCATATACCCGGTCGGAGTATTTTGTCCACGCCGTACTGAGATCATGGTTTCCTGCCATTAGCAGTGTCGCCGAGTCCCATGCCCCATCCCACACAAGCTTATCCGGGCATGCAGGCGTAGTCTGCGCCGCCAAGGCTATGGTGGTTACGGACACTCCTACCGGCGCAGTCGGGGTGGTGGTCGCGGGTTTGCTTGAAGTGCATCCTGCCAGAAGGATCGCGAGGATGACAATCCCTGCCAAAATAAAGGTTTCTTTCCTGAGATTCATAGTGGGTTGAAAGAATTATGAAATCAAAAGTGTGTCGGTTTTATCTCTAAGGAAAAGTAGCGTAAGCGATCTGAGGGAAAGAAGGGGACAGGAATTCAGGGGTCTATCTATTCATCAAACCGTAGTTGTAATCAATCTGGCAGCATCATTCCTGCACTGACACCATGCCTCACGTCTGAATGCAACCGGTGGGATAATGGCGAGTGCTTCAGTATCCGAAAAGTGGGTAAATAGCGTATTCGCGTTTGGCTGAACGAACAAGAGGTACAGGGTCTCATCTCCCTTTGTACTATTATAAAATAAGATTTTTTGATAAAATTATATTGTTACCGGTACTTTTTCTCCTGTTCTGTTCATCCCGTTCTTTCCGGATATACGCTTTGAACTGCTCCTTCTCCATCTCCCTCAGTTCAACTTCTCCCGGATCGCAACAATCCCGGCACGATTCCATAAACTGCGGGATATACTGTATTTTTGTCAGCCCGTTGGTTTCCCGGTGAGCTTCAAGGCATCGAGGACACGGTTTCATATGCTTCCTGTCCATACTCTTTTTTTAGAATATCAAAACAAAAAATTTTCATATTGTGTTCAATATAAAAAACCTTCATATTGTTTTTCTCATTGGTCAGGAACCGAGATTATGGAATCTTTTTGGTGCGAAAAAAAATTCGATGATAAACCGGATCAATAATGGTGAAGATTTTGATCCATCGTTGACACCATGCCTCACGTCTGATATGCCAGGTCGAGTAGTGGAAAGTGCTTCTATATCGACAGAATTTCATCAAGAGGAGGTGAATGGAGGCGGGATGAAAAAAAGGAAAGTGTTCTCTCGTTCGCTGGATACGCAGCGCGGCTCCAAGAAAAGTGTTTCTTTAAAAAAAACGATCCCTCATATCTTCATATTTCATCCAGGTACTTCTCCCGGTTATTGAGGAAATCCCGGTAGATCTTATAATAATCTGTATCCTCATAAGCGACCTTCTGGATACAACTATCATCGAAGCTATAGATCTCCGCATCCGGGTAAGCAAGGAGGATCGGGGAATGGGTAGCGATGATGAACTGCACATCTCCCCGGGTGCTGAACTGTCGCAGCAAGCGTAACAGTTCGAGCTGCATCCTTGGCGACAGGGCATTCTCGGGTTCATCCAGCAGGTACAATCCTTTTCTCTTAAAGCGGGTTTCAAAAAATTTCATATGGGACTGACCGTGCGATTTTACTACGAGGGGCCCGTCGCCGAAATACTTCAGGCAGTCAGGGTCGGCCTTGCCCCATTGGTCAAGGATCTCGGCAAAATGACGGAAAATTTCCGAAGCAAAGAACGATCCCGGGACCTTCCCGCCGGTCCATGCGATCCGGATGGACTGGTACAGGAGATCTTCATACCGGTTGTTCCGGTCTTTTGGTCCCTCACGCTCTTCCCAGATATGGATTGAGCAGCTGCGGGCGATAGCCCGGAGGAGCGTTGATTTTCCGGTCCCGTTCTCCCCGATGAAGAAGGTCACGGGCCGGGTAAATTCTATCTGTTCCGTCTTCTGAAAAATTTCCAGGTTAAACGGGTAACAATTTCTCGCAGGAAAGGTATCGTGGAGCAGATGGAGCAATTGGATATGCATATCCTGATTGATTTTTCATGAGGCGGGATATATATCTTTCATTCCTGTTTTATCAGGCTACCCCGGTATCGACTCCCTTGACCACCGAAGAATAACCAGATGGCCGATCCAGGATCCTGGCATGGCGAACATGAAAGGTGCGGGACCTTATTTTACCTTAATTTCAATCTCTATTATTTTCGCAACCAGCGAGCACATCGGGCAGATTTTTTTTCTCTCAGAAAATAAGAGCATACACAGTTCAAAACCGGAAAGCGCGATAATTACACCAAATGCAATAAAAAAAACATACACGAACGGTCGTGCTGCACAGGTGCTGCACGAAGATAAGTAGAGGAGAAGATCCCACATCATACCGACAGACATGATGATGTTGCCAAGACATCCCAGCACCACCCATAACGGCGGGGCATCAGTATCAGACATACAATCTCGTAGTTTAATTTCCCGGTAATTATACTATCTCCATGAGATAATGGAATCAATAAAAAAATCCACGTATAAGATGCTCGTTATTCACAGGACTGGATAATGATAACCGGCCGTGTCGAATGCATGACTACGTCATGCACCCTGCTGCCAAAAAAGAAGTCGTGAAGACAGCCTTCCCCGGCAGATCTCATCCAGATGAGAGATACGTCCTCTTCATCAGCGACCCGCGCAATCTCATCTTCGGGATTCCCTGTCACTACGATACTTCTGGATTTGATGCCGTGTGCGCTCAGCTGGTCGCAGAGTGTTTCGATCCGGACTTTTGCTGTTTTGACTGCCTCATCAGGGTATTTACCTTGTTCGTTCACCAGGACTACATGCAGGATAATGATCTCTCCCACTCCCTTCATGGTGCTGGCAAGAGCTGTTGTTTTCAACGAAAACTCTGAGAAATTTGTCGGGCAGAGGATACGGGAGAAGATCATAGGACAGAATTTTTCATACGTCTTCCCGGTCAGGTTCCTGACGAGTTTACCGGGCATAACCATAACATTGATTTTGCTGATTCGGCAGAGAACCTTCGTGTGTACACTTCTCAGGAACATGCCTGCGATGATGCCCTTTATGTTCGCGTGGATAACAATGATGTCAACATGATGTTTTTCTGCCCTGTCGAGGATCATTCCTGCGATATCGGTTGACGTCGTTTCATCAAGCGTCACCCGGATATCCGGGTTGAGTGCTGCAATATAGGTTTTTGCCTCACGAAGGTAGACTTCCGTGGCCTGGACTTCCAGGCTTTCGATCGTCTCGACTCCCATAGGAATAGCATATTGTCTGATAACATGGAGAAGAATTATTTCCCGGATCCCTGGAATACTGGTAATACAATTGAGTTCAGACTTTGCTGGTTCTGAAAAATCTGTCGGGAACAGAACTTTTTTAATCATATTTCACCCCAGCGACATTGCGATGCGATCGGGTAGCGGACAATGGTGGAAGGGTAATACCCTTATTTAAATCAATACATACTGCTCAATTATATAATGGTATGGAGGTCTATCTCCCATAATCCGTCCCGCGTTTCATCCTCCTTCACTGCCCGGTGGAACACAACCCGCTCCATCACCAGGCTAACCATCAGCCCCGGCAAACAGTGTTAAAAATAGCTGGTAATAGATCATCACATGTCCTCCCTGCAGAGCATCGTGAGGAGTGACCTGAGATCATTTCTCCGGCAATACTTCAAGAAGCAGTACCCCTTCTATCGGCTTTCAGATTCATTCTTGTTTCAGGACAGAGCCTTTTTGCCCTGTTCCCCGGTCCTGACACGGAAAGCACTGATGATCGGACAGATAAAGATCTTCCCGTCACCATGCCGGCCAGTCTGGTTGACCTGCACAATGGCCTTGACAATCCTTCCGACTTCTTCATCGTATGCAACGATAACAAGCATCCGTTTTGGCAGGAAACCTAATGCGAATTCGGGGTCCGGGTGAAACAGGGACCGGCTAAAACCGCCCCATCAGCCTCTTTACCGTTACGGTCGTTTGCCAGTTGTATCTGTAGATTCCTGTTCAGTGATTGACCCAATACCCATGCGTTAACCTTGCCACGCTTCTGGCCCCGGCCGGTGACATACAGGAACGTGACACCTCTGACACCGATGGTATCCAGAGCTTCCTTGGTAGCTTCGACCCGCTCGTCCCTGAGAATGGCAATAATCTGCTTCATGTCGCTTTCAGAAACCGTCTTTTTTACCTGCGGTCCGGATCGCGAATGCATCCTCTACGTAGGTTGACGAAGATCTTTCCGTTGCCAATCGTACCTTCACAAGGTGCATTTTTCGATATGGTCTTCGCTTCCGTCCGTATGATCATGACGGTTTTTGTCACTTCCCTCTCCGGTACCACGATTATAAGCATCTCCTTTGGAATTTCTGTATAGTGGACTGCGCCAAGGGTAATTCCCATCTCCTTGCCGTGACCGGTCACGTGGAGGCGGGTCATTCCCCAAATCCCGGTGGAGTCGAGGGCTTTGATCACCCGCTGCGCCGGTTCCGGCCCAAATCATCTTCATAACCGGTTCTCACCATCTCATCTTGACAACATCAACGATCTAGGGGTTTCCAATGACAGACAGGAACAAACGTTTGTTTCAATTGGCTTGCCGTTCTCCATAAAAAATCCGGGACAGACTACCTTACAAGTCGTTTCTTGCATTTCCTGCGCTGATATAAGTGCAACATCCAAAAGCCGGCCTGGGGGGAGGTGAACCCCCGGGCCGGCAGAGGGAGAGAATGGTGAGTGCTGGTAAACGTGTTTCTTTGTTACACCTCCGTTTCCCCGGTGCGGATACGGATCGACTTTTCAACCGGGATAACAAAGATCTTCCCGTCGCCAATCTTCCCTGTCCGGGCCGATTCGGTGATGGTAGCGATCAGTGCCTCGACATCCTTCTCTTTGACCACGAGCTCGATCTGGATCTTGGGCAGCATGTCGACTGTCATCTGGCCTCCCCGGTATTGCAGGGAGATACCTTTCTGCTCGCCCCGTCCCCGGACCTCGGAGACGGTCATGCTGATGAAGCCTTTGTCTTCCAGCGCTTTCTTGACGAACTCGAATCGTTCCGGTTTAATGATTGTTTTGATCAGTTTCATGATGATCCCTCCAGATTAGCACCGCTCTCCGTGCTGTGAGATGTCGAGACCGACATATTCTTCCTCTTCTGTGACCCGCAGCCCCATCGTCTTGTCGATGACGACTGCGAGGATGTAGGTGACCACGAAGGCGTAGATTACTGCTGCGCCCGCGCCCACGACCTGCGAGATGAACTGGCTGACGTTACCTTCGATGAGCCCTGATTTGCCGTTGATCGCTGCCACGGCAAAGATACCTGTCGCGAGCGCACCCCAGAGGCCGCCCATACCGTGGACTGCCCATGCGTCGAGGCTCTCGTCAACCCCTTTTCTCTGCCGGAACAGCATAATGCCGTAGCACAGCACACCGGCAACCGCACCAATGACAATCGCTGACATTGGCGTCACATACCCGGCTGCGGGAGTAATCGCAACGAGGCCCGCCACCGCGCCGGAGACAAAACCAAGCGAGCTCGGCTTGCCGCCGTGGGCC
>Ga0209777_10002712_pt1 | contig 22856 bp, 23 predicted proteins | sample FrelakmetHBP12HB_FD_187147 | JGI IMG/M metagenome (GOLD analysis project Ga0209777, IMG submission 187147) | Freshwater lake sediment microbial communities from the University of Notre Dame, USA, for methane emissions studies -HBP12 HB (SPAdes)... | ecosystem: Environmental > Aquatic >...
AAGGAGTATGGAGGACTTGGCCTTCCATCTATCTATCGCTTCATAATCCATGAGGAGCTGGACTATGCTGAGGCACTGCCACATGAAGCCCTGACGGTAGGTGCCGGTGTGGCTGGCCCAACCATTATGCTCTATGGCTCAGAGGAACAGAAAAGGGATTACCTGCCGCGGATTGCTCGGGGCGAGATTGAATTTGCACTGGGCTACACCGAGCCCCAGGCGGGATCCGATCTGGCCAGCCTGCAGATCAAGGCTGAGGAACGCGGAGACCACTATGTCTTCAATGGGCAGAAGGTTTTCAATACCAGATGCCACTTCTCCCAATATCACTGGATAGCTGCTCGGACAGACCCCAATGTGGTCAAGCACAGGGGCATCTCTCTGTTCATTGTGGACCTCAGCAGCCCCGGTATAACGCTTCGCCCTCTGTGGGGTATCGATGGCACACGCACCAATGAGGTTTTCTACGATAATGTGATAGTGCCAAAGAAGAACCTGGTGGGTGATAAAAACCGCGGGTTCTACTATACCGTCACCGCCCTGGAATTTGAACGCGTGCTTTCTGTTGGAAGGCTGAAGAAGATTCTTGAGGAACTGGTGGATTATGTCAACAAGACACCCTCGCTCAGGGAGAACGATCTGGTCAGGCAGAAGATAGCGCAGGTGGCCACTGAGATTGAGGTAGCTAAACTGTTTGTCTACCGGCTGGCCTGGCTGCAAGCGAAACGCACCGTAGCTAACTACGAGGCGGCGGCATCGAAGCTCTTCAGTAGCGAGCTATCGCAGAGGATGGCGGCTACCGGAATGGAAATCATGGGGCTTCTGGGGTTGCTTCAGGGAGACTCCAAGAGGGCGCCGATGCATGGGAAGATGGAGTATCTGGTCAGGGAAACCCTTCTCAATACCATCGCCGGAGGAACCTCGGAGGTGATGAGAAACATTATTGCCACCAGAGGTCTTGACCTTCCCAGGTGAGCTTGGCTAATTCTGATTCTGAGGGGTTTGTTGGCTGGCTGGGGATTCCCAGCCAGCTTCTGCTATTGTCAATCAGCCGATAGAAAACGGGCAACTATGGCCGCCAGGTCTTCGATATCCCTTTGATAGGCAAATTCGTGCTTGCCATGAATGCCGCAGTTCGAGCGGATTACCCCCAAGCCCAAAAGCTTGGCACCCCACTCCAGCCTGACGACGGGGCCGAAGTCTCCTGAGCCCATCTCACCATAAGCGCCGGTCTGGCCGGTTACCTCGCGGATTATTCCAGCCAGCTCGTCCACGATCGGATGCTGCAAAGGAGGGACGGTGGGAATCCTGACCACATCGCCGATCTCCCACCGGACTCCTTCAACTAAGGAGAGGGTTTGCAGCAGTTCTCTTTCAGCCTCCTCCACGGTCTCTTCGGGTATCAGCCTTCTATCCACAGAGATAATGCATTCATCAGGCACAATATTCACCTTAAGGCCTCCGTGGATCATATTCACGTTCAAACGAGGCTCCATCACGGTCAGCCCGGCCCCGGGGTGGACAGGAATCCTTGACCTTCTCTGAGTAACCTTCTTCTTCAGTTCGAGGAGGGCGTTCAGTACTGGACTTGCCTGCTCCACCGCATTCTCGCCCAGGTGAGACATCCCGGAGTGCACTGATTTCCCTTTCACAATGATGTTCATCTGAACAAGTCCCAGGCTGGCTATCTGTACATAGCCGAAGCTGGTATCAAGACTGAAGACAAAGGCCCCTGCGAGCGGCTGGAGGAACTGGCCCAGGTAGCGAATCTGGCTGGCCTGGCTCATCTCCTCATCGGTGGTGACCATCACCGATGTGTCGTACTTTAGGGGTCGGTCCTTCACGATTTCCAGCCCTAGCAGGAGGGCAGCTATTGCGCCCTTCATATCGGCCGCTCCACGACCGTAAATTTTGCCATCCGCCACTCTAGGGTTGAAGGCTTCCCATCCTTGTGCTGGCACCACATCAATATGTGTATAGAAGATTAACCGTGGCTTTCCCGGGCTTCTGCGATGTGCCAGGAGATTAATCCTGCCTTTCCTGCCCTCAGCATGTTCTTTGGGAATGACAACCGTCTGGGTTTCAAATCCGGCTTCTCTGAACAGAGGTTCCATGTAATCTAGCGTTTTCGAATAGTTCAGGTGCGGGTCGATTTCGGGGGCAATGGAGGTGTCAATGGAAATCATATGTTTCAGCACCTCAACATAATCCATTTTCTACCTCCTTTGCCAATCGGGGCGGCCAGGCTTCCATGTCTTCCATTCTAGCTTTAAGCCTTGGGCTCTTCAAGTGAGTCGAATTTGGCAGGTTGTTTTTCTAGCTGGTCTAGCTGCAACAATGCATAAAGGCATACTCGGCCGGTAACCAGTTAAAAAATAGACCCCTTGCATTTGTTTGTTACCTATGGTATCATATGCAAAAATCGTAGTATCATATAGCTTGTATGATATTAAATTATATGATATATATAGTATGGGCAAGAATAGAATCCCAGAAACCCAAAATATGTTCGATGGCTATAAATCTTAGCACAATAGAGATAGTGGGTGTGGTGTGTGGAGAGGGGAAAATCCCCTCTCTGGTTTAAGCGTTCACAGTGGAGTCATTCCTGAAAGGGGGAGATTGGGCCGTGGGGCGAATTCTGGGTTTCCAATGATAATAGATGGCAGTACATCTTTTTGGGTTTTCGAGAAATCCTGACATCCGGCATGGAGATTATCCGGAGGTGAGGCGAAAGGCGGCTGGCGAATCCCGTGCTTGCTTTGTCTTCCTAGCCAGGTTTGCAGATCTACTGCTTGGTGTTGAACCACTCTGGGTGATTCCGGCGTTGGGTGTTGCTTTTGCCGGCCTTCTCTGGGGCAACGAGTACTCTTGGGTGGGATTGGTGGTAGCCTCATTTGCCTTCCTATTGCGCCGTTTTGTAAAGGGCTACTTCAGTCTGAGTACACCCTTTGATATTCCCATAGGACTGTTCCTGGTAGCTGCCGTTGTGGGACTATTTGCCTCACCGGACTGGGGAATAAGTCTGGGGGCTTTCCAGAGTGCGTTGGCTTGTATTCTGCTCTACTATATGTTGGTTAATATCAGTCACCCAGCCTATATCAAGTGGGGATTGGTCATTGCCATTCTGGCTATTGCGGCTGCCGCCCTGCTGGCGTTCAGAGAAGGCATATTGACACCACCCATAGCTGGGCCGATCGGCACCTGGGTTCAGGGATGGGCTCAGCACCTCCCGCAGGTACCCCGTGTGGCCAATATCATTACCCCTACCATCACCAGTACCCACGGACTGCTCATATCAGTCGAGGCAGTTCTCATCCTGCTTATGGGCATCGTGCTGTTCGCAGGGAGGATATGGATCAGGGCAGTAGCCATTCTCCTAAGTGGTTTCTTCTTGATGGTGCTGCTTCTGGCTGGTAGTCAAGGGGCATGGCTTGCTCTAGGGATTGCTGTTTTCTTTCTGCTTATCTGTCGGAGCCGCTGGTCATTACTACCGGCTTCAGCGGCTGTGGCAGTGGGCTACTGGGGTTTCAAACACGCTTGGTTCGATCCCCACCACTTCGTCTCCTTCCGCCCTGATTCGAGTCTAGCAGAAAGGGTGACCTTGTGGCAGCACGCATTGGGAGTTATTCAGCACCATCCCATGGTCGGTTGCGGGTTGGGCTATCTCAGTGAATACTACTACTCCCCGCGCTATTATGGGCCCCATAATGCCTACCTGCAGCTCTATGCCGATGTGGGCATTGTGGGGGCGCTGGCTTTCCTCTGCGCCTTGGCCGTTCTTTTCAAAGTGGCTTGGAAGGTGTTTCGTTCTTCTGCTTCTCACCATTGGCGAGGCTTTGCCATAGGTATCCTGGCTGCTATTCTGGCGATAGGCATTCATGGTCTTTTCGAAACTTCGCCTGTGGGTATAGTGGCTTGGGGGGTGGGTACCTACTATTACATAGTCTCTCCCATATTCTGGATATTAGCTGGGGTGCTGGTTAGAGTTGCCTGTGTCTTTGAGGCTGACTCGTGAAATCAGTAGAAAGCAGGTTGGTACTTGCAGAAATGCAGATATTGGTTTAAAATAGCTTAGAAGTTTAAATCGTAGATGATTATTCATAAACTATCAGTGATCAGTCCATAATTCCCAGCGATTATGAATCAAGTGAGAGGAGGAGATCTATGGAAATACGGCACTACGGGGCATTAATCCGCAAATGGCTATGGTTGATTCTGGCTGGGATTTTAATTAGCGGCGGCGTAGCCTACTTTCTCAGTCAGAGGGCAGAGGAGACCTATCGGGCCACCACCGTTCTCCTGGTTCAGCGGAGTACCAATACGGAGCTCTATTCTTCTCAGTACCAGTACGGTATGTCTACGTCCAGCCTGGCTGAACTGATCAAACAGCCCTCGGTAATGCAGGAAGTTGTCAGCGAGCTCAATGAAATTGACCCCAGTCTATCGTACACTCGTGAAACTCTGGCTGGAGTGATAGGTGTTGAAACAGATAGCAATACTAATCTCATAAGATTGAGTGTCAGCCACTTGAGGCCATCAAGGGCTGAGTTGATAGCTAATACCACTGCTGAAATCTTTGTAAAGTGGTATCAGGAAGCTTTCGTTAGTCAGGCTAATCAATCGCTGGCCACGATAAACAATCAGATAGCTGCTTTGGAGGCGACGTCAGACAGGACAGCTGATGAAGATACTGAACTTCAGCAGCTTCGGTTGCTTCGGAGTGCCTGGACAGCAGAACTGGGGCGCGCTATGGTAGCCAATGCTGTTGTCGTCATGGAGCCAGCCTCTGCCCCCAGCGTGCCAGTGAGCCGCAACACCTGGAGGAATGTTGCCATGGCTTGCGCTCTTAGTCTTATCGTGACTGTTGGAAGTGCCTTCTTCATTGAGTATCTGGACCGTTCTGTGAAAACACCTGAAGATGTCAGCCGGCTGACCGGCTTGCCTATATTAGGAGCTGTGGTTCGCTTTAAGAAGGATAAGAAAGACAAGAAACGAGAGTGTGTGCTCATGACTGAGGTTCATCCAAAAGGCGCTGTGTTGGAGGGTTATCGAAAGATACGGGCCAATCTCCAGTTCGTCAGCCTGGACAAGCCGTTGCACACCATAGCAGTGACCAGTGCAGGCATGAACGAAGGCAAGAGCACGGTGACTGCCAATCTGGCAATAGCCCTGGCCCAGGCAGGAAAGCGGGTGATACTTGTGGATTGCGATTTGAGGCATCCCACCCAGCACCACTTCTTTCATCTCTCTAATACCCGTGGGTTCACCAATATGCTCCGCATGCGTGATACTGTCAAAGCCTCTAGCATTCTGGGCTTGGCCGGTCGGCCTCTGGCTGAGCAAGTTGACCTGTCTGCTCTTCTCCAGCCCACCGATTTTGAAGGGCTGAGAGTGCTCACTGCCGGGACATCGGTTCCTAATCCTGCCGAGCTTCTTGGCTCACCGCGTGTTGACTTTATACGGGACCAACTCAAGAGAGAGTCTGATGTGGTTATATTCGACACTGCACCTACCTTGGCAGTGGCTGATACAGCGATCCTGGCAGCCAAAGTAGACGGGGTGATAATGGTTGTGGAAGTGGGAAGTACTACCGGTGAGGCGCTGACCGAAGCCAGGGAATCTCTGATCAGGGGCAGTGCGAATGTCATCGGGGTAGTGCTTAATGGCAAGAGAATTCGTGGCCGTGGTGGTTACTACTATGGCTACTATGGCTACTATGGCTACTATGGCTACTATGGCCATGATGGTCATAACGGTCATGATGAGAAGGAAGAGGAGGGTGAACGGCAACGCCCTATCGTCCCTACTACCTCGGGTGAGTTTGTCACCAGGGTTCACGAGCGGCTGGAGACTGAGGAGATCAGGATCAAGCCGCGTCAGAGTTCCGTTACGAGTCGCGTCTTGGGCAGATTTCGCAGGGAATCTGCTGTCGAACCGACCAAGAAAAGGCAGGCCAAGCGGCAGCCCTCCCCTGTAAGCCGCCTATTCAGCTCAATTCGCGGTCGATTCAAGAGATAGATGGCTTCGATGTTTGAATTTCGATGCTCTCCTTTGCCGTGTATATAGATCGTAGAAGATAAATAAGGAGTACAGAGCTTGTTAGATGGCGTGTCAAAAAGCGCTGGATGTCTTATAAGTGGTGAGGAGTTGCTTGGGATGGAAGAGAAACCACAAGTGGAGGTTGGAAGTGAATCCTAATGTAGCAGTAGTCGGGTGTGGGTACTGGAATGGAAAAGAGACTGTAACTGTCCTTCGCCCTCCCAAAGGTTGGATACCGATCGACCTGCGCGAGCTATGGGCCTATCGCGAGCTTCTCTTCTTCTTCGTCTGGCGGGACATCAAGGTGCGCTACCGGAAATACCTGCTCGAACAGGGAATAGATGTGCGGGTATGGGGATCGGGATGGCAGAAGCTCTCGTCAGAACCATGCCTAATGCATCCCCGTGGGCCAGTGAGGCGCGCCCTCGAGATCAGGCGAGCTTTGCAGACGAAGGAAGGCTGGCACGCCTTGAAAGAACACATCTGTCATCTGGCAGGTGTTGAGGCTACCTGTCCTTCGCCATCAGCAGGTAAGGAGGAGCATATCACTTTGCCGTCCCGGATACTTGGCGGTACCCTGTCGGACATGAAGATGGTCCGGATGTATAGCCGCTCCAAGATCAACCTGGGATTCTCCTCCTGCGGCAATACGCATGAAAGCGGGGAGCGTATCTTGCAGGTGCGCTTGAGGGACTTTGAGGTTCCCATGAGTGGCGGCTTTTACATGGTAGAGTACATGGAGGAGATGGAGGAGTTCTTCAGCATAGGCAAGAAAATCGTTTGCTATAGTGGCAAGGAAGACCTAGTCGATAAAATCCAATATTATCTGAGACACGATGAAGAGCGTGAACGCATACGTCAGGCCGGGCACGAACGCTGCCTACAGGATCATACCTGGCAGAAGCGCTTCCGGATGGCATTCAGGGAGATGAGTTTAGATTGACGTCGGATTCTCCTAAAGTCACCGTTCTTATGTCCGTCTATAACGGCGAGAAGTATCTGGAGGAAGCCATTGAGAGCATCCTCAGCCAGACTCTTAGGTATTTTGAGTTCGTCATCGTCAATGACGGCTCGACAGACGGCACCGCTGCCATTCTTCGTCATTATCAGCAGATGGACGACCGTATACAGATCTATGAGCAGGAGAATCGTGGCCTGATCGCTTCGCTTAACAGGGGCTGTGAACTGGCCAAAGGGGAGTACATTGCTCGGATGGATGCCGACGATGTGAGTCTGCCGGAGCGACTGGCGAAACAAGTGGGGTACATGGAGGCGCATCCTGAGGTCGGTGTGGTTGGCAGTTGGGTGGAAGACATCAATGAAGCTGGCACAGTCCTAAGAGAGCAGCATTACCCTACCACTCCGGGTAGGATGGGGTGGTGGCTCATATTCTCCTGTTGTCTGGCTCATCCCTCGATTATGATGCGCCTTGCTGTTATTCGACAGCTAGGTTTCTACTGCCCGGAGGCCCTCCATGCCGAAGACTATGATGTCTGGGCCCGCGCTATGCGTGTCACCCGACTCGCCAATATACCAGAGGTACTGCTTCGATATCGTATGTGGCAAGGGGGCATCTGTTCGCGCCATTTCCAGACACAGCACGAAACCACCACCAAAGTCATCCACTTGATGATACAGTCATTGCTTGGTTCGGAGGTGTCCTTGGAGGTAGTTGTGAGCTTGCGGAAGGGTCTCATGCGCCAACCGCTGGATAGTATTCAGAAAGTCGAAGAGGTAACCAGGCTCGTTCACCGGCTGTATCGGGCCTATGTAGCTTCGACTCGTCTGAGTTCTGACGAGGCCAGTGACATTCGTGACGATGTCGGGGCGAAGCTCCTGTGTGTCGCGTCATCAGCTAGCAAGATATCTCTGTACAGAGGCCTGTTGATCTGTGTTCAAGCGTTACGTTTCAGCCCCCGCTTGCTCTCTCCACCGTTGGTGCTTGCTGGACTGAGGCGAGTGACTCGAAAGACTCTCGGCAGACCCGATATGTGATTGCACCAACTCGCCTAGTCATACCGCGCAACAGGGCTGACAGCAGATGGAATAGGTTTGAATAGTCAGTCTTGAAGTCTGGAACAGTAAACAATAAATGGTAATTGGTGTTGAGTCAGATCTCTATTCCAGCCCCAATTTGAGCTCGCGTCAAACAGGGGGTGGCGAAGGGGCTTGTAGAAACGCCCACAGAATGCAGAGACGCTTAAGATGTGGCACAAGAATCGGGGCAGTTGAATGCTTTCGGAACTCATCAGTAGGCTAGCCTCCAGGGTTGCTGCCTGCTTATGCAGGTACCGCGGCCTTCGTTTTGCTGATGCACTTGGCAGGCAAGTAGATGCTTTTGCGAGGCGTCTCGACAATGTGGCCTTTGATATGGAGAACAATGGAGAGCTACGGGTAATGAAATTACTCGGGGTAATTGACCCACGATGCGTGTACGATGTTGGGGCCAACAGGGGCGAGTGGTCGCGGCTGATGGCAGACCTCTACCCTTCGTGCCAGATACACGCATTTGAAATTCTGCCCTCTACGTACGCAGAGCTGCTGCTAGCAACAGAGTCGAGCCCGAACATAGTGGCCAACAACTTCGGTCTGTCTGAAGAGGAGGGGAGTATGTCAATCAGCTACTCAGACAGAGATTCGACGACAGCGACAGCCTGTAAGATAGAAGGCATGAGATTCCACGAGCAATACTACACGAGGAAAATGCAGTGTATGGTACGGAAAGCATCAAACTACATGGCTGAAAAGAAGATCACATCCATCGATTTTCTAAAGGTCGATGTGGAGGGCATGGAGTTGAAGGTAATCAAAGGGTTCGGGGACAAACTTGGATGCGTTCGTGTCGTTCAATTTGAATACGGCATCTTCAACATCTCTTCACATGACCTTCTATATGACTTGTGCAAGCTCTTGACTGAAAGCGGTTTTGTTGTCGGCAAAATCTTCCCAAAATCTGTCTGTTTCTTCGAGTATCATTTCGACAAAGAGAACTTCCGCGGCAGTAACTATTTGGCTGTAAGAAAAGAGGAAAAGCAATTGATCAGTGTTCTATCGAGGTATGGCACGTGATGCGAGACCCAGACAGACTCCCTCAGTCTGGCCAGAAGTCCGCGTGTCGAGCGGCACTGGCGTCAACCGTTAGCTACACTATGACCGCCCTGATAGTGCTCATCGCCTTCACGAGAGTATCCAATACCTGTTGGTGGACCACGATCATTGTGCAGCCAGAGGACGTGAGGATCTACTCTGGCGTCATCTCAAGTGCGATTAGGCGGGTATCGGGCGGCCAAAGGGTTGTCAATCATGGATGAGATGCTGCTGGTGACGAGCAACCGTTGAGAAGGCCAGACATGATTCGGCTTAGAAGACCCAAGGGCGTATTCCTGCTGGTGGTCATATTGGCCGTGGTGACCTGCGTTGTGATTGGTTGGGGTATGCCTAGATTTGGCTCGGCGATCACGGGGCCACTGGACACTATCCCACAATTCCCGGCGATCGTCTTGGCTGTCTGTGTGGCTCTTGCTCTAGCATGGTTTCTTTGGATGGTGGCAAACCCTGGGGTGGGGTTGGCTTCGATGGTGCTTGTCATTCCCCTGCAGCAGTCGGTATTTGGCTATCCGGCACTTGTCATATCATTGCTTCCGGTAATTGCCCTCGGTGTCTGTTACTTCCTCTCCGTTGCTGCCAAGGGGGCCAAGATCGTGCTTGGCTCAAGTCTGCCACAAGTCCTGGCTGTGACCGTCTTTGGCTATTCTCTATTCTCCCTTGTCTTACATATTAACGACGAGCAAGGCGTTCTATCCCTTGAACAGAGTCTCGGAGCCTTACTGATGTTTCTTGTTGTGCCAATCATTTTGAGGGACAGAATCAGGGTCAGCCGCGCCGTGTACTACTTGGCTGGAGCCGCCGCCTTAGTGTCAATACTTGGCCTGCTGCAGAAGATAAGCCCCTATGACTTCAATGCGTACCTGTGTGGCTACTTCTGTCATGGACAAGGCATTCTCGAATCGGCCCAGGTTTCTCGCATCAACAGTGTCTTCTATGATACCAATCATATGGCGAACTTTCTAGTCACCTCGCTCTTGATCTGCACGCCGTTTATTCTTGCTCGCAAGCCCGGGGTGCGCCGACCCGTACTTGTGTTTGTGGGTTTGAGTCTTGTGTTGGCAGCTATCTTCTTCTCGTTCTCCGTATCCAACTGGATTGCCCTGGGGATCGGCGTACTGATTGTGTGGCTGTTCTCCTCGGGCAAGGTGAAGACCAGGATTGCAGTGGTCATTCTTGCGGTGGGGCTGATCGTTCTACTCCTGTCTGCCTATGGCGTCGTTGGGTCCAGTATGCTGCCTGAAAGTTTCCGAGCCAAGTTTGCCGCCTTGACCGGCGCCAGTCACGGGCTCGGTGAGCTTGAGCAGGGCCCTCTAGGGAGCAGAGCTGTCCTGATACGCTTGGGGCTTGAGGTGTTTGGCCGGAATCCGCTGTTTGGTATGGGGCCGGGAAGCTACTCCGTGCTGGTTGGGGCCAGTTTGGGAGGAGGAGCGCCCCACTCCCATAACTCATATGTGCTTATACTGGCTGAACTGGGCATAGTGGGCATGCTGCTCCTGGGTCTTGTCATCGCTTCGGTAGTGGTGATAGGCATCAGGGGCATCAGGGCAACTGAAGACAGGAGCCTGCGGTATCTTCTGATTGGCGCCTTGTCGGCCATATTTGCCAACCTTGTCTTCCTTTTCAGCTATGACTTGATAATGAATGATCTCAGCTTCTGGTTTGCCATGGGCCTTACGCTAGCCGCAAGCAGATTGGCTCTTGGTAGGACTAGGGTTGTCCACTGAGATAGGATGGGGCAGCTGACGTGAGGCGGATAAGGGTTTTGAACGTGATTGGGTCAGTCGGCAGAGGTGGAACAGAGCGGTTGATGTACGATCTTCTGTCCAGGCTTGACGGCGAGATTTTTGACTTGGAGGTATGGTCCGTAGGTATGCCGCGGACTGAAGCCGAACTACGGCGATTCGAGGCTGCCGGGATAAGAACAGATGTCATGACGGTGGACGGTTCGAGGTGGTCCGAACTCTTTGGACACGCCTACCGGACCATCAAGCAGAGGAGATTTGACGTTGTTCATACTCACCATTGGGCAGCCAACAACTGGATGCGGGCTGCCGCCATCCTGGCGGGGGTGCCGGTAGTCATGACCTATGAACACGGCTTCACTCGGGAGACCTGGCGAAGACATCTTCTCTGGATGGTGCTCAATCTGCGTACCTACAGGAATGTGGTGGTCTCTGAGGCTGTGAAGAACACTCAATACAGAGGCCGTTTGGGATGCACTCCCAAGGTGAGCATCATAACGAATGGCGTCGACTTGGGGCGGTTCACCTTCACTACAGACCAGGAGACGTTGATGGCCAAAGAGAGACTCTGCCTGCTGGCGCGGCAGCCGGTGGTGGGTGTGGTTGGGCGGTTCGTGCCCTGCAAGCGCCATGGCCTCTTTGTCGAGGCCTGTTCATTCGTGCTCAAGAAGACGCCCGAAGCCCAATTTGTCATTGCAGGAGAGGGTCTTGAGGAGCAGAACTTGCGCAGTCTGCTGAACAGGATTGGTCTCGAGAGCAAGGTGAGGCTGCTGGGGTGGAGGAGCGACATTGAGGAGGTGTACAAGGCGATGGACGTATTTGTCATGACCAGCGATGAGATGGAGGGGTTCGGATTGGCTTCGGTGGAGGCCATGGCTTGCGGCAAACCTGTTGTTGCCGTAGACGTGCCGGTTAATGCTGAAGTCATTACCACGGAGTGCGGTATCCTGGTTGCCCCTGACCCTGAGAGCCTTGCTCAAGGCGTCGGGCATCTCTTGGAGAATCCTGGTTTGGCCCGCCGTATGGGAGTGCTTGGCAGGAAACGAGCCGAAGAGAGGTTCGACATCGCGAGAGCGGCAGCGATGCTTTCATCGCTGTATGAGGAAGCAGTCAAGTCGAAGGGTATCAAGCTTAACCGAGAGGTAGATACATGCCAACGATACACGTAGTTATTCATCGTGTACATAGACTGTGGAGGGAGTGGCCAGTATTCCGTGCTTGGAGCCTGCAATATGTCTACCATTATAGCGTGCCATACGGTTCGGCATGGCAATCAGAACGGTGATGGAACGTGAGGGTAGCTAGATCCGGCCTGCCGCTTGACGAGGTTACCACTGGGGGAGACCAATACACCGTTGCGGTACTGAGTTATCTCCGCAGAAGCAATGTGCCTGTCATCTTCCTGGAGAAGGCCAACTCACCGCTAGCATTCGTCAAGAAGAACCTCCTCCTGCGTAACATCTGGTACATCTGCCACTTAACCAGGGTGCCAGGGGGCAGAGATGTCATTGTGCTTCAGGACTACTCGCAGCATTTTGACACATTCATGTTGAACTTGTTGATTTGCCTGACCAGAAGGGCAAAACTAGCTTGTATAACCCAAGGTTACTACAACAGATACCGGAAATCACGCCTCAAGAACCTTCTCGACAGGATGGTCAGCTGGCTTTTCTTTCTGCCCATGGCCATGGTCATTGCTTCAAGCTCGACCATGGCTGAGGATACGATTGCTCTAATGAAGGTCCCGCGCCACAAGTTGAGAGTGGTCTACCCTCCTTTGAGAGCAGACTTCCGTGACACCCATGACACCGCTGTCGACTCGCGGTTCGATGGTGATGGACGCCCTATAAGTCTACTTTTCGTTGGCTATTTCCGCCCGATAAAGGGCGTGGAGTACCTGCTGGAAGCGTTCGGAGTGCTGAAGGGGCAAAATGTGGAGTTGACACTCGTTGGCAATTCTTCGGTTAACCTCCCTTATACTGATAAGATATTCGCCATGGTAGAGGAACTGGGAATTCGGGAGAGAGTGCACTATGTGGGTGAGATCAAGGATGTCCGCATGCTAATAGACCTATATCGAAAGGCCGATATCCTTGTTCTGCCCTCGACATACGAGTCTTTTGGCATTGTGTTGGCCGAAGCCATGTGCTTGGGGCTTCCGATAGTAGCTACTGGGGTAGGAGGGATTCCCGAACTAGTTGAGGATGGTGTGAATGGGATAGTCGTGCCTCCCAAGAACGCTCTAGCCTTAGCAGAGGCAATTTCAACTTTAGTCAATAGTCCGAGCTTAAGGCAGCAGATGGGGCAAAAAGGCTATGAGAAATCCTTTCAGTGGCGCTGCAGAACCGCGGAGAGTGTGGGTAAGGAATGCCATCAGGCTCTCTTGGAGTTGCTACAGGAGTAAGTGATACGGTTATATCAGTGAGAGGTCAGAAGTTTTGGCCTGCGTGTACGCCAGCCTGGTATAGCTCTTTACGTACGATTGTCTTATATACGCATTGCCCTTTTGATTTGCTATGGGACTCACTCTGGCAACAAGGATGGTGATTGAACATGAGAGTCATTTGGGCTGGTCAACGATATGATGAACACAGACTAGTCACTGGTGGGCAAAGGTACGATTTTGAGGTTCTAAGGTATTTGAGGAAGGCAAATGTACCCTTGCTCTTTTTGAAGAATGGCGATTCATCAGAAGGGCTTATATCAAGAAGTCGTATGCTATGCAACTTGAGGAACATTCATCGATTTGTCACAATGGCGAAAACAGAGGATACCATTCTTCTTGAGGACTACTCTGGGCATGTTGAACTATTCCTGTTGAATCCTCTTGTTCACATGATGGGAAAGGTGAAGCTGGTTAGCATGCTTCACAATTTCTACTTCACTTTTCGGAAATCTCGTCTTAAGGACGCTTTGGACAAGCTAGTGAGTGGACCGTTCCTGGGAACACTGGACCTAGTTATCACGCCTACGCAGACTGTAGCGAGTGAAGTGACCCATTTGATGAATGTTCCTTCTAGTAAGATAAGGGTTTCCTATAATGCCATTAGGCCAGAGATCGTTGATAATGCCGGTATGCATCAAGACTGCAAGAAGGTTGATTCCCCAGCTAGTCTGCTCTTCGTTGGCTATCTGACTCCTCGGAAAGGGCTGGAGTACCTTATAGAGTCTATTGCGATGCTAAGTAACCTTGACTGCAGACTCTCGGTTGTGGGTGACTTGAACGCGTACCCTCCATATACGAAGCTAATACTTGACAGGGTAGACGCCCTTGGGGTCAAGGACAAGGTCAGCTTTGCGAGCTTTGTCAGTACCAACGATTTGGTTGAGTTGTATAGGACGGCTGACGTATTTGTTTTGCCTTCGCTGGATGAGGGGTTTGGGGTTGTGTTAGCTGAGGCAATGTGCTTCGGGCTTCCCATTGTAGCCACTAACGTAGGCGCTATTCCTGAACTGGTGGAGGACGGCGTGAATGGTATATTGGTGCCTCCCAAGGATTCACATGCCTTGGCGAAAGCCATCGCAATTATGGTACAAACCCCAGGTCTTAGAAGAGAGCTGGGGCAAGAAAGCTACCGTAAATCCTTCATTTGGTGCAAGAGAACCTGGGATGATGTAGGCAGGGAATGCTACGAGGCCCTGTTGGAGTTGGTGTAAGAATAGGAGGAGGGATGCTGCATCGATGTGGTAACGCTGAGAGTGACTGCTGCCAGAGTAGTCCTCACAATGGCAATGGTTTTCGTTCTGAACTGACAGAATATGCTCGTCACCTGATATACAGGTTCATAGGCCTACTGTCTCTCACCAGACGCCTGGAATGGCCGAGCATTCTGGAATGACTAGCGCCAGGTAGCGGCAAGAAGATACTAGACGTAGCTTGCGGAGAGGGCATTCTGAGTCTCAAGATCGCCCAAAAAGGCAGCCGAGTCTGGGGTCTTGATGGTGAAGAGAAGGCAATAGCTATGGCAAGGCATATCTCCCAGAGAGAGGGAATACCTGCTGAGTTTTGTATTGGAGATGCTCGATGCTTGCCCTATCATGATCAGTCTTTCGACAAGGTAGTATGTAGTTCATCCCTGGAGCACTTCCAGAATGATATTGAGGCTTTGAAGGAAATGCTTGCGGCCGAATGGGACTCTTGTTCTCACTGTGGATAGTTCAATCTATCTCAGGGACAACAAGCTTTCGGAAAGGCAGCGAAAGGTGAGCCATGTGGTGAACTTCTATGACGGCCTAGCTTTGACGAGCAGACTCGAAGACAACGGCTTTGAAGTACTCAGGAGTAGATATATTCTGAAGCCACCGACATGGAATGTCCTAACTAAGATCGGTACTGGGGTAAGGTGGGGTGGGTATTCGTGGAAGGCACTATCATTGACTGCATATCCACTGTGTTGGCTCTCGGAGAAGCTGCTTCAGAAGAAGGAGAGTGAGTATACACTCATGCAAGAGGCACGAACATTGGGGAAGGGAAAGTATTAGACAGGGATGCGGTTGAAGATACTCTTTCTGCCCGCCTGGTATCCCTCGGAGGTGAGTCCTCTGAGTGGAGTGTTTATCAGGGAGCATGCCAGGGCGGCTTCCCTATACAACGACGTTGTGGTGATACATGTCTACCACAGCCCCGGCCATAGGGTGAAAGGGCTATATGATGTGTCTGATGCTGTAGAAGATGGCGTGAGGACAATCAGGATCAGGTATCGCTGCCCTTCGGCGAGAGGGTATTCCCCTGTTTCGCGTTTGCTTCGTATGTGGAGTACGTTTTCCTGCTTTCAGCGCTTCATGAGAGAAGGATGGAGACCGGACATCATCCATGCTCATGTCTACTCTGCTGGTGTGCCGGCAGTCATACTGGGGAAGCATTACCATATTCCAGTGGTTATCACCGAACATTGGACTTGGTTTGTATTACATCATCTAACTTGGGAGCGGCGCTTGGCAGCCAGGTTTGTGCTGAACAGAGCTGATGTGGTTCTCCCCGTTAGTGAGCATCTGAAGGAGGAAATACGGCGTTACGGCATACGTGGCAACTTGCAGGTTCTACCCAATGTGGTTGATACTCGGCTATTCCATCCGGAAAGTTGTCCCAGCGAGGACGGTCATAAGAAGCTCCTGTTGGTGGCCAATCTCTCTCCACAAAAGGGTATCCCGTATCTCCTTGAGGCTTTGAGGCAGCTCAGTGTAAGAAGGGCTGATTTCCTCCTGGACGTAGTTGGTGAGGGCATAAAGGGGACAAGCACGGAAGACTATGTGAAGCTGGCCGGCGAGTTGGGACTGGGGCAGGTGGTGAGATTCCACGGTGCAAAACCCAAGGTAGATGTAGCTCAGTTCATGAAGAATTGTGATTTCTTCGTTCAGCCGAGCCTATTCGAGACCTTCGGGGTGGTTTATATCGAAGCCATGGCCTGCGGCAAGCCGGTAATAGCCAGCAACATCCCCGGGCCAAAGGAGTTCATAACCAAGGATGTGGGTATCCTGGTTCCCCCCAAAGATGTCAATGCTCTAGCCGAAGCTATCGATTGGATGCTTGCCCATCACAAGGACTATTCTGCAGAGAAGATTGCGAACTACGCCAGGGAAAGGTTCGGCTATGAAGCTGTGGGGAGGAAGCTGGATGAGATCTACCACGAGGTGGCCAAATCATGAGAAAGTTCAGGGTGTTGCTGGTGGTTCCTCTCGATAATGTCGCTGGTGCTGAAGTATCGACACTATATCTGGCCAAGGGACTCCGAGAGAATGGACACCAAATTACCCTGCTGTGTAGTAGGGGGCCTCTGGCAGACGAGTTCAATGGGCTAGGGATCAAAGTTGTAGAGGGTATGGTCAACCTTCGTGGCCCATGGGGGCTGCTGAAAGGGGCACATGAGATCCGCAAGTGCCTGCTTTCTGGGGAATCTGAAATAGTCCATGTGCAGAATGGCTTCCTAGTGCCTGCTGCTTTCCTGGCTGCAAGGGGTGTTGGGCGAGGTAGGGTAGCCATCGTGTGGCATTGCAGAGGCATTAAGAATGTCAATTACGTTATCGCTGGAAGACTGTTCAATTACTTGACGGATTTCGTCATAGCTAACTGCGAATCTGAACGTAGGCGACTTGTGGGAAATGGGCTGAAACTCCACAAGATACGCACGATATATAATTGCCTCAATATGTCTCTTCCTGGTGATATGGTTGCCAAAGACTCCGATCTTCTGAAAGAATTGGGAGTATCGGTGGATACCCCACTAGTAGGCACGGTAGGACAGTTGGCGGAGTACAAAGGCATTAGATTCCTTTTGGAGGCTGCACCTGTAATACTCAGAGAATCTCCTAATGTCAAGTTTATTATCGTTGGTCATGGACCTCTGGATGAGAGACTGAAGATCCAAGCGCGAGACCTTGGAATTGCGGACAGGGTAATGTTCTTGGGGGCACGTCGTGATATCCATAGAATCTATTCAATTATTGATGTACTGGCTGTTCCTTCATTAGCCGGGGAAGCAACAAATAATCCGGTTGCCGAGGCGATGGCTTTTGCCAAACCAGTCGTTGCCTCAGATATCGGGGGTATTCCAGAGCTTGTTCAACACGGTGAGAGCGGTATTCTAGTGCCTCCCCGAGACTCTCGAAAGTTGGCTGAGGCTATCCTGCTTGTACTGCGCGATAAGGATCTGTCCAAAAGAATTGGGAATGCAGGTCGGGGAAAAATCATGAGAGACTTCAGTGTTGGCAGACTCGTCCGAGAAGTGGAAGAGGTTTATGAACATGTGACTGATAGGAGAAACAATCGTGGGGATGTTCACGACCGTAAGAGGAAGGAAAACTAGATGGACGTGATCAGCCTGGTTGGTGCGCGACCGAATTTTGTGAAGATTGCGCCCATAATCGCAGTGATGAGTGAATATCCCCACCGTTTTGGCCAGAAGCTCGTTCACAGTGGCCAACACTACGACTACTCAATGTCCCAGGTATTCTTTGAAGATCTGAATTTGCCGAGTCCCGATATCTATCTCGGCGTTGGTTCGGGGACACACGCCGAGCAAACCGGTATGGTATTGATCGAATTTGAGAAGGTTCTCCTAAGGGAAGGTGCCGACCTTGTACTTATTGTGGGTGATGTGAACTCGACTCTTGCGGGTGCTCTGGCAGCTGCTAAACTGCATATTCCCGTAGCGCATGTTGAGGCTGGATTACGATCTTTCGATGCATATATGCCGGAAGAGATAAACCGACTTCTGACTGATGATATCTCTGATTACCTTTTTGCTCCATCTCAAGATGCATGTGATAACCTGAGGAAGGAGGGAATAGCTGAGGATAAACTGTTCCTGGTAGGGAATGTTATGGTTGATAGCTTGCTTCGCAGCAAGAAGAAAGCCGATGAATCTGGCATACTGTCCAGGCTTTCTGTGCTTAAAGGAGGGTATTCAGTCTTGACCTTACACCGTCCTGAGAATGTGGACAGCAAGGAAAAACTTCAAGAGATTATCGCTGCTGTAATGGAAGTGTCTAGAAGAATAGATGTTGTTTTCCCAGCGCATCCTCGAACTCAGAAAAAACTCAAAGAGTTTGGCCTATTCGATGCATTATCCAAAACGTCGCATCGCATTCTTATGATTGATCCTTTAGGTTATCTCGATTTCATAAAACTCGAGATGGATGCTAAGTTTGTAATCACTGACTCTGGTGGGGTTCAGGAGGAGACCACAGTGTTTGGCGTACCTTGCTTGACTGTCAGGAACAACACTGAAAGGCCTGTCACAGTTAGCCAGGGAACCAATATATTGGTTGGTGAGGACGGACGAAAGATGGTGGAGGAGGCGTTCAATATCCTTGACGGTGGAAGTAAGAAAGGCAGATGTCCCGAGTTATGGGATGGTCTGGCGTCTCAAAGGATTGTCAATGTCCTATTGCAGCATGGTTGATCTTTGCGGTAAGGAGAACGAGTTGGGATGCATTGGTGGTCATGGTGAGTCAAGGGCATTGCCAGCGAGTGACTGGGGTGCTGGTTCCACCAGAAGATGCTGAAGGACTAGACCAAGCCATCCTGCACCTTCTCAGGAACAAGGATTTGGCATGCCAGATGGGGGTGGCAGGGAGAGAAACAATCCTGACGCACTTCAGTATGAAGAGGCTTCATATGTTCGTTGTTGGAAGGCCATGAACCCACTGGTGAGATTGGGGAGGGACGCATATTCAAGAGGAGTAATGGTACAGCGGAGAATAAGGAGCGTGTTCTAGATGCAAGGCTCAGAAGTTCAAATGTCTTACCAGCCAAGTTGCTAGGGCGGAGAGGATTTTCTATGGACAGGGGTTCATATGTGCCTATATTGATGTACCATCAAGTTGCGGCTGATTCTGAGATTCAGAAACCAGGTGGTCGTTATGTCTTGGCGGCATCAGACTTTGAAGAACAAATGGAGCTCTTAACTCACCTAAACTACTCTGCTGTAACCTTGAGTGACTTCGTTGCTTATACCAGAGGAGAGACTTCTCTACCGATGAAGCCTGTGATTATCACCTTTGATGACGGTTATGAAAGTAATTATAAAGTGGCTTACCCCATATTGAAGAGATTTGCACTCAATGCCGCCTTCTTTGTAGTAGTTTCCCATCTTGATTCACCTGGTAGCTTGACGGTTAAACAAATGGAGGAGATGAATGCCGATGGCATGTCTATTCAATCGCATACACTTACTCATCCTTATCTGATCAAGCTGGACAAAGAGCAGATGGAAAAGGAGCTTAGCGAATCCAAGAGGTTGTTGGAGGAACAACTGGGTTTGCCTGTCCGTTTTCTGGCTATTCCTCATGGTTCATACGATAAGGCTGTCAAGAAGGCTGCTCGTGAAGCAGGCTACCTCGCTATGCTTACATCTGACATGGGACTCAACAACAGGCAGAGTGACTCATATTCCCTGAAAAGGATCTGCGTTGACTCAGGAATTCATATAGCCGGATTTGCCTCGTTGCTTGAGGGCAAGGGGATATTGCCAAGGCGTCTTAGGCAGCTAACTCTTGATCTGTTAAAGAGGTTCTTAGGGGTTGAGCGTTATGCTCGCATGAAGAGCACATTTTTGAGGAGAGGGTCATTTGAATATCTGGGTAGTGAATCCCTTTGATGGTTTGCCTGGCGAGTCTCTGCGGCCAGGAAGGTATGCCTTTCTAACCAAAATGTTGGCCGAGAAAGGGCATAGGGTCACCTGGTGGTCATCCAATTTCTGCCACACTACTAAAAGCTTTAGAAATCAGGGGCAGGCTAGCCTCGAAGTGAACCATAACCTCCGTATCATTCTGCTAGAAACGCCGAGGTATACCAAGAATATTTCTCTGCGACGAATATGGAATCATTATATATATGCCAGGGAGCTTGAGGCTCAGAGTGGTAAGATTGGGGAGTCCCCTGATGTTGTTCTGGCAAGCAGCCCGCCACTCTGGGCAGCTAATACAGCGATGATATTGGCCAGGAAATATGGTGCGAAAAGCATCATAGATGTTCAGGATGTGTGGCCTGAGGCTTTTGAGATTGCTTTCCCAACGCAGCTTAGGCCTATAGCACGGCTATTCCTGTGTCCCTTAAGACGATTTGCCGACCGACTCTACGATGAGGCTAATGGCATAACAGCAGTTTCGCACAGCTATTTACATAGAGCTCTATCAGCTTCTGAAGATGGGGATAAGCTCAACATGGCGTTACCTCTGGGAGTGAACTTGGATCTTTATAGTGACTATCTCAGCAAGCCAGTGGATAACATGCCCTATATTAAGCAACGCAAAGATGAATTCTGGGTGCTCTATGCTGGCACAATTGGAAAGATGTATGACATAAGGACGCTTTTAGAAGCTGCTGGTAGACTATTTCGTTCGTATCCAGATATGAAGTTTGTTATTGCTGGTGCTGGGCCGGACTATGCCGATATGCGCAACTATTCACATAAAATGAATCTAACCAACGTGACATTTACGGGACTGCTCAGTTACCATCAGTTTGTTCACCTACTAAATGAATGCGATATAGGAGTAAACCCAATTGTTCTGACTCCTCAGCCTTGTTTGCCTAATAAGATTTTCGATTACATGGCTGCCGGTCTTCCCATAATCAACTCGGTCAAGGGAGAACTTGAGCATCTAATAGCAGATGAGAGGGTAGGTCTACACTACGATGCAGGAGATGCCCAGTCTCTGGCTGATGCGATAGCACATTTGTATGATGGCACACAGGAGCGCTTAGCAATGGGACAGAGGGCAAGAAAACTGGCTCAGGAGAGGTTCGATATGAACAAGGAATATCCCAAATTCGGGGAGTTCATCCGAGCCATGGTGTCTTGAATCGGGGTAAGCAAGAATCTTTGAAGGTGGAGAGGTTGTTTGATGATGCAGAAGGTGGTTATCCTGGGTGCCGGGGGGCTGGCTAGAGAGGTCTATAGAAGATGCCAGACATGGGTGATATGGAAGAAACACTGAAACAGAAGCTGGAAGTTTGCGGGCAGCGGGTGAAGATATACCCCCTGACAAAGATCGTCAATCCTGAGGTGATAGAGATAGGTGACTGCTCGATGATCGATGAGTGAGACATGGCTGATTTGACTGAATTTGGCAACAAGGACATGGGTGAGCAGGTGAAGAGCAGACTCAAGCGATGTGGGGAGGGCGTCAAGATCTATCCCCTGGCAAAGATCGTCAATCCTGAGGTGATAGAGATAGGTGACTGCTCGATGATCGACGATTTTACCTTCATCTTCGGTGGTGATGGTATAGAAATCGGCAGGTATGTGCATATTGCGTCGTTTGTCAGTGTCATTGGCGGCGGCAAGTTGGTGGTGGGCGACTATGCAGATATTGCCTGCGGCGCACGCATCCTGACCGGTACCGACACCTACCGAGGTGGGAGAAGGATGTCTTCCGCCTTGCCTCGGGAGCAGAGGGACGTGGTCGTGGGCAGCGTGGTGATGGAGAAGGACGCCTTCATCGGTACCAACGTGGTCGTGCACCCCAATGTCAGAATAGGAGAGGGGGCAGTCGTCGGCAGCAACAGCTTGGTGCTCGAAGATGTCGAACCGTGGAGCATCAACGTGGGCAGTCCCTGCCGCAAGATTGGGGAGAGGCCAAAGGTGACGCTGCCGGACATATAGGTGACCGACTTGCGAACAACGAGAGATCCTTTCCTCAAGAGACCCTTCGATGTCTGCCTGGCGTTGCTCGGGCTTCTCGTCTCTGCCCCGCTTTGGCTCGTTTTATCATTGGCTATATATGTGGAGGATAGAAGAGGGATTTTCTTCCTCCAGGAGCGGTGTGGCAAGCAAGGAAATATATTCAGGAGCATTAAATTTCGCACTATGAAGGTGCCCCCAAAAGGAGAGGGGTCGCATAAGGTCATATATGTAGAGCAAGATGGGCGGGTTACGAAAGTGGGTAGAATATTGAGGACAACGGCTCTGGACGAACTGCCAGAACTGATCAATATTGTCAAAGGGGAGATGAGCTTTGTAGGGCCGAGGCCACTCCCTTTAAGGATAGAGGATGGGGAGAGTCTGCGATATAGAACGATTGATGAAGTCCCCGGCTATCATATGAGGAGCCAGGTTAGACCGGGGCTAACAGGACTGACGCAGGTCTATGCTCCGAAGGATATCGACCACCGAAACAAGTTTCGCTATGACAATGTTTATGTGAGGAATATGAGCCTATGGCTGGATATCAAGCTGATTCTGCTCTCTTTCTGGGTCACGGTCAGAGGCCGGTGGGAGGGGAGGGGGAAGAAGGTATGATAGCTTATATCTCATGGGAGACGGGGGACGGGGGCACGAGCTCATGGTTCAGGGCAAATGGCTCATAGCCCGGTGGGATGGGAGAGAGGTAATCTAGTATCTAGTCCCTAAAATGGCTTGAATGAATTTCCTAGTCATGCAATAATATAAGCATGGCCGGAATAGCAAGGAAAATAGAACTATCCCATGAAGACAGGGAAACATTGCTCAAATGGAGGAG
>Ga0209777_10002713_pt1 | contig 22855 bp, 16 predicted proteins | sample FrelakmetHBP12HB_FD_187147 | JGI IMG/M metagenome (GOLD analysis project Ga0209777, IMG submission 187147) | Freshwater lake sediment microbial communities from the University of Notre Dame, USA, for methane emissions studies -HBP12 HB (SPAdes)... | ecosystem: Environmental > Aquatic >...
GAACCGAACCGTAGCGTTCAGAGGGCTGCCCTGGTTTTGGCGTGCCGTCTCCGCAGGGGCTGAAGCCCGGACTCTTCCCGCGACTTTACGGCACGGCTGAAGCCATGCCCTGATACAAACCAAGCCTACTGCGAGCCGGAAAGCGTTGCGTACCCCTACGCTCGGATTCCTGCGAATTGGTCAGAAATCGGCAACCGCGCCACTTCTTTGTCGCGCACGCGAACCTCGGGGGGCGCGATGGGGGCGTGTGACACAATGAGAAGCGGGAGGGCAGTCGAGTGAACAAAGTCAGGACAGTGCTCCTGCTCGGCCTCCTGAGCGGGCTGCTGCTGCTCGGCGGCGAGTACTTCGGCGGCCGCAACGGCCTGTGGATCGGCCTCGGACTCGCCGTGATGATGAACTTCGCCAGCTACTTCTTCTCCGACAAGATCGCGCTCTCGATGTACTCCGCCCAGCCCGTGACGGAGTCGGAGAATTGGGACGTTTACCGGCGGCTGGCGCCGATCGTTCAGGGTCTTTGCCAGCGAATGGGCCTGCCGATGCCGCGCCTGTGGGTGATTCCCGAGCAGTCTCCCAACGCGTTCGCCACGGGCCGCAATCCGTCGCACGCTTCGGTGGCCGTTACCGCCGGCATCCTCCAAGTGATGGACGACCGCGAGCTCGAAGGCGTGCTGGCGCACGAGCTCGGACACGTCAAGAATCGGGACATCCTCACGAGTTCGGTGGCCGCGACGCTGGCTGCCGCCATCACGATGCTCGCCCGCATGGCATTCTTCTTCGGCGGGGCGCGGCGCGACGACGAGGACAGCGGCGGCGGCGGTCTTGGCGGAATCTTCATGCTGCTGCTGGCGCCGATCGCCGCGATGATGGTCCAGTTCGCAATCTCGCGCACGCGCGAGTACGCTGCCGACGCCAGCTCGGCGCAGTTTACGGGTAACCCGAATGAACTGATCTCCGCTCTCGAGAAGCTCGAGGTCTGGTCCAAGCGCGTGCCGATGGACGCCTCGCCGGCTACCGCGCACATGTTCATCGTGAAGCCGTTCAGCGGGGACGCTATCATGAGGCTCTTCTCGACCCACCCCGCCACCGAGGACCGGATCGCGCGCCTGCGGGAGCTGGCGCTGCCGAAGCCCATTCGTTGAAGACCGTCCGTATCAGCCGTAAAGGAGCCGGCCGGATCGAGTCCGGACACCCGTGGGTGTTCGGTTCGGATGTAATCTCTCGCGGAGACGCGTTGCCGGGTGAGGCGGTTCGAGTGGCGGATCCGCGCGGCCGTTTCCTTGGAATTGCCCATTACAGTTCCTCCTCGCAAATCTGCCTGCGCCTCCTCAGCCGGGAGGCTCAGCCAGTGGATGCCGGTTTCTTCCGTACGCGAATCGAGGCGGCGGAGGCCTTTCGCCGGCGCGTGGTTTCGGGAACCGACGCATACAGGGTGGTGCACGGCGAAGGGGATCTGCTGCCGGCTTTGATTGTTGACCGCTATGCGGCTGCTCTTGTCCTGCAAACGCTCGACCAGGGCATGGACCGCGCGAAGGCCGACATCGTTGCCGTATTGGTTGAGCTCTTCTCACCGCAAGCCATCGTGGAACGGAACGACGTCTCCGTGCGGCAATTGGAGGAGCTGCCGCGCCACTCGGGCGTGATCGCGGGCGAGCTCTCGGGGGCGGTTGTGGTCAGGATGAACGGTCTGGTCCTCCACGCCGATCTCCTGTGCGGGCAGAAGACCGGAGTCTTCCTCGACCAGAGGGAGAACTACGTCGCGGCCGCCCGGTTCGCGCGCGGACGCGCTCTCGATTGCTTCACCTCGACCGGCGGTTTCGCCCTGCACCTCGCCGCGCGCTGCGAGACGGTGGAGGGCATCGACAGCTCGGCCGCGGCGCTCGAGACGGCCTGCCGCAACCGCCAGGCAAACGGGATCACGAACGTCGAGTTCCGGGAGGGGGACGTCTTCGAAGTTCTGGGCGGCCTCCGTGCGGCCCGAAGGTATGGGACGATCGTTCTCGATCCGCCGGCCTTCGCCAAGTCGCGCGGCAACGTGGAAGCGGCCGCGCGCGGCTACAAGGAAATCAACCTCCGGGCCTTGCGGCTCCTCGAGCCGGGAGGCATCCTGGTGAGCTGCTCGTGCTCGCATCACTTCAGCGAGGCCGCGCTGCTCGAAGTGGTCGCGTCAGCCGCGCTCGACGCCGGCCGGACTGTGCGCGTGATCGAGCGCCGGACGCAAGCCCAGGACCATCCCATCCTGCTCACCGTTCCCGAAACTCACTATCTGAAGTGCCTCATCCTCGAAGCGCTATAGCGCGACCTGATTATTCGAACCGGCCCTGGCTCACGGACCATCCGACGTCTCAGTGAGCCGGCGCAGCGCCTCAGCGGAGCTGGCGGGTGAGGTCGAAACCGATGAACAAGCCGCCTGGCTTGTCTGCAGACGGATCGTTCAGGTACTCGGCGCGCGTGCCGGCGCGCTGGGAGACGGTGGTTCCGGGGCTCTGCGTGAAGCCCAGCGTGAACGCGTGGCGCCAGATCTTCTTCTGGATCCCGAACGAATAGGCCGGACGGTGGATGCCCAGCGGCCTGCCGTTCATCAGGGTCGGGATCACCTCGGCGACCAGCGCGACCGTCGGGCGGATATCGAACGCGCCGCCGGCGCCCGTGGAAAAGGTGTTGTATCCCGGAAAGTCAGGGATGGCGCTCGAGCGGTAGGACGCCGGCTGGAAGAGGCGGCGGTTATTCACTGAGAACGTCGGGACGAAATAGAGCTGCGCCCGGTGCGTGATGCTTCGGGAGAGAATCAGCTCGAAGTTTTCGATGAAGTTTTTCCGGAAATCGTCCTGTCCTTCGACCGAGAATCGGACGGCGGCGTTCAGCGGCCGCCCGTCGGACTCGCTCAGTAGATTGTACGCGGCCATCAACTGGATGGGACGGGCGATAAACGTTGGGGAACGGTACACGCTCACGGAGAGGTCCTTCGTGACCCCGTAGCGGAACCCCAGGGACGAGAGAGCAAAACCATCGAGTCCGGCGAGCGCGCCTCCGCGGGCCACGCCGGAGAACGCCGGATCGAGGGCGAACCGGTGGCTGAAATTCACGTAGAGACCACCGGCATCCAGGCGGCGGCCGGTCGGCAGGCTCATCAGCGAGTCATCGCCGGGCTGATAGATGCTCGAAGTGGCCGGGCTCCGCGCGGGTCCAGCCGGGGCGAGCGATTGCGAACCTTTTTGCGGCGCCTTGGAGGAGCCCAGGGAGCGTACGTAAGCCGCAACGGCCCTGATCTGCTCATCGGAAAACTGGCCCGCCCAGCCGGGCATGGCGGTGCCTTTCTTGCCGTTACGGATGATCGAGAGCATCTGGCAGTCTGTCAGGCTGGCCTGAACAGCGGGGTCGGTGAGGTCGGGAGTTTTGAAAGCCGCCTTGCCTTTCCCATCATTGCCGTGACACTGGGAGCAGTGCTGCGCGAAGATACTAGCTCCGCTCGAGTCCGCGCTCTCTTCAACCGCCGTGCTCACCGCGCCGGCCTCCCGAACCGTTCGAGTGCTCAGATCCACCAGGTAGCGCTTGCCGTCGTGCTCCAACAGCAGCGTGGACGCCGAGTTCGGAACAAACGAGATGCCGAGAGCGGCCGCCAGTTGATCCGGACCACCGCCCGAGCCATCACGCGAAGCTCCTCGGGCGGCGCCGGCGAACACGGCGCAGACCGACACCACCAGCAACAGGACTCTTGACAGCATCCCTTCCTCCCTCCGGTTTCGACGCGTGCGCAAGCGCACGACCGCTACTCAAGTGATGCGTGGAGGCTCGCTTCGTTTCGGCGGTACTGCACGTTATTGCCGGTCGCAACGGCACTTTTTGGTGCTGGCGTCACTGGCTCGCGGCCTGCCCCAGTATCTGCTGCATTTTCCGCATGAACTCCGCCTCGGAAAAACACCGGGCACGGGCCTGCAATTGCCGGGGATCGATCTGAGTCTCGATGGCCTCGAAGCGTTTCATGGCCTCCTCGAGCGGCTGGTCGCCGCGCTCGAAGTACAGCACACCGCAGCATGGATCCTCGGTGGAGACGGTCTCACACGCTCCGCCGCGGCCGAGCGCGATGACCGGTTTGCCGCTGGCCAGAGCCTCGACGGCGGTGATGCCGAAGTCCTCCTCGCCCGGCATCACGACGGCGCGGCACTGGGCGTAGAGTTCCCGCAGATCGGTGTCGGAAACGCGCCCGGAGAACTCGATGTGTGGCGCCGCCGTGCGCTTGAGCCGGCGATACTCCGGGCCATCGCCCACAACCCGGAGCTTGCGGCCGGTGGCGGAACAAACGCGCACGGCCGCGTCTACTTGCTTGTACGGGACGAGCTCAGAAACCACGAGATAGGAACCGTCCGGCTCCTTCCAATGGAAAGTCTCGACGGGCACTGGTGGATACACGACCTCCGCTTCCCGCCGGTAGGTTTTCCAGATCCGCCGCCGCACGTTCTCGCTGTTCGCCACGAACTGGTCCACGCGTGCCGAGCTCGAGTAATCCCAGAGCCGCAGGTAATTCGCGAGCGGCGCAAACACGGCCCGTTTCCAGGCGGAGCGGGTCCACTCGTCACGATACGCGGGATAGAGGTCCCACAAATAGCGCATCGGGGTGTGGCAGTAGCAGATGTGGCGAGCCGATGAAGGCGCGATGACGCCTTTGGCGGGCCCGGACTCGCTGCTGATAATCAGGTCGTAACCGCGCAGGTCGAAGTGCTCGAGCGCGAGAGGCATCAACGGCAGGAGCGATCGGTACCACCGGCGTAGCGGATTCAGGAACGATGCGGTCACGCGATGGGCGCGGATCTCGGGGCTCACGTGTTCGGGGTCATAGAACAGCGTGAACACATCCGCATCGGGCAGCAGGCGGCACAGCGCCTCGACGACTTTCTCGCCGCCGCGCATCTTCAGTAGCCAGTAATGGATGATCGCCGTCCGCATCCCCGCGTCTCTATGGTACCGTTGTCCACAAGAGGGGCAGTGTCCGGACTTACAGGGAATCCCACTTGATGGTCACCATCACACAGAGGAGTTTTGTGCGCCGGCTCTCCCGAAAGCCGGCGTCGGCCGAAGGGCGCATTGCGAGCGCAACCGTCACGGTTGGCCTGCTCACCGCGGTTGTGAAACTGGCGGGCGCCGCCAAGCTCGCCGTTATAGCACGAGTGTTCGGGGCGAGCGATGCTCTCGACGCGTTCCTGGTGGCGTTTCTTCTGCCTTCGTTTGTCGCGGAGGTGGCCGGCGCGTCATTCAACGCGGCGTTTGTGCCGGCCTATGTCAGAATCCGTGAGCAGCGCGGACTCGCGGCGGCAAGAGAGTTCTTCGCCCGCGCCGCAGGATTGCTGGCGCTCATCCTGAGTGCAGCCGCGGTCCTGCTGTTCATATTCCGACGTCCGCTCCTGCTGCTGGTTGCGTCGGGCTTCACAGCCGGAAAACTGGCGCTTTCGGAGTCGATGTTTGCGGCGATGGTTCCGCTTGCCGTTCTCATCGGCATGAGCAGCCTGTGGCGTGCTGTGCTGAATGCGGGAGGGCGGTTCGCACTGCCTGCGATTGCCCCGCTGATGACGCCCGCGATCACAATTGGATTGCTCGCGGCGGCGGGTGCCCGCTGGGGCGCGCATCTTCTCACAGCAGGCGCAATCGGCGGCACGATATTGGAACTGGTGCTCATCGCCGAAGCGCTTACACGCAACGGCGTATCGCCGTGGCCTTCGTTGTTCCGGCTGGGGCCGGACCTTCGGGACGTCATCCGCGAGTACCTGCCTGTGGTCGGTGGAGCTGCCCTTGCGAGCGGCGCCGTGCTGGTCGATACCGGAATGGCGGCCACACTCGGGTCCGGCAGCGTGTCGGCGCTGAGCTACGGAACGAAACTCGCGGCGGTCATCCTTGCGATCGGCCCGACGGCGGTGAGCACGGCCGCGCTGCCGCACTTCTCGATGCTCGCGGCAGGCGCAAGTAGGGAGACGGTCCGGCGCACCCTGCTGATCTACGCCGGTCTGGTCGCGGCGGTCGCGGTCCCGTTCACAGCCGTGCTGATCTGGTTCTCCTGGCCCGTGGCGAGATTGTTCTTCCAGGGAGGTGCCTTCACGGAAGCCAATACCCGCTTGGTCGCCGTCGTGCAGAGCTACTCGCTTGCCCAGGTGCCGATCGCAATGCTCGTAGCCGCGCTGTCGCGGTTGATCTCATCGCTGAGGGCGAACAGGCTTTTGTTGTGGGGAGCGGGGCTCACATTCGCGCTAACGCCCGCTTTTGACTGCCTCCTGATGAGTCGATTGGGTGTCGCCGGCATCTCTTTGGCTAGGACTCTCGTGTTGCTCGTGTCTCTCTTTTATATGGGGCTGGTTCTGCCGAAGCTGCTTTCGCGCGGACACGGGGCAGCCATGCCCGCAACCGCCCGCGCCGGAGCAGAGGAGTCTCACGGTGAAGGCGCGTCCTGACATCTATGCCCGCATTCTGGTCCAATGATCCGCTGCGCTTCGGCGTAGAACTGCCGCTGACTGCCCTTTTCCATCCGCTCGGGTATCCGGTCCGCCTGGCGACGAACTCTCCGGACGTGCTCCTGGCGGCTGAAGAGAGCTGGTGCGGCTTCCCGCAGTTCTTCTCCGCGCTGCCGATCAGCCTGCGTGTCTCGGTCGAAGACGACGGCTCGGTGGAGTGCGCCTCGACGATGATGATCCGCGGGCAGCGGCACCTGCTCTCGATGGTTTCCGATTTGAAGAACTCCGCCATTCTCGATTGCTCCAGGCGATCCGTGTATTGCTCCGTGACCGAAGCGACAGCCCGGAACCGGCCGTGGTTCCGCTACTTCTACCTCGACACGATCGTGAATCTCATGCTCTGGCGGACGCACCTGACCCGCATTCACGCCGGCTGCGCGGCGCTCGACGACCAGGGCATATTGCTCTGCGGCGCGTCCGGTGCGGGAAAGAGCTGCCTTACCTATGCGTGCGCGCGCCGCGGCTGGACCCTGATCTCCGACGAAGCCCCGTCGATCGTCCGCCGGACTGAGGAGAGAATCGTCATCGGCAAGCCCCAGACCATCCACCTGAGGGACGGTGCTTTCGAGCTCTTTCCCGAATTATTGCGCCGGGAAGTGAAACGAAACCCGGTCGGGAAACTCTGTATTGAAGTGCGCACCGCGGAAATGCCGGGGCTGAGGACTGCGTACCGCTGTAACATTGCGGCGCTCGTGTTTCTCAACCGCGTCAACGGCGCTGGTTCTGAGCTGGTGCCCTTTTCGAAAGAGGAGGCATGGCGGAGGCTCGCAGCCGATCTTCCGTATTTCGGCGGCGCCGCGCACAAAGAGCACAAGGCCTCGCTCCGCAACATGCTCAGCGCCGGGGTGTTTGAACTGCAGTATTCGGAACCGGACTCGGCTGTCGCGGAGCTGGAGCGCCTGGTCCGCCAGTAGGGGGCAGGGATGATTCTGATCCTTCTGTTTTTATCGCTCGCGGCGGCGCTCGACGCGCAGGTGGCCTCAAGCGCTCTTCAGGGCCACGTACATGATGCGTCTGGAGCGCTCGTTTCCGGTGTGGTCATCAGCGTGAGAAACGGCGATACCGCCTTCTCTCGCAGCGCCGCGACGGGAGGCGATGGGGCCTATCGCTTCGATGACCTCCGTCCGGGATCCTACGACGTGACCGCTTCGAAGAGCGGCTTTCGCACACTCAGCGCCGGCGGTATCGTGCTCGCGCTGAACCAGACCGGAAGGCTTGACCTGAAGCTCGAGATCGGCCCGGAGAAAGACGTAGTGAGCGTTGTCGCGTCGGTAGAGGAGGTGGACACCACCAACGCCGCTGTCGGATATCGCCTGGAACAGCCGGCCATTCACAGCCTGCCGCTGGCGAATAGGGACGTGATCGCCCTCGTGACACTGGGTCCCGGGGCGATTCCGCGCCAGTTGGGTGGTTTCGTGCACGATGTGGTGAACGACATCCAGGAGGGCTCGCGTGGATCCGTCGCTCTGAACCCGCCCGTGAACGGTGCGCGCTCCACGATGAACGCCTACACGTTCGACGGCGCCAACGACACGGACCGGAATACTTTCGCCATCGCGGTGATGCCTCCCATGGAGTCCGTGCAGGAATTTCGGATTCAGTCCTCGCTGCCTTCAGCGGAATTCAAGCAGGCGGGAGGAGCCGTTGTGGACGTCGTCAGCCGGTCCGGAGCGCAACAGTGGCACGGCAACGCGTTCGATTACCTGCGCAACGAAACCCTCGATGCGCACAACTTCTTTGACGACCCCACGCTCCCGCGGCCCGAATACCGGCAGAATCAGTTCGGCGGCTCGGTGGGAGGGCCGGCGTCCGTGGCCTCGACTTTCTTCTTCGCGACGTATGAGGGCCTCCGGAGCACGGCGGCCGGCCCGTCTGTCACTCTGGTGCCGGACCAGGCTGTACGCAGCGGGAACTTCACCGGAGCAGGCCCGATCTTCGATCCCCTGAGCATCGATCCGGCGACGGGCCGGCGCACGCCTTTTCCGAATAACGTGATTCCCTCCGGCCGCATTGATCCTATTGCGCAAAAGTACCTTGGCAGGTACGAGCCGCTGCCGAATGAAAACGGCGCCGCGGGCAACTACCTGAATGCGACGCCCAGCCGGCGCACGGAAGATAACGTCTCCGGGCGCATCGACCACGAGTTCGCCGATCATAGCTGGCTTTTCGGAAGGTACACGCTGAACGACACACGCAACCTCGCGGCGTCGTCTTTCCCGGTGCTTCCGACTTCGGAACGCCTTCGGGCGCAGCAGGCCGCCATCGGATACAGCATCGGCCGGGCGAGGTGGCTGAACGAAGCGCGCGTCTCTTTCACGCGCCTGCGCCTGTTCGACGTGCCCGTGAGCGCTTTTCAAGACAACATCGCGGCGGACCTCGGGATTACCGGTGCGCCCTCCGACCCGTTCACGTTCGGACTGCCGTATTTCCTCGTCACGAACTATTCGCTGGTGACGGACTCGCCAACCCTGCCCCAAGTGCAGCGCGACAATACCTGGAGCTTCTCCGACGCCGTCTCGCTCGAGCGTGGACGGCACACATGGAAACTCGGGGTGGACTCTTCCCGCTCGCAAGTGAACTACCGCCGGACCAACCAGGCGCGCGGACAGTACACTTACACCGGCGCGTTCACGGCCGATTCCGCGGGCACGGCCGGAACCGGAGACCCTTTTGCCGACTTCCTGCTCGGCCTTCCCCAGGACACAACCAGAAGCGTTGGAGATGCTCAGGCTTACCTCCGCCAGAGCAGTTATGCCGTCTACGCGCAGCACCAGTGGCAGGTTGCCCCGAGGCTGACGCTCAACCTGGGGGCGCGTTACGAATACACTTCGCCATTTACGGAAGAACGCGGCAACCTTTTCAATCTGGACTACTCGACTCTGCCCGCTCCGCCGCAGCTCGTCAGGGTTCGCCAGGCGACGCAGCCGGACTGGAACAACCTGGCGCCGCGCATCGGGCTCGCGTGGGTCCTGCCGCACAGCATCACCGGCTCGCGCGATACGGTGTTCCGGGCCGGATATGGAATCTACTTCAGCCCGGAGATCGCCACGGAGGTTTACGACCTGGTGCTGAACGGCGTTCGCAATGAGATCAATGAGACGAACGGCGCCGCGCTGCCCGTGCTGACCACCGCGAACGGGTTTCCCTCCACCGCATCCACGGGACTGCCGAGCTACTTCGGCCTTGACCGGCAGGCGCGAACGCCTTACGTCCAGCAGTGGACGGCGAGCATCGAGCGCGAGCTGCCCGGCGGCATCGTCGCGGATGTTTCCTGCGCAGGCACGAAGGGCACGGCGCTGGGGCGGTTCCGGAGATTCAACACCCCGGCGCACGTCGAGACCGGCGAGAACCTGCCGCCGCGGCCGGGTGACCTGCAGTCGCTCAGGACCTTTCCCAGCCTCGGCACGATCTTCCAGCGCCAGCACATCGCCAATTCGATCTACCACTCCCTGCAGTTGAAAGCGACGCGGCGCTTCTCGAGCCGATTCGGCCTGCTGGCGAGCTTTGTCTGGTCGAAATCCATCGACGATGCGGACAGCGTGATCCCGGGCTTCTACGACAGCTTCGGCGCGCAGGATGAGCGTAATCTGCGATTGGAGCGGGGCCTCTCGTTCTCCAACGTGGGACGCCGTTTGAGCGCCGGCTTCACGTACGACTTGCCGTCTGCCGCACGGCTCCGCCGCGTGTTCAGCAACTGGGGCCTCAGCGGGATCGTGACACTGCAGGACGGCACGCCGCTGAACCCTGTTTACTTCGCAATGGACTACGCCAATTCGGGGACTCCGAACCGGCCCGACGTCGTGCCCGGCCAGAGTATCTCGCTGCCGCGGGACCAGCGCACCATCGAGAGGTGGTTCAATACGGCCGCTTTTACGGCGCCCGCCCCCAACACCTTCGGGAATGCGGGCCGTAACATCATCCCCGGGCCGGGCAACGCCGTGGCCGATCTCGCGCTGCACCGCCGGTTCCCGATTCAGGAAAGCGCCGCGTTCGAGTTTCGCGCGGAATCGTTTAACACTTTGAACGATCCGAACTGGGGCATCCCTGGTCCGTACCCTGATTTCGGCCCGTTTTTCGGCCGGATCTTCGCAACAGGCGATCCGCGCAGGATCCAACTGGCTCTCAGGTTCGACTTCTGACATGGAGCAACCCTGGCGAGCGTTCCTCCGACGGACCTGATGCGCTCTCTCTGGCGGGAGGCGAAGAACATCCCACTCGGCTGTGCGGCCGTGCTGGATGCGCTCCGGCTCGACGGGCGCTCCTTTGGCCTGCTCTCCTCGCTCACCGATAAGCAGTGGGACGAGGCGCTCTCGTTCGCAGACCGCGCACAACTCACGCTGCTGCTCGCGCGCGACATGGGTGCTTTTCCGCGCCGGGTGCGTGAGCGGCTCGGGCGGAACGTCATCGACAACGGCAGCCATAACGAGCGCGTTCGCGCGGCGTGGCTGGAGATCGCTGATTCGCTGTCCACCGCCGGCGTCGAATTCGTTTTGCTCAAAGGCTTCACACATACGCCGAACTATCTGCCGGACCGGCGTCTTCGCGTGCAATACGACATCGACCTCTACTGCCGCCCCGAAGACGTCGTCCGCGCCCGCGACCGGATTCTCGAGCTCGGATACGTGTCGCCGCCCGGGTCCGGCAGGCGTCCGATGGACCACCTGCCGGTGCTGGTTCGCTACACGGATGGCTGGCGCTGGTGCGGCGACTATTTCGATCCCGCGATGCCGCAGGCAGTGGACCTGCATTTCCGGTTCTGGGATCCGGGAACGGAGCGGTTCGACGCTCCCGGGACAAAACAGTTCTGGGAGAGGCGCGCGCCGGTGGAGATCGACGGCCTGTCCGTTCCGGCGCTCGACCTCGCGGACGATCTGGGCTACGCGGCTCTGCACGCGCTGCGGCACTGGCTGCGCGGCAGCTTGAAGGCATTTCACATCTGCGAGCTGGCCTGCTTCCTGGACAGCCACGAGCACAGCGACGCATTCTGGACGCACTGGCGCGGTGTGCACAGCCACGAGATGAGGCGGTTGGAGGCACTGCCGTTCCGGCTGGCTGTGGAGTGGTTCGCATGCCGGGTGCCGGCCGCCGTCGCGGACGAGATCGAGCTCCTGCCGCCCGAGGTGAGTTCCTGGTTCGAGCGGTTCGCCGCATCGCCAGTGGAGACGCTTTTCCATCCGAACAAGGCGGAGCTGTTGCTGCACTGGTTGCTGCTCGATTCCTGGCGTGACAAGCTGGCCGTCGCACGGCGCCGCCTGCTGCCGGCCGTTCCCCCGAGCTCGCCGGAGGCTCCGGCCACACCGGCGGAGAAAGGCCCGCGCTGGTTTGCGGCCAGGGCCGGCGCCGCGCTTCAGATTGGGCGGCGCACGGCCTATCACGCTGCCGCCGCAGTCAGAATGGGTGGGCAGGTGCTCGCTTGGAACAGCAGGGCCGCGCGCCTGGGGCGAGAGTTCTGGAAATTCCTTTCCGCCGCCTGCCTGTTCAATTTCGGGATGTTCGTGTTCCTCGTCATCTACAATCTCCGGCTGCTGGACCTGGGTTACCGCGAGAACGTTCTGGGCTGGATCGCCGGAGCCATGACCGCGGGCAGCATCGTCGGCACGCTGCCGGCCGGCGCCGCGCTGCAGCGCTTGGGGGTGCGAAAGGCGCTGCTCGCGTGCATCGGTTCCGTGGGCGTGCTCTCGGCGCTGCGCACGATGGCGACCGGGCCCCCCCTGCTCGTGGCTACTGCGTTTCTCAGCGGTGTGTGCCTCTCGCTGTGGGCCGTCTCGGTTCCGCCGGCGGTGGCGCGTTTGACCAGCGAGCGCGACCGTACGTATGGCTTCAGCGCGGTGTTCTCCGCGGGTATAACGATGGGCATCTTCGGTGGCCTTGCGGCGGGGCGCCTCTCGGCTCTATTCGGCAAGAAGGCGGGGCTGCTGGCCGGGTGCGCCGCCATGCTGCTTGCGTTGCTTCCGGCCGCGCGCTTATCGATTGCGGATGCCGCCGGAGCCCGCCGTGCGATCGAATATCCGCGCACCCGATTCACGCGGCGGTATCTCGGCGTGCTCGCCCTGTGGAGTTTCGCCGTGGGCGCCTTCAATCCGTTCTTCAGCGCGTACTTCGCGCGGCTTCTGCACGCCTCGGCGGAATGGATCGGGTTCGCATTTTCAGCGTCACAACTGGCGCAGGTCGGCGCACTCCTGATCGCCCCGGTGGTGCTGAGGACCCTGGGAGTCACGCGCGGCATCATGGCCATGCAGCTTGCCGCGGGATTGGCGCTGGCGTGGCTCTCGCGAGGTCCCGAGCTCCGGGCGGCAGGCCTCGCGTACGCGGCCTATACGTCCTTCCAGTACATGAGCGAACCCGGCCTTTACACGTTGTTGATGGGAAACGTTCGGGCGGAGCAGCAGACGGGCGCGTCATCGTTGAACTTCTTCGTGGCATTCGCGGCGCAGGCGGCCGCGGCCGCGTTGGCGGGCACGGCGCTCACACGCGTGGGTTATCCGACGGTGATGCTGGGAGCGGCGATGCTGGCTCTTATTGCCGCGCTCCTGTTCGGAGTGCTGATGCGGCCTTTCGGAAAACCAGTTCCTCGATAATCGCCGTCACCTCGCCCTGATAGCGCGCCACCGAAAAACGCTCGTGCGCGGCCGCCGCGGCGTTTTGCGCGAGTTCCGTTGCTAGTCCGGGCTTATCAACGAGGTGGGCGATCGCGCCCGCCAACGCGGCGGGCGTGAACTCGTCCAGCAGCAGCGCGGTCTTCCCGTCCTCCGCGATCTCGGGGATGCCGCCGCGCCGGAAAGCCAGCACGGGCACGCCGGCGGAAAACGCTTCCATGATCACCCGCGGCGTTGCCTCGGTCCACGACGACGGCACGACGAGCAAGTCGAGTTGCGCGAAGACCGCGGCGGGATCCGGCTGCCATGGCAGAAAGGTGAACGGAAGGCCGCTGGCCTGATGCTTGAGCCGGTCAAGATAGGCGGATTCGATCAGGAGCGGCACGCCGCAGATCAGAAACTTGCACGGCGCTCCCCGGCCCGCCAGGAGGCGCGCGGCTTCAATGAACACCTCCTGGCCTTTGTCCAGCCCGGTGCGGCCGATCATGCCCACGCGCCAGCTTTTGCCGGGAGGGCGGCGCGTAGCGCGCGCCGGCCCCGGGACCCCGTTGTAGACCACGTGCACGCGAGCCGGCGAGACGTACCGTGCCAGCGGGCGGGTGACGAATCGGCAGCAGGCGACCACCTCGGCGCGCGCCGTCGCAAGGGCCACTCCGGCGAGCGTAGCCGACGACTTTGAGGCCAGGTAGTTGTGGCTGTGAAACAGGAGGGGCGGGCCGTGCCTTGCGGCCCAGGCGGCGGCTGGAAGCAGCCGCGGCCCGTTGACGTACAGAAGATCGGGGCCGGTGTGCTCGATGAGACGGGAAACCTGCGCCGCCTGCCGCGGGAACTCGCCGGTGAAGCGCCTGATGTCGCCTGCTGTCTTGTGTCCGAGGCTGTAAGCCGCGCACGGAATCGCGTGAACGGGCACACGGCATGATGTCAACGCTTCGATGAACGGGCCGTTGCCGGGTACGGCGGCGTATGTTTCCCACCCGCGGGCGCGAATGGCAGGCATCAGGTCCAGGAGGCAGCGCTGCGCGCCCGCGATTTGCGAGAACTGATCAAGAAACAGGATTGTCATTCATCACGGCCGATCCGCGCTGAGTCATTCCCAGAATCCAGAAGTACACGGGCAGCACGCGCCAGTAGGTGAGCACGTCGCCCGACATCATCTGGAAGAGCTGTCCCACCCAGAACGCGAAGATGCACGTGCCGAAAAACGACGCGCGAGGGTCAGGGCTGCGTGCGGCCCGCAGCCCGGCGCGCAAGATGCTTAAGACGAACAGACCGAGCGCGAGCAGCCCGGCGAGTCCCGTCTCGGCGAACGTGCTGAGATACGTGTTGTCCACCATCAACGGCTGGCCCGCCGCGGTGGAATAAGGCAGCGTTTTGTATCCGACACCGAAGAACCAGGCCGCGGGATGATCGACGAGGAACCGGCCCAGGGCGCGCCACGTGTCGGCGCGTCCCGACAGCACTGTCTCCGGCGCCGAGAAGAAGAACGTGGCCGTGCCGAGCAGGCGTCCCCAGTAGAGTTCGGCGAAGGATGGGAGCGCAAGCGCCACTACGAGGCTCGCACAGAGCGCGATCACTGCAACCGCCGCTATGCGTCCCAGCCGCAGGCGCGACCTGTGCAGCACCGCCAGAACCAGAATCGCGACGGCGAGATTCAGGAGCGCGGCGCGCGAGAACGATAAGATCAGGGCGCCCGCGAACACTACCCCGCCGGTGGCCAGTGCCGGTCTCGAAAGAAATCGCCGGGACTTCGGCTCGAACAACGAGGCGGCGATCATCGTGAGGAAGAAGGCACACAGATTGCCCAATGCCATCGCGTCGTAAAACGTGCCTTGCGCACGGCGGAATACCCCCGCCGGCAGCCACACGAACTGCTGTCCAAATCCGGCTGGGGCGGGGAATTGGAAATAGAAATCGACCACGGCGAACGCGGCGGAGATCGCCGCGGCGGCGTAAACGAATTTCAGCGCGCGCCGCTCATCTCCGGAGTCCGAGTTGGCGCCCGGCCCGTACGCGGTGTAGAAGAGCACGTACACAGAAATAGCGAACAGCACCACGCGCGCCAGCGTACCCGCCGCAATCGCCGCTCCCGAGTAGAGTGCGGCCACGGCTACGCTGGCACACAGTATCACCAGGTAGAGGAGCGACGCCGACGTGAGGAGGTCCGCGCGGAGGCGCCACTCCGGGAGACGAATCGTTCCCACGAGCAGCCCAAGCGCGGCGATGAGCACGGCGGCATGAGGTCCGGAATCGCCGAGCCGCACCGGTAGAGGCGGAAGCAGCAGGGCCGCGCAGAGGAACAGCACCACCCAGCGCGCCGGGGCGCTGATGATCCACCAGCCAAGCGGCAGGATCACGAGAGGCGCCGCCAGGGCGAGCGCGGCCACGGGGCTCGGCGCAATGGCGATGGCAGCCGCATAAAGGCCGAGCACGCCTGCGATGAAGACGCCGGTTCGCGGTCTGCCTGCGGCTTCCTCAGCCACTGCGCTGCTCCGACCGGAACGCGATCGCCGGCTGCAATTGGCGCTTCCGCGCCTTCCATCCAAACTGAAAACTGATGTAGACTACGCTGGCCAGAAGACCGGCGAACAAAGCCGCCGTCACGTTGAGAATCGGGTTGGGAGACGACGGGCGCTCCGGAACGATGCCGGGATCGATGATGTTCAGTTGTTCCCCGCGGTTGGCTGCCGCGGCGCGGACCTCCCGCTCCCGGTTCCGGGCGGCGGCGAGTGCAGCCTCAGCGGCCTTCCTCCGGGCGGCCAGCGCGTCCTGACGGGCAGCGCGCTGCGAGAGGACGATGCGCTTCCGCGCCAGATCCTTGTCGAGTGCGTCGTCGCGGCTTCGCAGCACGGCCAGACGGCTTCGGGCGAGCCGGGATTCCATGCGAACCGTTTCCAACTCTCCCGGCGCACCGCCCGGCGTGCCTGAAGCCAGCTTCTCCCGCTCGGCATCCTCGGCAATCAGCATCTCGGCTGCGGAAATGTTGCGGGCGACTTCCGCGCGCACGCTTTCAGCCTCTCTGATCTCCTCCATCAGGCCTTCGGTTGGTCCACTCGCTGCCGCGGCGTTCCATTCCGCGGTCGTCCGCTCGAGCTCCGCGCGCAATTCATCCGACTGGCTCTCCAACTCACGGATGAGCTGCGAATCCGCTTGCGCGCCGGCCGTCCGGCTCAGCGCCACTGTCTCCTGCGCAAGGTAGAGCGCCAGCGCATGCGCCTTTACGGGGTCGGGTAGCGTAGCGCTGATGTTCAGGATCTTCGTGTTCCTGGGCACTTCAACGCGCAGCACTTTGCGTTTCCACGATTCTACGGGGCTTGTTTTGCCGTCCCGCAGCCCGAAGTGTTCCAGAGCGCCCAGGAAGAGGCTGTCGCTTGATGCAAAGTGCTCGTATGTGCGAAGCTCCTCGAGGTATATGGGACTTACTGCAACGGTGACATGTTGGTCGCCCCCGGGCGGCTCGATTACAATTCGCGTCGTCGCTGTGTATTGCTTTGGCAGCAGGAGAGTAGCCACCAGCGCCGCCGCCAGAGCGGTCCCGCAGGTAAGCGCGATGAAGCGCCACTTCGAGTGCAGGAACGACACGTATTCAATGGCTTCGAATCCTGTGGACATCCCCTGATTCCCTCTCGACGGCAACTGTGACATAGTTTAACTGAGATGGCCCTGATCCTGGGAGCGATCCTGGCTCTCACCCCGCTTCTGATTGCCCCGCATCTGCTCTTCTACTTTGATGTGACACCGAAGATAATGTTTCTGGTGTTTAGCGTTGCTCTGGCGCTGCCGTGGTTCGCGGCGCGGGGCCGGATAGGCTCCCTCGTCGATTTTGGGACGGGCCGTCTCTTCGCGATTCTCCTCGCGACTCAGTTCGCCTCTCTCCTCCTATCCACCGCTGTCTCCACAAACCGCAGTTTGTCCCTTGGCGGCACGAACTGGCGCCGCTTCGGCCTTGTAACGCAAGCAGCGGTACTGGTGTTCACGCTGGTTAGCGCGGCAGAACTCTCGGGCAGGCCAAGGCTTACGCTCTCCTACTTCCGTCTCATCGCCTCCGCGGGGGCGCTGGCTGCCGCCTACGGCATTGCGCAGTACTTCGGCTGGGATCCGCTGCTCCCATCCTCCGCGTACCACGTCGGTGGAGGCCCCACCGTGATCGTCAGGCCGCCCGGGACACTCGGGCACTCGGGATATTTCGCCGCGTATCTGCTCGCAGTGACTTTCATAGGTGCCGGCCTCGGGTTCATGGAGAGCCGTCTGCGGTGGAAGCTACTGGGCTGCGCGGCCGCCGGGCTCTCCGCGGTCGCGATTGTGCTGAGCGGAACCAGGGCGGCCATGTTGGGCCTGATCGCCGGCGCCGTTGTCATGGCGTTCGCGCTGCGCAAACGCATCCCGGTTCGCAAGGTTCTGGCGGGCTTGGCGGCCGCGGCGATCGGCGGCATGCTGTTCTATTACTCGGGTCCCGGCGCCCAGCTCCGCAGCCGTGCGCGCTGGTTTGCCGAGGATCCCGGAGGCGGCGCGCGCCTGCTCCTCTGGCGCGACGCGTTGGTCATGTCACTGCGGGGTAGATTGGCAATCGGTTACGGCCCTGAGACGTTCGCCTCGGAGTTTCCGCCTTTCCAGTCGGTCTCCCTGGCTCGCGCGTATCCGGACTTCTTTCACGAATCGCCGCACAACCTGTTTCTCGACGCGCAGTTGCAGCAGGGACTCCCCGGGCTCATCATTCTGGCGGCTCTCTGCGGGCTCGGAGTCTGGGCGGCGCGCCGGGCGTTGGCCAGAGAACCGGTGGCGGCTGCAGCCGCTTTGGCGGCTTTCGTGGCATCGATCGTGAGCCTGCTCTTCACGTGCTTCATCTCGGTCACGGCTCTTTACTTCTACTTCCTCGTCGCGCTGCTCGTCGCCTTGGCGGCGCCTGGCGATGCTCAATCCCAACAAGGTCCATCCCTCGATTCTCGCCGCCGCCGATCGCTCCTCGCGGTCGCAGCCCTGGTTCCCGCAGTGGTCTTCGCCTGGTTCGGGATACGCCTGCTGCTCGAAGATATGGCGCTGGCCCAGGCACGTCTGCAGCTCGACTCCGGAGCGGTGAGCGACGCTGTGCGGCAGTACGAGCGCTCGGTACGCCTGCATCCGGCCGGCGAAGGCACAGACCTGTGGTTCTCTCGCGCGCTCTGGAATGCGGCGGGTTCGCGCTCTGCGACGGAGAGGAGCCTTGCGGCTCGCCTGGCCCTCTCGGCCGGCCTACGCGCGATCGATACCGCTACTGACCGCCACAACGCCTGGTACAGTCTCGCCGGCTTCTACGCCGCGCAAGGCGATTACGCGAACATGGTTATGAGCCTGCGATCGGCCATCCATCGCGCGCCAAACTGGTTCAAGCCGCACTGGACACTCGCTCGCGCGCTCGCATTGGCCGGCAGACACGCCGAAGCGGAGCGTGAGGCTAGGACGGCGTTCGAGTTGGACGCCGGCAGAGACGCCGACGTCGCGCTCACCTGGAAACAACTGCAGCCCGGCCCGAAGTGAGAGGTCTGTAAAGAACTTGTCAATACTCCCGCCCGCGGCCCGCGCACTCTTGTAGCAAAAGCCCCTTTCGCGTATGGTTTGACTGAGGGGGGCTTATGGGAAAGCTTGGGTACAGGAGTTTTCTGGGGAAAGTTTGGGGCGTAGTTCTACTCTCTTCCGCCCTACCCGCCTACGCGCAGACGCCGTCAGTTCCCGCCGACTCGGTCGTCAACGGCGCCAGCTTCGCGTCGAAACAGGCCGTCAGCCCTGGGACGCTGGTCTCGATCTTCGGAACCGGCCTGGCAACGTCGATGGCCCACGCCGATACGATACCGCTCTCCACATCCCTCGCGGGGGTTTCGGTGACGATGAATGGCGTGCCCACGCCGCTGCTCGACACTATTCCGACCGCGACGGGCCGCGACTACACGCAACTGAATGCGCAGGTGCCGTGGAACGTGCTTCCGCAAGGCATGACCAGCGGCAACGCGACCATCCTGGTCACCGTGAACGGCGTGACATCGCAACCTTCGGTGGTGCAGATTGCCGGATCGCTGCCGGGAATCTTCACCCTGAACCAGCAGGGCACCGGCCAGGCGGCAGTTCAAATCGGGAATTCAGCGGTGTTTGCCGCGCCAGCCGGCTCGATCAACGGCGCGCAGTCCCGCCCGGCCGTCGTCGGCGATGTGCTCGTGATGTACGTGACCGGGTTGGGCATGGTGGACAACCTGCCCGCGAACGGCGACATTCCCAAGGGCAAGGTGGCGAACTCAATTGCGGTTCCCAGGGTGCTGCTCGGCGGCGTGGAAGCGCCCATCCAGTTCCACGGGCTTTCTCCCCAGTTCGTTGGTCTGAACCAGATCAACGTATCGGTGCCGAACGGCGTGCCGTTCGGAGATGCCGTCCCGCTGCAACTGGATCTCGGGCAGGGCGTGCTGTCATCCGACAAGGTCACCATCGCTGTCGGCCAGTGAGGGCTTCAACGGTGTCTGCGCCTTCTACAGCATTCGACAGAATTGCAGCGGCCGTTGTTCCGAGGGACACGGCAGCCGCCCTCGCGCTGAGTTTTGCGGAGCGGTTTCTCGCGGTGCTCATGTTGGCTGCGCTGGCGCCGCTGCTCGTCGCACTGGGCGCCGCCATCAGCATCCTCTCGCGAAACGGGCCTCTGATCGCACATCGTCGCATCGGCCGTTACGGCCAGTCCTTCTGGGTGCTCAAGTTCCGTACCATGTGGCCGGCAGCGGGCATTGGTCCGGCTCGTGCGCGGTGGATCGAGCGGATCGTGGACGAAGAGGGTCCGCGCCGGAAGGCTCGGTGCGACCCCCGCGTCACGCATTGGCTCGCGCGTCTCTGCCGGCGCTTCTCTCTCGACGAAACTCCACAGTTGCTCCACGTGATTGCGGGTCACATGTCGCTCGTAGGGCCTCGCCCGCTGACACAGACGGAGCTGCGTGTCTACTACGGCGCGAAGGCGGCAGAGGTGCTGGACCGCAAGCCCGGCCTCACCGGTTTGTGGCAGGTCATGGGCCGCAACCGGCTCACTTATCGCCAGCGGCGCAGGCTCGATCTGTTCTACGTGCGTAAGGCTTCCGCCCTTCTGTACCTGATGGTGCTGGCCCGCACGGTTCCCCTTGTCGTGTTCGGCAAAGACTCATGGTAGCGCCGGCGTTGTCCGCTGCCCGCATTCAGCGGTCCGCCCATACTGCTGTTACTGAGCCAGAAGCGTCAGCGACTGGTCTGCGTACTGCTTGCTTGATTCGCGGCGGGGCTCGCAGTGCGGCGCCGTACTCTTCGTCGTGACGGTGTTCAGCGTGCCTGTCCATAACGGCACGCCCGCTTCCTTTGCAGAACTTTGACATCTCCTGCATTGAGGGGATTTCGCTTCCGCCTCACAATGAAACCAAGAAGGGGCAGTAATGTACCAGAAAGAAATCGCAGACGAGACAATTGTGAGCCATGTGCTTCGTGGGGATACCGCGGCGTTTTCAATCCTGGCGCAGCGTCACAGCCACAGGCTGTTCCGCGCTTGTATTCGGGTCACCAGGGATTACGAGGCCGCGCAGGACTGCGTGCAGACCACGCTCGCCACTGCGCTGGAGCATCTTCCGCAGTTCCGTTCAGAAGCGCCGTTTACGACGTGGCTGACCCGCATTGGCGTGAATACCGCGATTGCCCACCTGCGAAGGCGCCGGATCCGGCCGGAAGTGCCTATCGACGAGGACGGCGCCGGCGGCCCTGTAGTGCACCTCATCGATTCCCGGCTCGACCCCGAGGCTGCCTGCTACCGGCGCGAATTGCACGCGCTTTTGCGCCGGGAGATACGGGCGCTTCCACCTCACTTTCGAAGTGTGCTGAAGTTGCGCGTTGCGGACGGACTCACGAACGAGCAGGCAGCCAACGCCCTGGGCATCACTCCGGAGGCGGCCAAGTCTAGGCTCTTCCGCGCGCAGGCCGCCATGCGGGACAGGCTGGCGCACGCCGTTCCGCAGAAGGCTGCCGGCTATCGATCCGCGGCTCCGCTCGGCAAGGAGCGGTCTGCCGGGTCTCCCCGAGCCGGGCATATATTCCACCGTCCAGCGTCACAGTAAGCGGGAACTCGCTGCCCGGAGTCCCCGAGCGTGAGCCGATAGCCGCACATCTCGACCTGGCGTCCTCGGTCTCACTGCTACTCAGGCGAGCGTGTGTAAATTTGCCATTCCAACCGGACGCGCTGTAAGCGAACTTCGAAGTGGGACAGGCCTCCTGGCCTGTCGTTCCGATATGCCTTAACGCAGTGAACAGTGTTGGGCTAGGCCTGGGCCTGCTTTCGGCCGCTTGCAGCGAAGTGAGGCGCGGCTACATGCCGCCGGCTCGCTACACGCTGATCCACCCTGAGGCGCGGCTGTCGGCCGAAGACATCGCCGGCTTTTGTTCCTGGACTCGAGCGCAACGTACGCTTGTCTAGTGCGGCGCAAATAATGCGTGGTTTGCCGGTTCGTGTGGGGCGGCTCCCCTGAGCCGCAACCCGACCCCCAGGTCGGGTTTAACCGGGTCAGGGGACCCGGCGCGGTCCAGGGGGACCGCCCCATAAGCGCTAACTTAGCGGTTAAGAGGATGTTCGACCCTACAACATGCTGTGGCGACGCGCTCAGGGTGTAGAACATTTTGTTGTTGAAATGTTTCACTTGGTCCTGTTTAACGACTAAGTTAGCGCTTATGGGGGACCGCCCCACTTAGGGCCCAGGATTGACGCCGCACTGCACTAGGTGCTCCTGCCTCCACGCACGGCTCTGCTGCATCACCCGTGTCCGGCACAAGCATCTCCGCATCGCCGGGAAGATGACATCCTCGGAGTCACCGCTCGGCCGGTACTTCCGAGGCACGAACCGGCTGCGCATAGCGCGCCTCCAGTGAAGGTATCGCCGACTCCGTCCACTTGCAGAAGGCTTGGACATCACGCTCCGACAGGCGCGCCTCCGGATGCATCAGTCGGTAAGCGGGGGGCGGCATATTGCCCGTGCTCACCTGCGCGCAGGAACTCTTCAGTAGTCCCACCGCCTCGAAAGGGTCTGATGGCCACTCGGAAAGGTTCATATACTGCCTTGCCGTGTTGACGTCCCTGGCGATCAACCACGAGGCAGGGGCCAACTTGCTGTACCAGGGCCAGACGGTCTGGTTCGAGTGGCAATTCGCGCAGGCCCTTTGCAGAAGCGCCGAGGGCTCTGCACTGGAGGGGATCCTGTCGTTCAGAGAGGAGCCCGGGTCGAGCGGCGGGTTTCCGCTCCGCGGACCCGGCACGACCTGCAGGACGGCCAAAATGGCGCAAATGGTGAGCGATCTCCGCGCCGCCAGGCGCGCGGTCCGCCCAGGTCTCGCGTGACTCTCGCTCCGTTCCGGTATGTTATTCATGCCGCAATCGTAAGCCGAGCGCCTGTTGATGGTCGTGATCGCGCCGTAAGGGTTGTGTGAACTCGAATCTTCGATCTCGCGCGGGCGCTGTCCCGCCGTGCTGCAGGGGGTTTCCGCCGGCATGTTACCACGGCTTTTACACATTCTTTACCACCGCCTAACGCCCAGGCTGCGACCCGGAAGCTACCCTCTCGGATGGAGGTGGATTTGTGCGCTGCGTCCGGCGCGGGCTTCCCTGCATCGAACATATAGCAGCTATACAGACGCGCATAATTAACGGGACATCAAGACTCGGGCTATCGCGTTCGTCTCGCAGAAGGAATGACCGTCGTTCGGCACGCCGACCGGCGGGATGGCCGCTCTGAACACGCTGCCGGATCAACT
>Ga0209777_10002714_pt1 | contig 22855 bp, 23 predicted proteins | sample FrelakmetHBP12HB_FD_187147 | JGI IMG/M metagenome (GOLD analysis project Ga0209777, IMG submission 187147) | Freshwater lake sediment microbial communities from the University of Notre Dame, USA, for methane emissions studies -HBP12 HB (SPAdes)... | ecosystem: Environmental > Aquatic >...
TTAGTTTCGCCAAAGCCGGTATATGACAAGGATGGGCAGTATGTAGGTAGCATCGCCATCTTTACTGACATCACCGATCGTAAGAAGGCGGAGGAAAAGCTCAGGGAGAGCGAGCAGAGATTGCACAGAGTTATCGAAGGTTCCCCCATTCCAACGTTCGTAATCGGGAAGGACCACAGAGTGATATACTGGAACAGGGCGTTGGAGGAACTCAGTGGCATCAAGGCGGAAGAGATCGTCGGCACAAAAGGACAATGGAGGGCATTCTATAACGAAGAGAGGCCATGTTTGGCGGATCTGTTGGTGGATCAGGCATTGGAGTCAATTCCTCAGTGGTATCTTGACAAGTATACTAAGTCCCGGTTGGTAGACGAAGCTTATGAGGCAGCAGACTTCTTCCCGGAACTGGGAGAGAGCGGGAAATGGCTTCACTTTACTGCAGCGGTAATCAGGGATACCCATGGGAATCTTGTTGGCGCTATAGAAACACTGGATGATATTACGGATCGCCGAAGGGCGGAAGAGGAGTTGTTACGAGTTAATAAGCTTGAATCACTCGGGATTTTTGCCAGTGGAATCGCTCATGATTTTAATAATTTAGTATCTGTCATGCTGCGCAATATATTTGCCGTAAAATTGTCTCTTGGAGATGAGCAACAAGAGGCCCTGGGAGAGGGGCTAGAGATAGCTGAAAAGGTCGGTCATCAGGCGAAGGAATTGGCCCATCGGTTGATAACTTTTGCCAAAGGAGGCGAACCCATAAGAAAAATCGGTTCGATTTCGGAGTTATTGATGAATTCTGTTGATCTGCCTCTGAGCGATTCTAACGTAATATGTGAATTCTCCCTGCCTGATGATCTGTGGCCTTTAGAAATGGATGACGTTCAGATCCGGCAAGTAATCCATAATATCCTGATCAATGCACGCGAAGCTATGCATGACGTGGGAATAATAACTATTCGTGCCGAAAATGTGAATATATCGGCAGGCAACGGTCTGTCGTTGAAAGAGGGCAGTTATGTGAAATGGTCCATCAGGGATCATGGCGCCGGTATTTCGAAGGAAAATTTGCCGAAGATATTTGACCCCTATTTCACGACGAAGCCGACAGGAAGCGCAAGAGGCATGGGTCTGGGACTTGCCGTATGCTATTCCATCATAAAGAAACACGATGGCTTCATCACCGTCGAATCTGAACCGGGTATGGGGTCTACCGTCATCGTCTATTTGCCTGCTTCACCGCAGCTGGACTCCTCAGGGAAAGGCGTCACGGAACAAATAATTGCCAGCAAGGGTAAGATATTGGTCATTCATGATGATGAGGCTGTGCGGAATTCAACAGGCATTGTCCTTAACTATCTTGGATATGAAGTTGAGTATGCAAAGAATGGCAGTGAAGCCGTTGGCCTCTATAAAACAGCCATGGAAAAAGATCATCCGTTTTATGTGGTCGTGTTGGATCTGAATGTGCCAGACGAGATAGGTGGGAAGGGAACCTTGAAGGAGCTCTTCGCCATAGATCCTCAAGTCAAGGCCATTGTTTCATGCGGCTACTCGGACGATCCTCTCATTTCGAAATTCGAGGTAAATGCATTTTGCTGGAAGGTCGATGTTCCGTATGACATCGAGAAGATGAAAGCGATACTGGATGCCCTGCCAAAATGACGTTCCATCTTTCCCTTTATCTTCCATTATCTCTCCACTTCACAATATCTTATCAAGTATGACAGCAAAAAATCTTTGCGTCCTTCGATCATTTACGTTAAAAATACGGTGAGGTTACAATATTTGCGGGCTGTGACTTCTCTTGCAAATTGTCCAAAGGCCTTTCCGTGAATGATTTTATTGACGAGTATTTGAATTTTCTTACTGTTGAGAAAGGGGTTTCCCGTCTCACTGTCGAGGCCTACAGCCATGATTTGAATCGGTTCGCTAACATTGTTCAAGGTCGAGGCATAGAAACAGTCGCGGATATTACGCCTAATGAAATCATCTCATATTTGGAGCAGGTAAAAAAAGATGGACTCAATGCGAGGTCTGTGAATAGAGGACTCGCGGCTGTGAGAGGATTCTTTAAGTTCTTGCTCCGCGAGAAAAAAATTGATGCAAATCCCGTGATGACTATAGGCCTCGCGAAGGTTTGGGCACGACTCCCTGATACACTCAGCAAGGAAGAAATGAATCTGCTCCTTTCTCAACCAGGCATGAAAAATCCGGCAGCCATGAGGGACACAGCCATGATGGAACTCATGTATGCGACAGGGATTCGCGTCTCGGAGATAATTACGTTGACCATGAACAGTATCAACTGGCAGGTTGGATACCTTGTTGTTATGGGTAAGGGTGGCAAAGAGCGTATTGTCCCCATAGGACGATCCGCTTATAATTACCTTTTAGAATATGTAAATCAGGGAAGACCAGAGTTCATGAAGGGACAAAGAACGAACATCCTCTTTCTCAATAGGTCGGGCGATGGGCTGACACGTCAGGGTTTCTGGAAGATTGTGCGACGGTACGTGCTTCGTGCGGGTCTCAACAAGAAGGTTCATCCCCATACATTCAGGCACTCTTTTGCATCGCATCTGCTGGAAGGGGGGGCAGATCTCCGCTCTGTTCAGATCATGCTGGGTCACGCAGACATAGCAACGACGCAGATCTACACACATATCACTCGCGAAAGACTGAAATCCATCCATAAGAGATACCATCCAAGAGGTTAATAAGGGAGTTAAGGGGCGAATAATGGAATCCAGTTTTATCAGAAAAAAATGGGAGGAACTTAAGAGACCGGGCAGACGGTTGCTTATCGCAGGAATTGCAGGTTTCATGGCAACCGTGCTCGTTCTTGCTTGGATAATCGCGAACTATGCATTTCCTGAGAAAATGCATAAGTATCCCGCAAGTCTTGTGAGATTAAAAAACACGTTTTCATTTGTCTTTCTTGGAGGGAAACCGCAATTTTATTACATGGACGTGGAAAAAAACGGAACAGACTACAGGTTGAAAAAGGGTGATGTATTAGATATTTCTTATCGGGATGAATTTGTTGTGAAAGACATTGCCACAGACGTTTTCTCCGGTCGCGGGCTTACAGTGCATGTTGATGGGCTCGCTGGAACGGATCACTTCAGGGTGATGCTTCGAGGTATAGATTTGGTCGACAAGGTTGTCATGACCCGCAGCAAAGGCGTGCGTGATGCAGTCGCCGACGCCGGTGGTATAGAAGTGAAATATAATGGGGAAGTCATTGCATCCGTACCCATGAAGGCTGTTATTATGCCGCAGGACTGGCTGAGATATGCCAAGAATTCGGAGAATCAGCAAGCACAGATCGAATATCTGAAACGGGCGATAGAAATGAATAAGAAGGACGTTGGTGTTCGCAAGATGCTGGCGGCCGTTTACGAGAAGGCGGGCATAGCCGACAAAGCAATTGCCCAGTATAATGACATTCTCTCATTGAAGCCTGATGATACCGGTGCTATGTCGGGGCTCTTGAAGTGTTATATTAAAACCAGAGATTATGATAAAGCAATCAAGACGGGCATGAAGCTCATTAAAAAAAATCCGCGCGATGCCTCTGCATTTGCAAATGTTGCATACGCTTACGGCAATACGGGAGCATGGCGAAAGGCCGTTGTCAACTATAAGGAATCCCTGCGGCTGGACCCCGATGATACGATGGTACGATTCAGGCTTGGCGAGGCGTATGAAAAGGAGAATGATTTAAAAAGTGCCGTTGAGCAGTACAAGACTGTTCTGACAAAGGCGCGAGAAACTGAACATGTAAAGATTGCCTTAGCCGGCGCCTACCTTAGGGCCGGCAACTATGATGAATCCATAAGATTGTATAAGGAAATTGTTACAAAACAGCCACAAAATGCCTCCGCCTATGCAAATCTGGGCCTTGCCTATGGGGGTAAAGGACAGTGGAAGGAAGAAATAGAGAATTATAGGAAAGCCATATCTCTGAACCCGAAAGATCCTGTTGTTCGCTATAATCTTGCTTCTGCTTATGAGAAAAGAAATCAAGATCAGGAGGCCCAACGGGAGTACCAGGCCGTACTCAAAATGAACCCAGGGGACCTTGAATCTACAACCAAACTTGCCGACATAGACTTTAAGAATAAACGTTACAGTGAAGCCATCAGGGCTTATGAAAAGATTTTAAAATCGTCACCCAGAAAAGCATCGATTCACGCTAATCTTGGTTTTGCATATGGCGAACTAAAGAAATATAAACTATCATCTGAGCACTATGAAAAAGCGATCAAATACGGGATCAAGGATCCTCAGGTTCGTTACAATCTCGCATACACATATGATAAGCTTGGCAGAAAAAAAGAAGCCATCCGCCAGTACGAGTATGCAGCCTCGTCTCATCCGAGCATGAATGTCTTAGAGATTCTCGCGGAATATTATACGGACGGAAAGCAGTATGATAATGCCATCAAGACCTATAAAAAAATGATAACCATGAATCCCAAGAAGGCGACTGCTTACTCGGGACTTGGATATGTTTACGGTCTCAAGAATGATATAGATAAGGAGATTGAGTACTACAAGATTTCATTGAGGTATGATGCAGAGGATGACGATGTCTATCTTAGTCTGGGAAAGGCATATGAGAAAAAGGGGATGTATCAGGATGCCCTGAAGGCATACATTCATGCCTATGAGCTCAATCCTGATTCGAGCTTGGCAGCTAAGAAGATCCCTGCTTTGAAGATAAAGATACTGCAGCAGAAGCATCGTGAATCGTAAGTTGCGGCATATTTGATAAGGGGGGAGATGGATGAGATGGAACACATTGGTAGGCTTGCCAGCAAGACGAAGAGGTAGAAAGTGATGAAGCAGATTATCCTGGATGATACGGTTATTGGGGGCGGGGCCCCCTTCATTCTCATCGCTGGTCCCTGTGTCATAGAGGACGAAGAGACGGCGAGAGAAACGGCACTGTTTCTGAAAGACATCACCTGCCGGTTGAAGTTGCCTTTCATATTCAAGGCGTCTTATGACAAGGCAAACCGGACTTCCATCGATTCCTTCAGAGGTCCCGGTGTGGTTAAGGGACTTCGGATTTTAGCTGATATAAAGAAGGATTTTGGCATTCACGTCCTCTCGGATGTGCATCGCTTCGAGGAAATTGGTCCTGCTTCAGAGATTCTCGATGTGATGCAGGTGCCTGCATTTCTCTGCAGGCAGACAGATTTTGTAATCGAAGTTGCCAGAAAGGCAAAGGTCATGAATATCAAGAAGGGGCAGTTTCTTGCGCCGTGGGATATTAGAAACATACTTCTCAAGGCATCTTCAACCGGGAACGAGAATATAATGGTGACGGAAAGGGGAGCAACATTCGGGTATAATAATCTTGTAGTTGATTATCGTTCACTCCCTATAATGAGGGAGATGGGTTATCCTGTAATATTCGATGCCACACATAGCGTGCAGCTTCCCGGCGGAATGGGTACTGCCTCCGGCGGTCAGAATTATATGGTCCCCCACCTCTCGCGAGCAGCCGTTGCAGTCGGAGTTGATGGCATCTTCCTGGAAGTGCATCCCGAGCCTGAACTTGCCAAATGCGACGGTCCGAATTCAGTGCGCCTCGACTCACTCTATGACCTCCTTACTACACTGATGAAGATTGACGGGATAGTAAAAAGGACGAAAGCGGATTAAACATATAAAAGGGGGGGAAGACGTGGCAAGCAAGATTCTCGACGATAAGTTGATTGCAAAAATTCGACTGATCCGTCTTTTGGTTCTGGATGTTGATGGAGTCATGACGGATGGACGGATAATTATGGATTATGCGGGACGCGAGATAAAAAATTTTGATGTGAAAGATGGACACGGGATCAAGGTTCTGATGAGATACGGCATCGATGTGATACTCGTGACGGGAAGGAGATCCGACGTGGTCGAACATCGTGCCAGAGATCTCGGCATCAGTGAGGTTCATCAGGGCGTTACTAACAAGCTCGAAATCGGGGATACTATACTCCGTAATCGATCTCTGAATTATGAACATATAGCTTTTATAGGAGACGATATAGTCGATATCCCCTTGTTAAGAAGAGTCGGATTTTCAGCCGCCGTAGCCGATGCCGCAGAGGATGTAAGGAAATGCGTTGATTATGTTACCATAAGAAAAGGTGGCCGCGGCGCCGTAAGGGAGGTCTGTGAAGTTATCCTGAAAGCTAAAGGCGAGTGGACTGATGTAGCAAAAAGGTATGAGTTCCCGTGAAGAATGAACTGTCGATGAATGGTGATCTTACCAAACCCTTGCTGTACGACTGGAGATAACGTTCTTCTCAAGAAGTGTAAAGGAGCTGCCGTATATTCGCTGTGTCATCGAGAAATGGGGACAAAGCGGAGGGGTGGTGCGATTGCCGGGGATTCAGTCAAGTTAAACAGTTGAGCCTCCGCAGCGGGTATGGTCGTATTCGTTTAGCCTTTACATATATAGAAACGGATGATATAAAATAATCCCGTATTTGGGAGCGCTAATTTTTTTGAGTTTGGGTATGCAGAAGAAATGAAAATCACCTACCCTACATAGACAAAGTTTTATGAAATTCAAAAAAAGTAACGTTGTCATCATAGTTCTGATCGTTGCAGTCATAGGAGCCGCAGCTGTTATTTTTTTTATGGAGAGCAGTACGTCTTCAAAGAAACAGTTGCTTAATGTATTGTCGGACAAGGTGGACCTCCAGGTTAAGAATGTCCTGTATACGGATGTCGGTGCTTCAGGCGTGAAATGGGAGATCAAGGCGGATAGTGCCAAGTATGTCAAGAATGAGAACCTTGTCCTTTTTGACCGGATCAGGGTGAAGCTTGTCATGTCTGACGGAAGGACCCTCGTTATGACAGGGGACAAAGGCAAGTCAAACACGGAAACGAAGGATATAGAAGTTTCCGGAAATGTGGAAATCATCACGGAAAAGGGGGATCGCTTGACTACAGATATCCTGAAATATTCGGGTTCCGAGCAGCGTATATATACCGACTCTGCCGTCAAACTGGAGAACTCGCGGATGCAGGTAAAAGGGGTGGGGCTGTCGTTTTCGCTGGAGGATAAAGATGTAGCACTGTTATCCAAGGTGAAAGCCAACATAAAATAGTGTGCCCGGAAAGAGTATCATCATAAATGCTGTCTCTGGGGACATGGAGTTCGAATAACTTACTTTGATTATGATTAAGAGAAGCAGAATAGTAATATCTCTGATAATGGTTTTTTTTAGCGTGTCATATTTGGGCGCTAAGGATGCCGATACGAAGAAGAAAATCAAGTTTGACAAGGATCAACCGATACAGATCGTTTCTGACCGCTTGGACGCCTACAACGAAAAAAAACTGGTGGTATTTTCGGGCAACGCTGTTGCTACGCAGGGGGATAAGACTATAAAGGCAGACCGCCTCTTTCTGTATTACAAGAAGGATCCCCGGCCTCCTGAAAAGGCCGGCGCTCAGGATATTGGCAGTGCCGGTGATTTGGAGAAGATTGAGGCGAAAGGTCATGTCACGATAACACAGGGCGAAAGGATTGTAACAGGGAATGACGCAATCTTCTACCAGGATACGCAAAAGATCATCATGCTGGGCAATGCAGTGATGCGGGAAGGAAGAAACGTCATCAACGGTGACAGGATAGTGGTATTTCTTGATGAAGACAGAGGTGTTGTCGAGAGTGTTGAAAAAGGCAGAGTTAAGGCTATAATATATCCCGAGGACAAGAAAGACAAAACGAAATAAAAACCACCATTGCAGAGTTTATCAGTGTTCGTTTCATCATATAAAGGCAATTGTAAATATGCAAATTTAGATGTATGGATATTATAAATTAATGGAAACACTATTGGCCAAGGGGCTGGTAAAAATTTATGGAAGCAGGGTTGTTGTAAATAAGATTGATCTGGAAATCGGTCCCGGAGAAGTAGTAGGTCTTTTAGGCCCTAATGGAGCAGGCAAGACCACAACCTTTTATATGATAGTGGGTTTGATATGGCCCGACGAGGGCAGTATTTTTTTAAACGGAGAGGATGTCAGCAAATGCCCCATGTATGTCCGGGCGCGAAAAGGATTAAACTACCTGCCTCAGGAGCCTTCAATATTCAGAAAGCTCACCGTGGCAGAGAACATCATGGCAATTCTCGAGACCCTGGATATAGATGAAAATGAGAGAGACAAGCGTCTGAAGGAACTGCTGGGAGAACTTGATATTTCGCACCTCTCTGAAGCGCGTGCATATTCCCTGTCAGGCGGCGAGAGACGGCGTGTTGAAATTACGAGGGCTCTTGTCACTTCTCCTAAGTACATTCTGCTCGATGAGCCTTTCGCAGGGATTGATCCTCTCGCCGTTCAGGATATTCAGAGAATCATTGCTAAATTGAAATCTAAAGGAATCGGTGTTGTCGTGTCCGATCATAATGTCAGAGAAACGCTTTCTGTCTGTGACAGAGCCTATATTGTCAATGAAGGGGCAATTATGGTTGAGGGGGATCCTGACACCATAGCCAACTGTGAGATTGCGAGAAAAATTTATCTGGGAGAGGATTTTTACCTCTGAGCGGAGGATATGAGGTTCTATTGGTCAGGCATACGGAAAAATGGCATTTGAACTCAAACAAAATCTAAAATTGAGCCAACAGCTGGTCATGACGCCTCAGTTGCAGCAGGCAATAAAGCTGTTGCAACTTTCGAGGCTGGAGTTGACTGATTTGATAACCCAGGAAATGCAGGAAAATCCGCTGCTTGAAGAAGTAACATCAGACGAATTCCCGGAAGATGCGGCCGTTCCTGAATCCGATACGGTTGAAATAACCGATAGGGAAGAGATTAAGGCTGTTGAACGTACGGAGGAGATAACCGGGGAGGGAGATGGCAAGGAAGACTTTGATTGGAATAGCTATCTTGAGGACTATGGTCCAACGGGCGTGAGGTACGACCGCAAGGATGATGATGCGCCGTCGTGGGATAATATGCTGATGGTAAAGCCGTCTCTTACGGATCATTTGATGTGGCAACTTAAGCTGTCCCGCATCACAGACGAGGAAATGAGGATTGGAGAACAGATAATTGGCAACCTTGACAGTAATGGATATTTGGCGGCGTCTATAGAGGAGATTGCCAAGCAGGAGGGGGTTGAGGAAAGTTTCGTTGAAGGTGTTTTGAAGAAGATTCATGAATTTGATCCTCCCGGGATTGCAGCAAGAAATATCAAGGAATGTCTAGTCATACAGGCCAGGATCCTTGGTGTGCTGAGTCCCCTCGTTGAGTCGATTATAAATGAACATCTCAAAGACTTAGAAACAAAGAATTATACCAACATATCAAGAAAATTGAAGGTCCCCATGTCTGAAGTTCTGCAGGCCGTCTGTATAATAAGCAGCATGGACCCGAAACCAGGGAGTGTTTACACCGAAGAGAGGATAGATACTATTACCCCCGATGTGTATGTGTTCAAGGCAGCAGAGGAATATAAGATCATTCTTAATGACGACGGTCTGCCGAAGCTCCGGATCAGCAACTTTTACAAGGAGATTATGGGCGGCAGCAACACATATCCGGATGCAGAAAGCAGCAGGAAATATATAAGAGAAAGGATGCAATCGGCTACATGGCTTATCAAGAGCATACAGCAGCGGCAAAGAACAATATACAAAGTGACGGAGAGCATCTTGAAATTGCAGCGGGACTTCTTCGATTTTGGTATCAATTATTTAAAGCCGCTGGTACTCAGAGACATTGCCGATGATGTGGAAATGCATGAGTCAACCATAAGCAGGGTCGTGACGAATAAGTACATGCATACGCCGAGGGGCATATTCGAACTCAAATATTTCTTCAGCAGCAGAATACAAAGAACAAGCGGTGATGCCGTTGCATCGAAGAGCGTTAAGGAAGAGATAAAAAAGCTCGTGAGTGCGGAAAATCCCAAGAAGCCATATAGCGACAGTGACATCGTCGATCTATTGAAAAAATCAGGCATATCAATTGCGAGAAGAACTGTTGCAAAGTATAGAGAAATGATGGGCGTTCTGCCTTCTTCTAAGAGGAAAAAGTATTTCTGACGGTATTGTAGAAAGTCTCCCCGCTTTCGCACGGGCAGGCTCCGGCATAGCTTGGGCTTCATCTTTGCCATCGCAGGCTCAGGTCAAGCTATGGCTTGTGTTTATATACGCCTCATGTGTCAGATTTGTTTATCCAAATCCCGCGGATAGAAGCGCCTTGTCTCTGGACTTATTTCGCCGTCCATTTTTGACCCGATTGTTGACTTATACGGAGCGGTCCGTCAGAGCCTTAAAAAACAGGTTGACCTCAGATGATTTTAAGATTAGGATGCCCGCCCTCGGAAGAAAAAGAAAGAGGGCGCGGCAAAATGTATTGAAACCTAGGAGGGTGTAGTTATGAAGATTTCCGTAACCTTCAGAAATACAGAAGGGGATAACTGGCACAAGGAATATATCGATCAAAAACTGAAAAGACTTGACAAGTATTTGGACACGCCGGTGGAGGCCCGTGTAGTTCTTTCCGTTGAAAAGTTCAGAAATGTGGCGGAAGTAAATTTAATGACGAATGGGCAGACCCTAAATGCCAAGGAAGAAGCCAAGGAAATGAGTCTTGCTATTGATAATGCGGTTGAAAAGATAGAACGTCAGCTGAAGAAGCGTAAAGAAAGGACACGGGGTCATAAAACGAATGCTGCGCGGTTAGAAGGAGCAGTGCCTCGGGAGGTATATGCCGATGATGATGAAGCGCAGGAAGTAAGAATAGTGGAAATGAAAAAAGTTGTGTTGAAACCCATGTCTCTCGAAGATGCAATCATGGAGATTGACGCGTCCAGAAACCGTTTTGTTGTTTACAGAGATTCTTCTACAGAAAAGGTCAGTATTATATATGTCCGCGATGACGGAAAGTATGCGCTCATAGAGACAATCAGCTGAAGTTTGAGGAAGCATCATGAAAATCATGGATATCTTCAGGAAGGAATATATCATTGAAGAACTAAAGGCGAAGACCAAAAGGGATGTTCTTGCTGAATTGTCTGGTGTGATTCATCGTGAGAATGGTGCAATCAGTCACGAATACATGGTTAACACTCTGCTGGACAGAGAAAAGTTAGGCAGCACCGGCATAGGAGATGGCATCGCTATTCCCCATGGCAAGTTGGCAGATCTTGATGAGTTAATTGTTACATTCGGCAGAAGCAAGGAAGGTGTAGATTTCGATTCTATGGACGGCAAACCGGCCAATCTTTTTTTCCTGCTGTTGGCTCCAGAGAACACAACCGGCCTGCACCTGAAAGCGCTTGCTAAAATATCGAAGATGCTGAAGGACAATGCATTCAGGAAGAAGCTCATAGAAGCCAAGTCAAAGGACGAGCTATACTTAATAATTGCGGACAAGGATGACGCAAGTTGATTGTCAAGGTACTTTACTTCCATGACTCCGCTCCGATTAAAAGACATTCTTCAAGGGTCAGAGGACGAATTAGGACTCAAACAAATTGTTGGTGAAGCCGGTCTCTCCAGATCAATAAGCAGTATCCGTGTTCAGCGGTACGAGGATGCCGAAGGCTTCTGGGACAGGATCATTCCCGAGGTCATCATTGTAATCACTCCTCCATGTGTTTCCGAGCTCGTAACAATACCGTCAGAATCCAGCAAAAAGATTTTTCAATCTGTCATTTCAAATCGCATTCCCTGCATAGCGGTCTCCGAAACAGAGAGAGTGCCAGGCCCCTTGCTTTCTTTTTCAGAATTATACCACATCCCTCTGCTTGCATCGGTGTACGATGAGTTTCTTTTAGAAAGTCGTCTCTCCCGCCTCTTGAGAGAAAAGATTGAATATTCAATCTCCATGCACGGGACGTTTGTAAATGTTTCAGGCCTTGGCGTAATACTCATAGGAGAGAGCGGTACGGGGAAGACCCAATGCGCTCTCGAATTGGTTGAAAGAGGGCATCAATGGGTAGCGGACGATGCCGTAGAGGTCGAAAGAAGACGGGATTCTTTGTATGGTCGCAGTGACGAACTCGTCAAATGTCTCATCAATATAAGGGGCAGAGGCATTATTGAAGCAGAAGAAGTTCTCGGTGCGCAAGCTATTCTTGATGATTCAGTTATAAACCTGATAGTTGAATTGAAGAAAACGGATCATAACAGAGGGCAAAACATCTATTCAGAAGAAAAATCACGGGACATCATGGGGGTTAAGCTGCCCTGTATGGAGCTGCCGGGCTTTCCGCAAACCCGCAGAATCTACAGGCACGTTGAACTCCGGGTTCAAGAATTGATGAGGGACATGGAAAGAGGCGACTCATGAACAACCTGCGTGTAGTAATTATTACAGGACTTTCCGGATCAGGCAAGAGTACTGCACTACGGGCGCTGGAAGATATAGGCTTTTTTTGCGTCGATAACCTACCCGTTGTACTTCTGCCCAGATTCCTCAAGATTCAGTCTGCTGCCTCCAAGGACATCACGAAGGTCGCCATGGTTATGGATTTGAGGGAGAAGAGCTTTCTGGAAAAATATACAAAGATTTTCGACAAGCTGATGAGCGAGGGTTACAAGATAGAAATACTATTCCTCGAATCGGGTGATGACGCTCTCTTACATCGATTCAGTGAAACGAGAAGAGTGCATCCCACGTCAGTGAAGGGCTCCGTCATGGAAGGTATCAATCTGGAGAGGGAAAAGCTGGCCCCATTGAAACAAATGGCTGATAAAGTCATCGATACCACCTCATACAATGTGCATCAATTAAAAGATGTGGTCCAAAGGCATTTTATTTCATCATCCGTAAATCAAAGGATGATCATTCATGTGACATCATTCGGATACCGGTATGGCATACCTGCTGATGCAGACATCGTGCTCGATGTGCGTTTTCTCCCCAATCCATATTTCGTCGAAGAACTAAAATTTTATGATGGTCACCATCCGGATGTTCAGGATTACGTGCTCGGATCGGACGAAAGCAGGATATTTATTCAAAAGCTTTTCGAACTGATGGCATTTCTCATCCCGCTTTATGAAAAAGAGGGAAAAGCGAGACTTAATATAGCCCTGGGATGTACAGGCGGGAGACACAGGTCGGTCGTCATGGCAAACAAACTGGGCTCTTATTTTTCAGATAAAAATTACGTGGTGACCATAAACCACAGGGACATCAATAAGAGTTAGCCAAATATAACGTGTTGCAAATGCTTGGAAGTTAGAAATTAGAATTTGTAATTTGAGCCGGCCTCAATTATTTTGCGTATAGGGATCTAAAGAGAAATAACCATCTTTTTGACAACGTTATCCTCAATCCAATGGGCGTCCCACCACTCCTGGGGATTTACGAACTGCCCTCCGATAAGCATTCCAAAATGCAGGTGATCCCCACCTGCAAGACCAGAAGATCCTGTATGGCCAATAATGTCACCCTTTTTGACTTCCTGTCCTTTTTTGATATCTATAGAATTCAGATGGCCGTAAAGAGTGAAGAAGCCGAAGCCGTGATCGATAATCACACAATTGCCATAGATGCCGATGTAGCCAACAAATGCAATTATACCATGATTGGCGGCTTCCACCGGGGCATTTGTTGTGGAGGCAAGGTCAACGCCCATGTGGATGCTCTCACCAATTACCTGGCCCTGATATTGGTATTTTCTCTTATCGCCGAAAAGGGCCATAGGAGCAGCATTTTTCATGCGGAGGAATGTGCCCTCCCATAATTGCTTGGGCGTCGATGTACGGCAGATATCCCGGATTGTATTATCATTCTCTTCTCTCATCTTTCCATTTACATATACAAACGTGTCGAGGGGCGTTTTCCCCTGAAGAATGGGATTGTGACTCTGAAATTCGGGCATCTTCTGCTGCAAAAAATTCTCACTCAAGGTCATCTTATCGCTGCGGAATTTTTTGTTTCTGATCAGGCTTGGCAGTGCGACTGAAGTTTCATTTCCTGCTTGATCCCGGGCGATGACTTTTATCGTTGTTCCACCATGCCTGGCATCCATGGGAAGAGAAAAATAACTGATAATACATGGTTTGTCTGAAACCATTGTCGCATATCCCTGGGAAAAATTGTCTTCCACCTTAACTCCACTTGAGATAACCGGTTTTGATGTTCTGTACAATATCACACATGTGCCGCCAGGATTGATATTGTTGGTGGAAGTGAGTAAAAATATTTGAGGCGGCATGAAGTCGATATTGACCTGTATGCTGAGAATCGTTTCGTTCTTCCAAAGCGAGTTGTCCATGGCTGAAACATTAAGAGTGGCCGGTCCTTCATGAAGCTTCATCGCTATAGGGTCTACAGTTACGCTCACATTACTTTCTCTTGTTACTGCGTCTGTATAGTTTTGGGAGGAAAGTACCTGTGTCTGATTATCCTGAACTATGGTGACAGTTGAATTGCGAAGGCCGCTCTTCCGGTCCGCAAATGTTATATTGAGCGTCTTAGACCTTCCGATTGCCGTTAAGTCCTGATCCAGCTGGATGGCCGGCTTTTCGAATTCACCCCAGGAATTGAAGAACCAGAAGCCAAAACCGGCAATCAATATAATTAGAACGGCTATAACGTGTGGTCTATAGGTTTTCATAAAATACCTCGTGCGGTTATTGAGTAATGCCGGGCTGACTTATAATGATTTTTAGATCCCTTTGCAAGGTAAAAAGCGCAATATTCCGACAAATGCCTGCATTACTTCTTGAAGTTGTGTATGAGACTTGCTATATGTTAAGTCATAAGGGCGGTGTGTTCTTTTTGTGGCATGCACAATGAACTTTGAGGAATAAGAAAGATGCTGAAAGATAAAAAAATCGTTCTTGGCATAACGGGGGGGATTGCTGCCTATAAATCCGCTGAGCTGACGAGAGAGTTTGTAAAGAAGGAGGCCTTCGTCAGGGTAATAATGACAAAGAATGCAAGCGAGTTTATAACCCCTCTCACCCTCCAGACCCTTTCAGGGCATCCCGTCTTTACGGAAATGTTCGCTCCTTTGACGGACTTCGATATGGCCCATATTTCCCTCGCAGAGTATGCGGATATCATCGTGATTGCGCCGGCCACGGCGAATATCATCGGGAAGATAGCTTCGGGTCTGGCAGACGATATTCTGACTACGACAGTTATGGCAACGAGAGCCCCGGTGCTCATCTGTCCTGCCATGAATGTGAACATGTATAATAACGCCATCGTAAAAGAGAATATCAGCAAGCTCATAGCCCGGGGCTATCTGTTCATGGTGCCCGGGTATGGCGAGCTGGCCTGCAAGGCGGAGGGCTATGGGAGGCTGCCGGAGATACCGGATATTGTCGAAGATGTGGAATCCGTATTGACGCCTAAGGATCTCCCGGGAGAGAAGATACTGATAACAGCAGGCCCCACCCGTGAACCCTTTGACCCGGTTAGATACATCACCAATTATTCCTCAGGAAAAATGGGATACGCATTGGCAATCGCTGCAAAGCGGAGGGGCGCCCATGTTACACTGATAAGCGGCCCTACGGCGTTGCGCACACCGCGGGATATGACATTCATTCCTGTGGCAAGCGCTGTCGATATGAGAAATGCCGTTATGGACCATCTTGATTCTTCTACCGTTGTCATTAAGGCCGCCGCTGTGGCTGATTATCGGCCGTCGTTTCCTTCCGCCCGCAAGATTAAAAAAGGTGGTGACGGGCTTGATTTACATCTGGAGCGAAATCCGGACATTATATTGGAAGTCGGCAGGAAGAAGGGCAATCGTATTCTGGTGGGTTTTGCCGTGGAGACGGAGAACCTCGTTGAAAATGCCAGGAACAAACTGAAGAAAAAAAATATGGATATTATTGTTGCCAACGATGTAACGCAGGAAGGCGCGGGATTCGGTTACGATACAAATATAATAAAGATCATCGGTGCTGACGGTAAGATTGAAAATGTGCCCTTGATGGGCAAGATGGAGATTGCAGACAGGATTCTTGACAGGGTTAAGAAGGTTATAAAGGGCAGGCAATCCGCTCCCAGACGGAGGCCTGCTGCTCGGGACGGATAGTCTCACTATGGAAGGTGCAAAAGAGAATCCGGCGGACGAGCTCCTCGAGCTCGTTCGATCGCTCAAAGCTCAAATCCAGTTCGATATCGATGCGGGGAAAACGCAGGCGTACGTGTGTATGAAAGCAGAGCCTGCGGATGGTGACAAATCCGCCGCTGACAAATCACGGGTTAAGGGCAGGATGCCATCCCGGAAAGCATTGACTCTCGGAGATGTGAAGAAAGAGCTCGGTGATTGTCATGGATGTTCCCTCGGACGGGTCAGAACCAACATCGTCTTTGGCGAGGGGAATCCGAAGGCCGAGATCGTCTTTGTTGGGGAGGCGCCTGGCGGGGATGAAGATATCCAGGGGAGACCATTTGTCGGGCGCGCCGGGCAGCTCCTGACCCGGATTATTGCGGCCATGGGATTGAAGAGGGCTGATGTCTATATATGCAATATCCTCAAATGCCGTCCTCCCGGTAACCGCAATCCGAAGCCTGAGGAAATAGCTGCGTGTGAACCAATTCTTATTAGGCAGCTTGAGGCGATTAACCCGCGGGTAATCTGCGCGCTGGGGACATTTGCCGCGCATACCCTGCTCAAGACTGATGTACCCATAACCATACTGCGGGGCAAGTTTCACGCATATCACGGTATTCAATTGATGCCCACCTATCATCCGGCATATCTTTTGAGGAATCCGGGGGCAAAAAAACAGGTGTGGGATGACGTTCAGAAGATAATGAAATTGTTGTCAGGACAAATTGCACAATAACTTACCATGCGGCTGAAAGATTGAGAGGAGCAATTCATGACAAGAAATAAAATCAATATGCCGGTTCTGATTTTTGCATTGCTTCTCATGGCGCCTATTTTCAGCCAATTGCTTGCAGAGGAAAAAAAGCCCATCTTTGATGCCATCACTGTCCACGCCACCATTACCCCGCCTATTGCCGAATATATTGTTCAAAGCATAGATGAGTCGGCGAAAGCAGGTTCCGACGGCATGATCATTCTGCTGGACACACCCGGTGGGTTGGACCTCGCCATGAGGGATATTGCGAAGGCTATCTTGAACTCATCCATTCCTGTCATAGTTTATGTGCATCCTTCGGGAGCACGGGCAGCTTCCGCAGGAGTGATAATAACGGTTGCCGCTCATGTCGCCGCCATGACTCCCGGCACGAATATCGGCGCTGCCCATCCGGTAGGTCTGGGCATGGGCTCTGCGGATAAGACCATGATGAAGAAGGTGGAAAATGATGCCGTCGCCTATGTCAGGGGTATCGCAGACAAGAGGAGGCGAAATGCGGACTGGGTCGAGAAATCTGTCCGAAAGAGCGAGTCTGTTACAGCCGAAGAGGCCCTTAAACTCAAGGTCATAGATTTTGTCGCACCTGACCTGAACAGTCTGCTGGAACAGATGGACGGAAAAGAGGTGACCGTATCATCCGGGAAGAAGATAATTAAGACAAAGCATGCCGTCATCAACGAAAAAAAAATGGGCACACGGCAGAGGGTTCTTGCTGCCATTAGCGATCCGAACATAGCGTACATCCTCTTGCTGGTCGGACTTGCAGGTCTATATTTTGAACTGGCCCACCCCGGTGTCATCCTACCCGGAGTCATTGGCGGCATCTCGCTCATCATGGCCTTTTTTGCTCTGCAGACGCTGCCCGTCAATTATGCAGGGATTCTCCTTATTCTTTTCGGCATCATTCTATTCATCGCAGAGATAAAGGTTATCAGTCATGGCCTGCTCACGGTGGGAGGGATTATTTCTCTTGTCCTGGGTTCACTATTGCTCTTTGAATCACCTGATCCTGCCCTCAGGGTATCGTGGAGTGTCATGATTCCCGTGCTGACCGTCATTTGCCTGTTTTTTGCGGGTGTAATTGCCCTTGTCCTGAAGGCGCAGATGAGAAAACGGCGAACGGGGAAGGAAGGCATGGCAGGTGAGGAAGGAAAAGCCGTTACCGATGTCTATGAAACGGGAACGGTCCTCATACAGGGGGAGTATTGGAATGCATCAAGCGACAAACGTGTGGAAAAAGACACGGCGGTAAGGGTCATACAGGTTGAAGGTCTGAAAATCAAGGTTGAAGAAATCGAAAAGAAACAGGGAGGGTGATTATGTTTTCTATTCCATTTATTGTATTAATAGTACTGGTGGTCATGTTTCTGGCGTCAGCCATTAGAATACTCAATGAGTATGAAAGAGGCGTAATTTTCCGTCTGGGGAGGGTGATTGACACTAAAGGCCCAGGCCTTATCATCCTCATACCCGTTGTGGACAGGATGGTGAAAGTCGATATGCGCACCATTACCATGGATGTCCCCCCGCAGGACGTGATCACACGGGACAACATATCAATCAAGGTCAACGCCGTCGTTTATTTCAAGGTCATGGAAGCGAACGACGCCGTGATTAACGTGGAGAATTACCTCTATGCGACCTCCCAGCTTGCCCAGACAACCTTACGGAGCGTCTGCGGCCAGGTGGAGCTCGACGAACTCCTCTCGCAGCGCGAGAAGATCAACCTCCAGATCCAGGAGATACTGGACCGGAGCACCGAACCTTGGGGAATCAAGGTTTCTCACGTCGAGGTCAAGCAGATTGATCTCCCCGAGGAGATGAAGCGGGCCATTGCCAAACAAGCCGAAGCGGAGAGAGAACGCCGGGCAAAGGTCATCAACGCGGAAGGCGAGTTCCAGGCCGCCCAAAAGCTGATCGAAGCTGCCGCCCTTATGGAGACACAACCCATGTCATTACAGCTCCGGTACCTGCAGACTTTGAATCAGATCGCGGCCGAGAATAACTCTACCACGCTCTTTCCCATTCCCATTGATCTGATAAAGCCATTCTTGAGCCTTGCAGAGAAGGCGAAATAGCTTTCCTCAAAAGGAGTTGAGCGTAAATGGAGGCAAGGGAAAGAAGGCATATTCTGACAGGCGGCATGATCCTGATAACGCTGGGCGTTCTCATTATCCTGGACAATACGGGTATCTATGGGTTCGATAAGAGCTGGCCCATACTGTTGATCGTTATTGCCGCGGGCACGCTGATGCAGCGCGTCAAGGATATCGGGGGGTGGTTCATCGGGGCGGCCGGGGTGATTTTCCTCTTGGTAAATAACTGGGGGTACGACCTTCACATAATTGCAAAATACCTCCTCCCCGTGCTGTTGATCCTTTTCGGTATGAATGTTCTCATAAAGCATTATAAGAAAAAACAGCAGTCATGAATAGAGGCGCAAAGAAGCCGAAAATGCTGGTTCTGTGTGACTTTGACGGAACCGTTTCCACAGTAGACATGGGGTACGAAGTTCTGAACCGCTTTACCGCAAAGGGCTGGGAAGAGATAGACCGCGCTTACTGTGCGGGTGAGATTGGTTCCCTGGCTGCCTATACGCAGGTCGCCTCTCTCTTTACGGGGAGCAGGGCGCAGATGCTGGAATTTGTCAGCAGCCGCGAAAGGATAGATCCGCATTTTCTTGAGTTCTATCGGTTCTGCCAAAGCAATGGCGTGGATCTCAAGATCGTATCCGACGGCCTCGATTTTTATATAGACGCGATACTGAAAAAGAACAATTTAGAGGATATTGAATTTTTTTCCAATGTGACAGTTTTTCACGATGGCAATAAGCTCTCGATAGAGTTTCCCCGGATGAACGATAAATGTGAGAAGTGCGGCACCTGCAAAAAGGGCGTTCTGAGAGAGCACCGATCGGACTATGACCGGGTAATCTACGTAGGCAACGGATATTCCGATGTATGTCCCGCAAAAGATGCGGACCTCGTCTTTGCCAAGGATATCCTGTATGATGCGTGCGGCCAGGATGGCATGGCGTGCGTGCACTATGAAAATTTTCAGGATATTCTGACTTATTTGGATAAGGCGCTTTGTTTGAATGGTTGAAATAAGGTGGGAAAAGTTTCAATGGGGATGCCGACAAAAAAGCCTTCCCCATGTATCAGCTATATCAAGGGAAGGCCTTTCCGCTGCATTATTTCTGTTGCTTTCTACTTCACCAATTTAAAGAGATTTTCCGTAACCTCCTTGACGCCGGGTACAGTATCCACCTGAATGACCTTTACCCTCTCCTTGAAGTAGTTGACGGCTGCCAGTGTGCCCGCATTCGTATCGAAGTAGATGCCATGCCTCTTGTCAATGGCCGCTTCATCCTGATCGTCAGCCCTGGTCAGCAGTCCCGGGCTCCCGCACACTCGGCAGTATAGCTTGCCGTCTTTTTCCACGGGCAGGTTTGCCTTGACGTAAATATTGTTTGGATGGTTGTTGTCCTTGGGGCATAAACGTCTTCCCATGATGCGCTTTTTGGCCGTATCCCTGTCGAGGATAAGCTCAACAACGTAATCCAGTTTTATCTTTTCTTTCTGGAGGGCGTCCCAGAAGGCCACAGCCTGCGTTTTGTTTCGCGGGAACCCGTCTAACAGCCATCCCTTTTCGCAGTCCTTTTCTTTAAGACGGCTGAGAATCATGGGAATGGTAATTCCATCGGGAACCAGCTCGCCCTTGTCAATATATGACTTTGCCTCTTTTCCCAATGCCGTGCCTTTCGAGATGTTGTCCCTGAAGATTACCCCTGTCTCTACCTGGGGTATTCCAAATCTGTCGCTCAGAACTGCGCCGAACGTACCCTTACCGCTGCCATTTGGCCCAAACATAAGAATATTCATTGTCTTCGTCTCTTTCTAAAAAAGTATTTTTTGCAGGTGTCGAAAACCTGCGGCTTTGCCATTTGGACTCTTTTGGTTTACTCAGGGTAAACACCGGGAGAAAGCTTGAATGACTTCAAGCTTAGTTTTTCAAAGCTCACTTTTCCGGCTGCATGCTTATAGTAAATTAAGTCTTTTTTTACAACAAAAATTATTGCTTATGTTTGATTGAAGTGGCGACCTGCCACAGGAGATCAGCCGGATCAGGCGGTGCTGCAGGATGTTGCCGCACAGGACGAGCAGCTTGCTGATGATGTATTGCCGATCTTTCCGCCAAATACAGACATCAGCCTTTGGGCCTTCTTTGATTTACATGTGGGGCAGGATATGGCCGGTTTGTCGCTGCCGGACAGGAATAAAACCTCAAAGGTATTGCTGCATCTTTTACATTTAAATTCGTAAATAGGCATGTCTTCCTCTTTTTGTAATGATCTCTCACTGTATAAACTTTAGACATTGAACACTCAAATGTCAAGGGCGTTCAAATGATTCGTAATTCCCGCACCCGATAACAGCATTCGAGGGCCAACTCAGGCGGGAATCCAGAATTTATAAGGAGATGAAATTCAAAAGCGTTTGAAATTGTCTCATTATTATGATAAAGGAACTTACCGCACTCATTCTAAGAGCTGTAAAGCACTCCAAACCTACCTGATGTAATACCATCTCTTATCTGGCTCTATCACGAAAATTTCCAATCGCATATAACATTGATCCATCAATATACACATTTGAGCATTCTGATGGTAGTTTGTCGGAATACTTTACATAAACGTAATCCTTCCCCATTTCTCCCTCATTCTTAGTAAATAATCGATAAAAATAGAGAGGCAGTTCGGGCGCAGTGTGCACTCATGTGCTTTTACGAAAATTCCAGATGGCCTGATCTCAACTGATGACAATGACTGATAACGTAGAAGTGATATGGTAGATTATTACTGCCAGTTTACTACCACTTATTTTACCTTGCAGGTAAACGGAAGGTATACTAACCTAACACCGGATGCTTGACAATTTTCGATAAATCATAGATATTACTAAATGTTGTGACAAGAACCAAACTCCTCAATCTAAGCCTCTAAGGACAGAGACCTCCCATTCTCTTAGGAACAACAGCAAAGCCTTCAGAATGAGAGTAGAGCCCTGTCATCAACAGGATTTCCGTAATTGAGAGGGCGGAGCTGTATCTTTGTTCTTCTCGACAGTCAGAAAATTTCTTCACGCTTCTCTTCATATCTTTGCATGAGTGCATGATGCCGTTGCTCTAATCAGCATTCAGGAATAATCATGATCAACTTTTTCGCAAGAACGCCGACCCCAAATGCGAATTGTGCCGAAATTAAAAGAATTCTTATTGGCAGATTATCCCTACCATTATGCTTCTATTTAATTCGCGTTGCATTACATTTATAGGAATAATATTCTGGAACAAATATCAGCAACAAATCTAAACTTGGAGGTAGCAACACGAGAACGAGAAAAAACATTCAAGCAAAGGAGGTGGCATGAAGAAAAGAAAAAATTTGATCTTTATTACTATGGTGCGGCAATGAAGATGTTACGCAAATTGACAATAGCAACCTTGGCAGTATTCTTTCTAACTGCCTTTGCGAGCGCTCAGGAGTTGCCGGGTTACAAGGCTCGACGGGACATGGAAAGCTACGCCATGGGAGTCGAATTTCTGAGAAACCTCAAGCGGCAGGGAGTCGATTTCAACTTCGATGTGATGATGAAGGGCATGCGGGACGCGGAGGCGGGGGGCAAGCTCCTCATGAGCGAGGAGGACCTCAAGACAGCCCTGAGCATGGCCTCATCTGACATCAAGCGGCAGCGAGCCGTAGACCGGCTGATTGCACAGGAAGATAACAAGAAAAAAGGCGAGGCGTTTCTAGCTGAGAATAAGACGAAGGAAGGCGTGGTGACGCTTCCCAGCGGCCTACAGTACAAGATCCTTAAAGCAGGTGACGGCAGGAAGCCGACTGAAGGAGGCACGGTGGAGTGCCGTCTTCGCGGCACGCACATCGACGGGACCGAGTTCGACAGTTCCTATCGCATCGGGCAACCCACAATCCTTAAGGTCTCAGAAGCAATAGG
>Ga0209777_10002715_pt1 | contig 22854 bp, 10 predicted proteins | sample FrelakmetHBP12HB_FD_187147 | JGI IMG/M metagenome (GOLD analysis project Ga0209777, IMG submission 187147) | Freshwater lake sediment microbial communities from the University of Notre Dame, USA, for methane emissions studies -HBP12 HB (SPAdes)... | ecosystem: Environmental > Aquatic >...
GCTGGTTGCTGGCCTTATGCGACCGGCTACGCCGGCCGCCGAGACGCGCCTGTTCAGCAGCATTTTCCCTTTCTCTGCCTGTAAAACAGCAGGGGTTACAAATTTCGTCCGAAGCCTATGACGGCAGTGGTCAGCAGGTAGTCATTGGGCAATGTCTGATAAGATACATGGGAGCCTGTGAATGAACAAGGTCAGATTGCTGGTCCTCGCGTTGACGGTGATGGGCGTTTGGGGCCGTTGTCAGGCATCGACGCCGGAGGATGCTGCCCGCGGCGTGCTCAACCGCCTGCTGCCGGGAAAGGCCGACCAGTTCGTGCTGCAGTCCATCCCGCAGGAAAGCGGGCAGGATGTGTTCGAGATCGACAGCGCCAACGGCAAGGTGGTGCTTCGCGGTTCGGGTGCGGTGAGCATCTGCACGGCCTTGCACTGGTACCTGAAGTACCAGTGCAACGTCAACGTTTCGTGGTGCGGCAGCCAGCTGGCCTTGCCCGATCCGCTGCCCGCAGTCGCCAGGAAGATCCGCAGGGTTAGTCCGTACAAGTACCGCTACTACTTCAACTACTGCACCTTCAGCTACACAATGGCGTTCTGGGACTGGGACCGCTGGGAGCGCGAGATCGATTGGATGGCCCTCAACGGCATCAACATGCCGCTGGCCATCACCGGCCAGGAGGCCGTCTGGCGAAGCACTTATCGCAAGATGGGCCTGTCCGAAGAGGACTTGGGCAAGTTCTTCGCCGGTCCGGCCTACTTCGCCTGGGGCTGGATGGGCAACCTCGACGGCTGGGGCGGACCGTTGCCCCAAAGCTGGATCGACGGCCACGCTGAGCTGCAGAAGAAGATCCTCGCCCGCCAGCGCGAGCTGGGGATAACGCCGGTGCTGCCGGCCTTCAGCGGGCACGTGCCCGCGGCGATCGTCAAGAAGTTCCCGCAGGCAAAGATCCGTACGCTGACTTGGGGCGCCTTCAGCACCTTCATGCTCGACGTGACCGACCCGCTGTTCCCGCAGATCGGCAAAGCCTTCCTCGAAGAGCAGACGCGGATGTTCGGCACCGACCACCTGTACTCGGCCGACACCTTCAACGAGATGACGCCCCCCAGCAACGACCCGAACTACCTGGCCGCCTCGGCCAAGGCGGTCTACGAATCCATGGCGTCCGCCGACCCCAACGCGGTGTGGGTGATGCAGGGATGGCTTTTCATGGACAGGGGCTACTGGCGGGAGCCGCAGATGAAGGGCCTGCTCAGCGCCGTGCCCAACGACCGCATGGTCATCCTCGACCTCAACGCCGACGCGGCCCCAATATGGAAGACCAGCCAGGCGTTCTACGGCAAGCCCTACATCTGGTGTGCCCTGCACGTCTTCGGCGCCAACCGCACCCTGCAGGGCAACCTGGGCCCCATCTCGCGCGATCTGCCCTCCGCCCTCAAGGACCCAGCGCGCGGCAACCTGGTGGGCATGGGCCTGACCATGGAGGGCATCGAGACCAATCCCGTCTACTACGATCTGGCCACCGAAATGGCCTGGCGCAGCGATACCCCCGACTTGGAGAAATGGATCAGCCAGTACGCCCGTCGTCGCTACGGTCAATCCATGGCCGAAGCTGACAAGGCCTGGCAAACCCTCCGGCAAACGGCCTACAGCGGCGGACAGGTGCTTATCGGCGCCACCGTCTGTGCCATACCGTCCCTGGCTGGCAGTGGCGGTTGGGTGCAGCCCAAGCTGCATTATCCTGCCGCACGGCTCATGGACGTGTGGCGGCTCCTAGCGGCCTGCAGCGACCGAGCCGGAAAAGTGGACGCCTACCAGTACGACCTGGTTGACGTCAGTCGCCAAGTGCTGGCGAACATGTCCACGGCGTTGCACTCGCAGGTGGTGGGGGCCTATATCGCCAAGGACCGCCTGCGTTTGAAGGCTGCCTCGCAGAGATTCCTCGACTTGGCCGCCGACATGGACGAACTGCTGGCTACGCGGAAGGAGTTCCTGCTAGGCCGGTGGACCGAGGACGCCCGCCACTGGGCCACGAATGACCAGGAGAAAGCCCTCTATGAATTCAACGCGCGCAACCAGATCACCTTCTGGGGCGGCCGCAACAGCGATCTGCACGGCTACGCACACAAGCAGTGGGCGGGCTTGATCAAGGGTTTCTACCTGCCGCGATGGGAAATGTTCTTCAAGGCCCTGGACGACTCGCTTGCGGTCGGCAAGCCTGCCGACTTCCCCGCCATCCAGAACCAGATGGCCGACTGGGGACAGCAGTGGGTGCACAAGGTTGAACCGTACCCATCCAAGCCCGCCGGCGATCCGGTTGAGGTCTCGCTGCGCCTGCTGAAGAAATACGAGACGATCTACCGATCGGCCTATGGCATCGAGGACAACCTGACCACTGAAAAGCCTGTGAAGACATCCTCCGGCGACGGCAGGGCGGCCGTGGACGGGACCTTGGACATTAACGGCTACTGGGACGCCGGGAATTCGCCGGCCTGGCTGCAGATAGATCTGAAAGAGGTCCACACCCTCGACCGCGTGCAGGTCTTCCCGTACTGGGACGGCAGCCGGTATTACCAGTACACGGTTGAGGTGTCGGATGACGGCCAGAAATGGACGACGGTGGGGGACATGTCCAAGAACACCAGGCCCGCCTCGATAGACGGCGATTTGCACCGCTTCGCCCCCACGAGGGCTCGCCTTATCAAGGTCACGATGATCAGGAATAGTGCCAACCCCAGCGTCCACCTCGTGGAGGTGCGGGCGTACGAGGCCAAGTGAACAGGGAGAAGGGTATTCGAAAGGTCGCGTGGACTTGCTGGGTGATCCTTGTGACACTTGCCGTGTCGTATTGGACGGCTTGGCCGCCTTCGGCCGCTGTCCCTATCGATAATCGTATCCGCTCCGAAAATGATGGCGGCGCCCGTTTACCTTGAGTCTCGTTGTGGCAGGAGATAGGTCCAGAAGGTTTCGGCCGCAAGGATGAGGTCCTGTGAACCGCTCGCCGAAGATACCGTCACGGTCCCGGAGCAGGAATCGCGGAAGGGTCCCGTTCCCGAATCCGCTTGGCAGCGGCAGGGACGATTGTGTTAACGGCCTTGGGGGCAACATGCGTAAGCCCTTGTCTATGAAGGCCGACGGAGTTTTCGGTAGGGACAGCCCCTACGAGATCCCACCCGTTGCAGGAACAGGGAAGGAATGCCCTTGTTTTCGTTTGTTATAGAGGGGAAATGTCGGATTATATCTATCGCCCGGCGGCTGCGACAATTATCATGTCCCTGCAAAACGTTGCGCCACCTGTGGCGTTCAACAATCTGCGTGACGCGGCAGTGCTGCCGTCCTTTTGGTCCCTAGCAGAGAACACACGATGACCACGAGCCGAGTTCCCCTGTCCAGTTCCCTCCGGCCCCTGCTGATCGCCGCCTGCCTGGGCAGCAGCTTCTGCTGCACCGCCCGTGCCCAGACCGTGGTGCCCTACGTCCCCGGCGTCAAGGACCATGGCGGCAAGCTCGACCTGGCGCCAACCGCCCGAATCGTGGCCGGCGACGCGTCGCTGGCGCCCCTGGCGGGCGTGCTGTCGGACGAGATCACCCTGCTCACCGGACAGCGGCTGGCCGTCGCACAGGGCGCTGCCAAGGCCGGCGACATCGAGCTGACCCTGGACAAGGCCCTTGCCGGCGAGGCCTATCGCCTGGACGTCACCGACAAGGCCACCGTGACTGCGGGCACCTATGCGGGCGCCGCAGCCGGCACGGCCACGCTGCTGCAACTCCTGGACATCGGCGCCAAGGCCCCCGCCCTGCCGCGCGTGACGCTCAGCGACAAGCCCTTCAGCAAGTATCGCTGCCTGATGATCGACGTGGCCCGCAAGTACCACAGCATCGACACACTCAAGAAGACGGTCGTGCTGTGCCGCCTCTACAAGATCAATTATCTGCAGATGCACCTCAGCGACGACCAGTCGTTCACCTTCCCCTCCAAGGCGTTCCCGGACCTGGCGACGCCCGGCCACAGCTACACGCTGGAGGAGCTGCGCGACCTGGAGCAGTTCGCCGCGTCGCGCGGCGTGATGATCATCCCCGAGATCGAGACGCCTGGCCACGCCGGCAGCATGCGGAAGGTCAAGCCCTTCGCCGGGCCTGCCCCAGGCGTGATCGACATGGCCAGCGAGGAGATGTACAAGGGCATGGACACGCTGGTGGCCGAGGTATGCGACGTGTTCAAGAGCACGCCCTATTATCACATGGGCGGCGATGAGTGCTGGCTGGAAGGAGTGGGCAACACCGACGCCGAGAAGGCCTACATCGCCAAGTACAAGCTGGCCTACCCGCACGAGCTCTACACGCACTTCATCGGCCGCATGAACGACATCGTCCGCAAGCACGGCAAGACGATGGTGCTGTGGGAGGGCTTTGGCGGCAAGGGCGGGCCCAAGAGCCCCATCCCCGACAACGTGATCGTCTTAGCCTGGGAGACGATGTACCAGTTGCCCCAGGACCTGCTGGCCAACGGCTTCACCATCGTCAACGCGACGTGGCGGCCGCTATACATCGTGGGCGACACCACGCGGTATCCCAAGGACATCTATGACTGGAACATCTACCTCTGGAAGAACCACTGGCGCTATGCGCCCTCGTTCATCCCCATCCAGTTGCCGCCCAACGACCGCGTGATCGGCGGGCAGATGAGCGTATGGGAGCAGACCGAGGACACTGAGATCGCCCGCCTGCGCTACCGCCTGCCGGCGATGAGCGAGCGCATCTGGGCCCCCGATGCCGGGCGCTCGTTTGACGACTTCTACAAGCGCATGCTCGCCATGGACGAGAAGGCGGGCCTGCTGATGACACCCGCCAGGATCAAGGCCGCAGGCCTGACCGATCCGTCGGCCTGCGGCTACAACCACCAGGAGAACTGGCACAACCAGCCGCTGACGCTCCAATTCACGCCGACCATTCCCGGCGCGGCCGTCCGCTACACCACCGATGGCAAGGCCGTCACGGCCGACTCGCCCGCCCTAGCCGGCCCCCTAGTGCTCGACCAGCCCAAGACGGTGCTCAAGGTCCAGGTGTTCGACAAGGACTCCAAGCCCGTCGGGCAGATGCTCTGGAACGTGTACCAGTATTTCCCCGTGACGGGGACCACCCAGTTCGGCGGCATCAACCGCGTGAACGACGAGGGGAACTCCGATGGCTTCGAGCCCGGCAGCACGGTCACCGTAACGCTGTCGGCGGCCAAGATGACCGGCGGCAGCCTTCGCTACGCGACCGACGGCAAGCTCGACGCCAAGAGCCCCTTCTACGACAAGCCCGTCGTGATCGGCAAAAACAGCGAGTTCGTGGCCGGGTACTTCGACACCCAGGGCAAGCTGGTCGGCCTGCCCTACAAGCGGCAGTTGCGCATGTTCGACAGCTTCCAGCGCAACCTGGCCCTGGGCAAGCCTGTCTCCTCCAGCGTGGGCCCCAAGGATCGTGAGAATCCCAACGTGGTGAACGACGGGTTTGTGGAGGAGATGGGCTTCTGGGGCGGCGGCGGCGTGCCGGGCTGGTGGCAAGTGGACCTGAAGAAGACTCACAAGATCAACAAGATCCAGGTGTTCCCGTACTGGGACGGCGGGCGCTATTACCAGTACACCGTGGAAGTGTCCACCGACGGCAAGACCTTCAGGCAGGTGGTGGACATGAGCAAGACCACCGAGAAGGACACGCCGGCTGGGCACGTGCACGAAATTGCCCCCGTCGAGGCCCGCTACGTGCGAGTCAACGTCCTCAAGAACAGCGCCAACCCGGGGATTCACCTGGTCGAGGTGCGGGTGTTTGGCCAGTGAGAAACCTATGGCTACAACGGCCATTGTCTTTGTGCCCGGTGGAAATCGCCATTGGGCGGAACAAACTATGGAGAAAAACATGAAGAGTATCGCTCGCGGCTCGATGATTCTGGCTGTGATTCTGTGCCTGGGACTGCCCTGCCCGATTCAGGCCCAAGAGAAAAAGAACGACAGTGGCAAGAAGCTGTCACCCGGTCTGATAAAACTTACGGCCAAGAATACGCCGCTTCAGAAGGGCGATAAGATCGCCTTCTTTGGCGACTCGGTCACCATGCAGGGCGGCTACATCGATGTGATGGCCGCCGCGTTGAAGGAAAGCCCCAACACCAAGGAACTGGGCGTCGAACTGATCAAGCATGGCCTCAACGGCGGCCGCGTTCCAACCGTCCTCGAGGGCAAGAGCCCCTGGGGCGATCTGGGCGGCACGATGGAGTCGCTGTTGGAAAAGGAAAAGCCCACGGTGGTCGTGACTTACCTGGGCATCAATGACGTGTGGCACGGTGAGAAGGGCACGACCAAGCCCGACTTCGAGGCCGGCCTCAAGAAGATGATCGAGATGAGCAAGAAGGACGGCGCGATCGTCGTGCTCTGCACACCCACCATCATCGGCGAAGAGATGACCGACAAGAACGTCCTGACCATCAAGCTGGGCGAATACGGCGAGGTCACCAAGAAGCTCGCCAAAGACAACAAGATCACGCTGGTCGATCTGCACGCGGCCTTCATCGACGCCCTCAAGAAGATCAATAAGGAAAACAAGCACGCCGGCAACCTGACATACGATGGCGTGCACATGAACGAGGCTGGCAATGCCTTGATCGCCGACCAGATGTCGCTGGGCTTGGTCGATGCACTCAAGAACCGCAAGGCCGATAGCAAGAAGTAAGCGACGCTGTAGGCCGTATTGCGTCGCCCCTGTCACTTCCGCCTCAGCTCCGCCTGGCCGCGGCTGAACTGACGGAGTCTGTCGCCCGCCAGGTACGCCTTGGCGTCGGCATCGTCACGCAGGTAAGCGTCCCAGAAGGTCAGCGTCCCGCAGGCCGTCACGCCCGTGATCATCCGCAGGTTGCCCGACGGCTTTTCGCCCAGCAGGGCGCTGGTAGCCTTGCCCGCGTACGAGCCGTGCGTGGCGCCCTGGATGTAAATCAGGTACTTGTCGCCGGGCTTGGCGTACCGGAACAGCTGTCCATCCCGAGAATCTCGTCCTGCTTGATTCCACAGCACTTACGATCATTGCCAGAAGCAAGCCTTCGACGTAGGATTCCGGCTTTCCGACCAAGGACGAAGGCACGGAGATGGGCATTGTGCGACTGATCTGGGCGCTGCTCAGGGCGTTCTTCGCCAGCCGGGCCGCTCTGGCCGCTGAGAATGTGCTGCTCGGCAACACCTGATCGTACTGCAACGTTCAGTCAAGCGCTCAAGGCTCCGCATGCGAGATCGGATATTTTGGTCCTTGCCGTCACGGTTGTGGTCCGCTGGGCAGTTTTGTTTCTTGTGCGGAACCCTTGTCGATGGGAGAATCGAGGAAATGGAACGTCTTGCCTCTTCACGGGGAATGGATGACGCCCGGGATTGGCGAGATAAAACAGTACGAGCCGTCGGATCGGACTCTGGCATTCCGGGCCTGCAAGGTGACGTCGGCCACACGGCATTCCCTGCCGCTTCACAGCGGCTGAACTGAAGGAGAATACCGGTGAAATACAACGTTGGCGTCGGTGTGCTGTTGCTCCTGTTCTCCGCCGGATGCTCGCTGAGCGAGGACATTCACATCAGTTCGCTCATGCAAGCCCACCGTAGCCACGAGGTGATCCAGGAGCTCGAAGCCAAGCTCACCGCAGGCCAGCACGTGTCGTCGTTCCATCTGTTCTTCTTGTGCGAGGCGTATCTGGACGTCCGGCGCTACGACAAAGTACTCGGCGCGGCGGACCTGCTGGAGAGGTCGATTGCCGCGGGAGACACGGGGTACTACGGCACCAGCCTGCGGGTCTATCCTTGGCTCCTTCGGGCGCAGGTGTACGTGGATTATGGGGATTACCCCAAGGCCATCCAGGCTGCGTCGCAAGCCTATGCCATCCTCCAGCAGGAGCCGCCGCTGAACAGTTTCCATAAGTCCCAGACCATCGACATTATGGGCACGCGCGGCCTGGCGTACGCGCTTAGCGGCCAGAAGGCTCAGGCGCAAGCGGACCTGGCGGTTGTATCGTCGCTGGATATCGGTCAGACAAACCTGGGGCCGGAAAAACACATCGCCTTGGCCAGGATTCACATGGCCAACCACAACTTCCGCGACGCCTTGGCGGAGATGAACCGCGGGGAGTCTCAGGCTCCGGCATTGTTGACGGCCTTCTACGACCAGACGTTCCAGACCTTGCCGCGGGATTTCATCATCAGCAAGAGCTTGTACGAGACCGGCCAGCTCGACCGGGCTCGGCAGGGATACGACCGTTTGCTGGCGTACCCGTACGTCGCACAGGTGGGCAGCATCTACTGGGCGGCTCTGCTCGACCGCGCGCGGATCGCCCGGGCCGAGAAACACCCGGATGAGGCGATACAACTTCTGTCCAAGGCCATGGACATCATTGAGCAGCAGCGAGCCAGCATCAACACCGAGGCGGGCAGGATCGGCTTCGTCGGTGACAAGCAGGATGTGTATCAGGAGATGGTTTGCCTGCTGGTGGAGGGCAACCGAGCGGGCGAGGCCTTCGAGTGCGTTGAGCGGGCCAAGGCCCGTGCCTTGGTGGATCTGCTGGCATCGCAGAAGGACCTGGCCTGGCAGGACAGCCAGATGCCGCAGGTCCGCAGCACGCTGAAAAAGCTCGGCGAGGCTGAACTCGAACTGGCGGCGATCCCGCCACCGCAGCAGGCCTCTTCGGGAACGTCCCAGCGGGGCGTGGTCGTCGGCCTGAAGGAGGATCTGGCAGCCCAGGCTCCGGAACTGGCTTCGCTGGTCACGGTCACTGGAACATCCATCATCGCCGTTCAGCAGTTGCTGGCGGCGGACGAGGATTTGATAGAGTACTACTTGTCCCGGGACAGGCTGTATGCTTTCGTGGTGAATCACGAGGGCATCGTCGCCACATCGGTCCCGGCGACGGACTTGCAGGATAAGGTGAGGCGGTTCCGTGAGGCGCTGACAAATCCCGGTTCGACAGACTACCTCGCGTCGGGCCAGGCTCTTTATCAGCGGCTCTTGGGACCGTTGTCTGGATCGATCCGGCACACCAAGTTAATCATCGTGCCCCACGGGGTGCTCCACTACGTGCCCTTCGCAGCGTTGTACGATGGTGAAGGCTACGTGATTGACCGTCACGGCATCCGCATGGTGCCTAGTGCCAGTGTGCTCAGATTCCTCCAGAAGGCCAAGGGGGCAGGCAAGGACCGGCTGCTGGCAGTGGGCAATCCCGATGTGGGCGATCCCAAACTGGACCTGCGGAATGCAGAGGAGGAGGCCCGTAGCATCGCCAAGACAACCCCGTCCGCCACGGTGCTGTTGCGATCGGACGCGACCAAGAGTTACGTCAAGGCCAATGCGGATCGCTATCGTGTGCTGCATTTTGCCACGCACGGGCTGTTTGATCCAGCCAATCCTCTGGGGTCGTCGCTGCTGCTGGCCAGGGACAAGGACGATGACGGCCGTCTGACCGTGGCTGAGCTTTATCATCTTCGGCTCGACGCCGATCTCGTGACGCTCAGCGCCTGCGACACGGCCCTGGGCAAGGTCGCTGGCGGAGACGATGTGGTGGGATTCACCCGGGGCTGGCTTTTCGCGGGGGCGAGTTCCATCGTGTCGAGCCTCTGGAAGGTGGATGATCTGGCGACGCGCGACCTGATGATCGACTTCTACGCGAACCTCGCCAGCATGGACAAGTCCGAAGCACTGCGCCGGGCTCAACAGGCGGTCCGAAAGACCCATGAACACCTGTGCCTCCCGAAAACTCCGTCCACCTTCAGAGACAAGGACTTACACTGATTGTCCGCAACGCGCGCGTCGTAGAATCTTGCCCTGTCCAGCGAATCACGGAGGCACGAAGATGGGCATCTTGCGGATGATCTTGGCATTCTTGAGGGCGTTCTTCGCCGGTCGGGCAACCCTGGCCGCCGAGAACCTGGCTCTCCGGCAGCAACTCATCGTCCTGCAGCGGTCGGTCAAGCGTCCCAAGGTGGGCAAGTCGGACCGGATCTTCTGGTCCTTGCTTTCGCGGCTGTGGTCGGGCTGGCGATCGGCCTTGCTCATCGTCCAACCCGGGACAATCGTCCGATGGCACCGCCAGGGCTTCAAGCTGTACTGGCGATGGAAGTCTCGGAAGAAGCCCGGCCGACCGAAGATCGATGCGGAAGTCCGGAACCTGATCCGCCGCATGTCCCAGGAGAACCCCACTTGGGGCGGTGCGTCCAGCAAAGGCTGGCGTGTTTCAGCGGGAGTGAGTCCCGCCAGGGCAAGAGTCAGAGCCCTGTAGCTAGGATGGCAGGGGCAGCCGGAAACGGCTGTTTCTGAAGCCCATCGACGAAGCCATCGAAAGGATGGTGAGCGAGTCCGCGGGCCGTAATGAAGATGAACGCATGGGTGGCTCCGAAAGAAGGAAGCCCCGGAGGCCGAGCCGGCAACCCCACGGCGAAGGCAGCAGGGCCGGCCGCAACCTGACTGACGCGGCAGGCTCCTCCGGCGGAGTGTTTAGCGACGGCACGCAGACAAGGACGCGCTGAGCAACTGGAGAAGCCCTCCTGGCCCCGAGTGCAAATCACTCGGAAGAAGGTAGGCCCTATAACCGGCCACACCGGGAAGTGGGTCGAAGGCCAGAGGGTGACGGATGGGTCCGTAGTACCGAGGAAGCCGGGTAATTCCGGTCGAGGGAAGGGACCCTACTGGTGATCGTCCTCGACCAACACGGCGAGGCAGGGACGGAATGATAAAGACGTCCATCAGTCTGCAAGAGCTGCGGAAGAGGATTTACACCAAGGCGAAGGCCGACACGGCCTGGCGCTTCTGGGGTCTGTACGTCCACGTCTGCAAAGAGGAAACGCTTCGGGAGGCCTATCGTTTGGTGCGGGCCAACCGAGGAGCACCCGGCATCGACGGGGCCACGTTCGAGGCCATTGAGGCAGGGGGCTTGGATGCGTTCCTTCAGCAGCTCCGTGGCGAACTGACCTCAGGCACGTATCGACCGATGCGGAACCGGCAGAAGGCGATCCCCAAGGGAGACGGGCGATTCCGTGTCCTGGGGATCCCGACGATCCGGGACCGCGTCGTCCAGGGAGCGTTGAAGCTCGTCCTGGAGCCGATCTTCGAGCCGGACTTTCAAGAGGGTTCCTATGGCTATCGTCCCCGACGGACGGCCCACCAGGCGGTTGCGCGAGTATCGCAAGCGGTGGTGGAGTGCAAGACGCAGGTGATTGACCTGGATTTGAAGGCGTACTTTGACACGGTTCGGCACGACCTACTCTTGCAGAAGGTGGCCCAACGTGCCCAAGACCCACAGGTCCTGCACCTGCTGAAGTTGATCTTGCAGGCCAGCGGCAAACGCGGCGTTCCCCAGGGTGGCGTGATCAGCCCGCTGCTGAGCAATCTCTACCTCAACGAGGTGGACAAGATGCTCGAACGCGCCAAAGCGGTCACCCGGCAGGGGAAGTACACGCGCGTGGAGTACGCCCGCTATGCCGACGACCTGGTCATCCTGATCGACGAGAAGCCTTGGCACCGCTGGCTGGTGAAGGCGATATACCAGCGACTGCTTGAGGAGTTGGGCAAACTCGACGTACAGGTGAACACGGAAAAGACACGCGTGGTGGACTTGAACCAGAAGGAGAGCTTCGGATTCCTGGGCTTCACGTTCCAACGGGCCAAGACCCTTCGGGGCCGGTGGGGCGTACGCTTCGAGCCGAAGATGAAGGCCCGAACGGCGCTGCTTCAGAAGCTCAAGGAGATCTTCCGGCGCTTTGACTCCCAGCCCGTAGCGAGAGTGATCGAGTTGGTCAACCCGATCCTGCGGGGCTGGGTGAACTACTTCCGGGTAGGCCTGACTCAAAACGATGGCCATGGAATCGACCAAACTCAGCACGGCGGCGGACGACAATAGCGGCATGCGGCCCTCCTTGGTTCCAGAAAGGCCGGGATGATAACCGGTCCCACCGCAATGCCCAAGATCGTCGCAACGACTGGTGCCGAAAGATCTTCCTGATACCAAGCGGCCCCATGTACTATCCGCTGGGCCACTACAACCAGCACACCGCGGCGTCTTCCGGCCGCGCAGGACGACTCATCCCCGGAGGTTGGCGGGGCCCGCCTCGACCCGCGGAAGCATCGTCAGGCCTTGCGGCCTCACAATGCGCCCACCATCGTGCCCGGCGCTACTTGCCCGCCTCGTACGCCCGCACTTCAACCAGATGGACCGCCGGGTTATCGCTGTTCTTCAACATGTTGACCTTGATGTATCGCGCCTTCGTCGGCGCGATCTTGTGCATGTAGCCCTTGTCGGTTCCGGTTTCGGTGTTCTTGCTGGCGTCCACGACCCGGGTCCAGGTCTTATCGTCGGTGGAGACTTCGACCGTGTATTGGTAGTACCGGCTGCCGTCGAAGTACGGGACCACCTGGATTCGGTCCACGGAATGCTCTTTCTCGAGATCCACCTTCCACCACTGCGTGGCGGGAATTGCGCCCCAGTACTTGGTGATGTCCACCAGGCCGTCGGCTGCGTACTCGGCCTTCTCGGGATTCTCCGCCGTGCCACCGGCCGCCGAGACGCTCACCCGCTTGCCCGTAGTCAAACTCGGCTCGAAAGGCACGTACCTCAAAGACTCCCCGACAGTGGTGTTGCCGATTCTGCTTCCGTCCTTGTCGAAAACGGCCGCGCGGGGGGCCAGGGTCTGAGCCGCCTTGAACGGCTTCTCATACAGAAGGCTCTCCCGGGTCGGCTCCTGGCCGTCCAGTCTGTAGCGGATCTGCCCGCCGGGAACCGGCGTTGACATCGTGACTGCGATCGGAGCGTCAAATACCCCGCCCTTGATGTTGCCTTCGAAGCCGAAGGTCACTGGCCGGACGATCATGAAGGCGCGCGCATTCTGTTTCGCCATCCGGTTTTTGTGGTAGTCCTCTTCGATCACATTATCCGGGCCCCACGTCCGCTCATGCCGTTCAGGGGCGCCCGGGAGGTATCCGAGAGCGAGGGCGACTTGGTCCATCTCCCACATCGGCCGGCAGTGGCCCAACACCTTGTCCTTCGGGGTAAGCACATCGTTGTTGCAGGTGAACATGCTGAACTCCGGAAAAGGGGGCATATCCCATGGCACGGTGATCGTCGTGTATCCGAGATCTTGCGCCGCCCTGGCCCGCCCCTTGCTTGGGAACCAACTGTAGAGAATGATATCATTGACCAGAGATCGATCGAGCGGAACGCCCACGGGCATGCCATCCCACATCACCGTTTTTTTGCCGTGTTTCTTGACGATCCTCGCCATGTTCTGGCCGTACGGCAACCAGATGGTGTGCTCGCCGCTCAGGTTGTGCTCCTGCTGGTACTTCTTGACAGGCGCTTGGGCCAAGTACCCGCTGGGTTCCACTTCGTCGCCGCCGATGTGGAAGTACGGAGAGCTCTTGAAGACCTCGCACATCTCGCCCACCAGCGTATCCAGCACCGGGTAGATGTCGGGGTTGAGTACGTCTATTGTGCGCCAGCCCACATTGCCCAGCTTGCCGTTCATGCCGTCAATCAGGCTGGTGCAGTGCCCCGGGCCCTCGATTTCGGGCACGCACGTCACGCCCCGGGCATCCCCGTAGGCCACCAGGTCCTTCAGTTCCTCGATGGTGTACGGCCTTACGCCGCACTTACTGTTGGCCTCGGGGTAGGCCGTTGAGGGGAAGGTATACGCACTGTCGTCGCTCAGATGCAAGTGCAGGTAACGGATCTTGAACAGGCGGCAGGTCTCGGCAGCCATCTTCAGGATGTAAATCGGCTGATGCTGCCGTGCGCAGTCGATCATGATGGCGCCGTAGTCCGAATACGGCCAGTCCTTGACTGTCATTCTGGGCACAGACGCCTTGTCGCCCTGGACGACGATGGCCTGCAACAGCGTCGCCGTGCCCTCGCACACTGCTCGGTAGTCCCATCCTTCAATCACGGTCCGCTCGGTGACCGTGATCGTATGCGCATACTCCCTGGTTCTCAGCACATCCTGACCGTGCACCGTCAGAATGTCGGCATCAGCCTGGAGTCTTGGGTTGATCTTCAGCACGATATCGCCGGCCTTCGACTCCCCTTCGACCACGGTCAGCTTGAGCTTCGTGATCAGAAGGATTTCGTCCGACAGAATGTCGGCCAGCGGCTTAAGCTTCGGATTGGTCGCGACAATTCGGTTCTCCGTTGTGAGCGGAATCTGTCCGTCCTCGACCTTCAGAACCTTCGGCGTCGGCAGGAGATTCAGCGCGTTGCCGGCCTTTGCGGGAATGCACACTGACGATATGACCAACGCCAGCAGTGACAACACCCTAACCGCTCTTCGGTTCATCGACGTATTCCTTTCATCCGGTCTGGGATTCCCCATATGCTTTTCGCCCGCAACCGCCGTGGGCCGCTGCTTCTCGATTATATCTCCCATCGCCGCCCTGTGCCCCCGAGAAACCCCATCCACGGCCTCTGGGCAGCTATGCCATGCCTTGACCGTCGCCGGCTGCATCAACTGGGCGGCAGTCCGCCACGGCGCCCAAAGCTTCGACAAGACGGCCCCCAGCAGTCGAAAGCCGGCAGTGAACTTGGGTTTGGGAGAGCCCTTCTGCTCCGTCCGCCGCTTGCACAGGGCAAGTTGGCTCTCGGAAGCAAGGAGCCGAGCGGCCAGTGACGCGCGTCTCCGCGGTCGGCGTAGCCGGGTCCCATCCGGCTGTCTGGGCGGGAGGCTCCCTCGCTGCCGGCTGGCCCGACGCACTTGCGCACCCAGTTACGCACCCGGTGCGTAACCCGGTCCTGGTGGTAGGAGAACCCGCCAGCCATCTGCACCCACCAGGCCCGTGCACAGGCTTGTGCATGCCAAAGGGCCAGGATAAAGTGGCCCCAACCCCGGCGACCGTCGCCGGCACACAGCAACCCACCAGTGGAAGTGAATGATGCGGCCCATTATCAAGAAGTCTGGAACCGTCGCGTGTGACATCGTCGAAGCCAACCCCGTAGTGTGGAAGGGCGAGGTCTGGCGCTGCGAGTGGATGCACAAGGTGAACCCCTCCAACAAATTGGGGGTCGAATACTTCCACTTCGTCAATCGCCTCACAGGCCAGGCCACCGCGCCCTTTGCCCAGGGGTTTCGCTTTGGCTGCGCGTACGTGGAGGACGGCGTCGCTTACGTCACGGGCACGCGGGACAACCTGCTGAACATGTGGGCCTCGAAGGACTTGGCCACCTGGGAAGAGTGGAACGTCCTGAAACCCAAGCACTTCGAGCTGCACAACACCTCTCTGGCCAAGGCCGGCGACCGCTACGTCCTGATGTTCGAGATTGGTGGCCCCGTCGAGGAGTGCGGCGTGCGGTTCACGGCCCGCTTTGCTACGTCTGCAAACCTGCGCGACTGGGAAGTGACGCCTCCGGAGTGCAACTACTCCAAGGACCGCTACACGGCCCCGCACTGCCTGCGCTACCTGGATGCCTGGTTCTACGACTTTTACCTGGAAGAACTGCCCGGCTGGAACTTCGAGACGCGCGTGGTCCGTTCGCGCGACCTGGTGACTTGGCAGGCCAGCCCCGTCGGGGCCGTCCTGCAGGCCTCGGCCGAGGACAGGCTGATTGCCAACCCCGCCCTGACCGTCGAGGAACGTGCCCGCATTGCCACGGCGAAGAACTGCAACAACTCCGATATCGACTTCTGTGAGTTCCAGGGCAGGCTGCTGATCACCTACTCCTGGGGCGACCAGGTGGGCACGGAGCACCTGGCCGAGGCGCAGTACGACGGCACGCAGGCGGACTTCCTCCGCGGCTGGTTTTAGCTTGGGCCTCATGTTGCGGGCATGACGGCGCGCACCAGCCTATGTAGCCCAGCGCCGTCTGCGACAAGGCCAGCCAGTTCTGGTGCCTCGGCTTCAAACGATGGTGCAGGCGCCAGAAAACTAAGCCACGATTCGGCGCCGTCGGCCAGTACGGCAGCATCGCCGTCATCGAACGCTTCGTCCGGACCCTCAAGGATGAAGGGCTTCGACGTGTTCTTGTTCCACTGAACCATCGGAAAACGCGTGACGAGGTCGGCGTGATCATCGGCTGGTACAACACCCATCGGCCTCACTCCTGGCTCGGCGGCCGCACGCCCAACGAACGTTACCGGCGCATCCCATCCGTCTGTCGCCGGCCACGATTCGAGCCCAGGCCACACTGGCCAGCCCGGCGTTTGCCTGCAACTTGTGGTGGATCATAACTAAGGCCGCAAGCACTTGCCCATCGTCACGCTGAAGCGCGTGGCGTGACTGTCTCAGGCATTCCGGCAAGCCGCGTGTGATCTCGGTACGCACCCACCGTGTTCAGGCCCCATCTCCAGGGCGTCTTGGACATCTCCGCCTGCCTGGTGCATCTTATTCACTTGCCAAACCATCATCATCGCAGCCCTATTCGGCCGCGAGAACTACCCAACGTTTGCCGAACGAGAGTCCTTGGACTAGCACACCCGACATGACTCGGAACATGGCGCCGGCAATCACTGGGCGCGCTGCGCCTCCACGCCCCTCTGCGACTGGCGACGGAAACTGTCGAAGTTCTTCGCATTGATTTCCTGGATGGACCGGTTCCCGGCGTCCAGGTTGTAGTTGTAGTTCACGCCGCCGGCGTTCGGTTGTGCCGGCAGCGGTTTGGGCGGCGCGGCAGCGGGCTCGCCCAGCCATTTCTCGCCGCGATAGAAGGCATAGCGCGACTCGCCGACGCGGGCGATCACCGTCGCCTTGCCTCGCAGGCCGTCGGCGATGAAGATGCCGCGCAGGTCCGTCTGTCCGGACTTGAACTCGCTGTCGGCGCTGCCGATGGCCTTGACGTGCACCTCCGGCACATAAAGGTTCTGCGCCGCATCGAGGATGTTGGCGCGCAGGCGCCCGCTGACGGGGTCTTCCTGCACCTCGATCTTCAGCGGCGTGATCAGCACCACGGCGCTGGTGAACAGGTCGTCGCCGCGGCAGATGACCAGGTACGCGGCTTCCTTGTCCACCGGCAGCTTCGCCGTCTTCTGCTTGTCCACGTAATCCTTGCCGTCGCCCAGCTTGACCGTCAGCTCAGCCTCGGGCTTGATGCCCGAGAGGTTCACCTTGGTGACGCCCGCGAGGTTCTTCTCGCGGAGGTACAGCTTCATCAGGTCCACCCGGTAAACCTGCATCGTCGCTTCCTTGATGTTGCGGTAATCCAGCTTGATCTCGACCGCCTGGCCCGGCCGGAAGATGTTGACCTCCTCCAGCTTGATGCGCTTTTCCTCGAAGTAGCTGATGGCTTCCTTGGCGTCGGGATAGAGGGTATCGACCTGGTGGTACCATCCGATGGCGTCGGCCGGTTTGCCCTCGGCGTGGTAGATCTGGCCGAGGATATAGCGGGCGAAATCGCGGTCCTTGCTCTCGCCGGAGGCCACCGCCCGGGCGGCGGTGAGGGCGCTGTCATAGTTCCGCTGCCAGAAGTACCCCAGGGCGGTCATGTACTGGAAGCTGCTCAGGAAGTCGCTCTTGGGGTAGCGCGCCTGGGCGGCCACCGACACCTCGACCACGACGGGGTACTGCTTGAGTTCCAGCAGGGCGTTGGCCATGCTGAAGGCCGCGTCGTCGGCCAGCGGGTTGTCGGCGTAGAGGGTCATGAAGCTCGACAGCATGCGGATGGTTTCCTTGAGCATGTCCACCTTGTCGGGCACGCGCTGGGGCGCGACCTTCGTCTGCCCGCGGGCCAGGGCGATGCGGCGCTCCTCCTTGGCCAGCACGGGCGCCTGGGGCGCCTTCTGGTACAAGAGCTGCGAGAGGGCGAAGTAGGCCCCGACCACTTCCGGCGTGTCGGGATACTCGCGCCACAGGTCTTCCTGGAAGTCGATCGAGGCCAGGAACTGCCCCTCGTCCTGGAGCACGGCCGAGACGTTCGAGTCGCTGATGAAGCTGGCATCGACGGCCGCCCGGAAGACGAACCAGGCCCGCTCGAACTCGCCGATGTCGCAATAGGCCCGGCCGACGACGAGGATCTTGTCGAACGGGATCACCAGGTCCGGGTAGCGCTCGCGAAGGACCTCGAACATCTTCACGATTTGTCGGGCGTCGTAGAAGTCCCCGCCGCTGGTGTAGATCCACAGCAGCATGCGGGCCACGTCGCGCTCGTACTCCGGGCGGAAGCTCTCGGTAAGGTACTTCAGCGCCTCGCGGTAAAGTCCGTCGTTGAAATAGGCCGCGCCCATGGCGTATTTCTCGGCGGGGTTCCACTGGTAGGGGTCCTTGGACGCCTCGCCCGGGGCCAACACGACCAGGTCGCCCGCGCCGCCCATGCTCATGCGCCCGGGGTCCGTCACGTCGCGGACGACGGTCGGCAGGGCGCGGTAGCAGCCCGTCGAATAGCCCACGAGTTGGTATCGCACGCTGCGCGGCCAGGTGTTGGGCCGGAAGTACAGGATGATCTTCGACGGCCCGGTCTCGTAGTGAGTGAAGTTGCCCGACAGCGAGCCATCGACCAAAACGGTTCCGGCCGGCAGGGGCTCCTCGACGATCACGTAGCGGTCGCGGTATTGGTCGGTCCAGTAGTCCCACGTCGTAATGACCTGGATGCGCTGGCCGATCTCGGCGTTCTTGACGGGCGAGGAACTCTCGGGGCCCAGGGGTCGCCCGCGGTATTCCAGCGGGGCGTGGTAGTAGTAGCGATGGTACTGGTTAGTGGCATTGATCTGCGGAGAGAAGCCCCGGAGGGTCACCGCGTAGGCGTACTCGCCCTTGCCTTCCATCCGGAAGTCCACGCGGTTCTTGCCTGTGACAATCATTTCGGCCGGCACGCTCAGCAGGAACGTCGGCTGGTCCGACTGGCACTCGACAGTCTTGAGGTCCTTGTTATTGACCTGGACGGCCAGGCGGTATTGCGTGGCCGCGAACTTCGCTTGCGCGAAATACGCCGCCAATGCGGCCACCGCCGGGCCCTGCGCCTTGGCCGACGTGTAGCCGTAGCAGCCGCGCTGCTGGAGCAGGTAATCGGCGGCCTCCTTGACCTTGGGCGACTGGGGGCGGACCTTGACCATGGCCAGCAGCGCCACGGCCGTCGTCTCGGTCGGATCGCTCAGCCAGGGCGTTGGCGCGCCGTCCCAGTTGGCCAGTTTGCGTCCGTCAAGGACCGTTGGCGCGGGGGTCTTGGCCTTGGATTCCAGCACGTCGAGCAGTTCGCCGGCGATTTCCTTTCGGCCGAGGTTGACCATCGCCAGGGCGGTGTAGGCCAGGGCGGGGTTGCTCAGCGCGTTCCGCTCGCGATAAAGGCGGTTGACGTTGGCGAAGTCGGCGGCGCCGACGACCGAGAGGGCCTGGAGGATGACTGCGCGGGCGTCGTTGTCGTTGGCGGCGACACGGGTGAAGACGTTCTGAAGGAAGGTCTGGGCCTTCTTCATCGTGTCCTCGTTGACGGCGACCCCTAAGGGGCGGGCCGCCGCCAAGGCCCAGAAGTTCATCGCGCTGATGGCCCAGTCCGACTCGCCCTTTCCGGTGAACAGCCAGCCGCCGTCGACCTGTTGGCAGACCACCAGCGACGAAGCCAGCGCCCGGGCGCGGTCCATCAGGCGGCGGTAATCCTCGGCCGGGGCCTTGACCGCCTTGGCGTACTCGATAGCGGCGGCCGCGGCAAGCAGGTCGCTGCCGGCCTGTCGGCCCCAGTTAGGCGGCGGAGGCAAGCTTTCCAGCCTGGTGTGGTCGGCCGCCATGGGCATGGGGCGGTAGCCCGGGCCCATGGCCATGTCGATCACCGCCCGCTGGAGGCTGGGTCCGACGCTTACGGTCATCCAGACGCTCTTGTACGGCTGGCCCGAGGGCAGTTCGACCGTCACCTGTGCGTCGCCGGTGGAGGTCCCGCCGGCGCTGCTGGCGTATTCCATGCCCCACGGCCGGACGGGCAGCGCCCGAACCACCGCGTCCTTGAGTTCGCCCGCCTGCGCTTCGACCAGCAGGTTAACCTTGGCCTCGGGCGGGACGTCCAGCTCGTCAAAGAGCACTTCGACGGTGGACTTCTTGGAGACCTGTGCCTTCTGGGTGAGCTTGGCCAGGTCGCGATCGCCGGCGGCGCTCTGAAGCTTGAGCGTCAGTTCGACCGGCCCTTCGTAGTCGGCCATGTTATGGACGCGGGCGAGCACGCGAATCTTGTCGCCTTCCTGGAATGATGCGGGGATCTTGATCTCGACGAAGAAATCCTTGCGAGTGACGACGTTGCCGGTCGCCTCGCCCACCAGCGTCTCGACGGTGCAGCCGCGGCTGATCATCCGCCATCGCGTGGTCGTCTGAGGCATTGGCACGGAGACGACGGCTTTGCCCTGCGCGTCGGTGACGATGGAGGGGGTCCAGAAGCCCGCCTCGGCCAACTCCTTGCGGGCGACGGGCTCGGGCGGAGCAGTCCCACCGCCGCCCCTGCCGGGCATGCCGCCCAAGGTAAGCCCATCGGCTGCCTCGCCGGGTTTGGCCGGCGCGGCCGGTTGGATCGCGCCGGTGGGGGCCGCAGGCGCCGCGGGAGCAGCCTTTTCAAGGTTCTTTTCGACTCCCCCCAAATCCAGCTTGTCTCTCGTACCAGCAGGTCCGAGGGCCTTTGCGAGTTCCCTTCCCTTTGCCTCGTCGTACACCAGTTCGCCGGAGGCGATTGTGGCCTTGATGTCCGCGATTCTCTTTGCCTGCTCCTCGGCGCGGGCGATGCGTTGGGCCTCTTCTTCATAGGCCTTCACGACGGCCCGCGTCTGGGCGGCGTAGCTGAAGCCGCAGGAGCTGGCCACGCGGAACTCCGCCGCGCGCCGCGCGCTGGCCTGGAAGAAGTCCAGCATCCGTGGCGTCGAGTCGGCGAAGATCGCCAGCAGCGCCTCGTCCACCAGGGCCAGGCTCAGCTCGGCCTTGACGGGTTTGCCGAGCTGGTCGGTGACGGTGATCTCCACCTGGCCTTGCTCGCCGGGGCCGTACACGTCCTTGAGCGGCTTGAGGCTCACCTTCAGTTCCCGCTCGACGTTAAAGCCCTTGGAGGCGGTCCGCAGCTCCTTGCCGTCCATCGCGGCGGCCGCCACCGCGAAGTTGGGGAAGTGCTCGTGGCCGACGGCGATCTCAATGTCGTTGTAGTCCTTCTTGAGGGTCAGCAATTTGTAGTCAATGACCTCTTCGCCCTCGAACGTCAGCAGGGCGATCGCGCCATCCAGCCGCGAATGAAGGCGGATTTTCGCCTTATCCCCGACCTTCAGGGTTGCGGTGTCGGCGAAGAAACGCAGCTTCGTCGCGTCGGTGGCGTCGGAGACGGTCACCGACGATTCGCCGGTGACGGCCTGGTTGAATTGGTCCTTGCCGGTGGCGCGGAGGATGTATAGACCGCCGCCCTCCAGGCTCAGGTGCACCGCGGCCTGGCCGGTCTTGGGGTCGATGGCGACCTTCTCTTCCTTGACCGTTACCTCACTGGCCGCCTGCGCAGGCAACTGCACCCAGGGCACTCCCGCCAGGACGGGATCGGGCTTGACCGTTTGGCGGCGAAGGACGATCAGGTTCAGTTCGAGGGGTTCCGTCGGCAGGAAAGCCTTGCCGTCGGGGGCGATGGCCTTGAGCGTCACGTCGAAGGGTTCGCCGGCCAGCGCCAAACTCTGGCTGGGGCTAACCGAGATGGTATAGGCCAGGCGGGCCAGGAAGACGCTGGCGGTGGCCGCGACGTTCTCGCCCTCGATGGCGGCGCTGAAGACCAGCGTGGCCCCCGGCTGCATGCCGGTGGTGTCGAAGGTCACCTTGAGCTTGCCTTGGGCGTCGGTCTTCTGGACGAAGCTCTTGCCGTCGGGTAAGGTATAGCGGACCGGTTTGTCGGCGGCCGGCTGTCCCCAGTAGTACTCGGCGGCGACGGCCAACTCCACTGTCTCGCCGCGGAAATAGACCTGGCGCGGGGCTTCCAGCGTGAGCCTCATCTTCTCAAGCTGGAACTGCTTGACTTGGAAGACGCCGGAGAAGACCAGCGGCGAGCCCTCCTGTTTGGGGCGGGCCGTCACGGTGTACTGGCCCAGGGCGGCGCTTTCGTCGAGGGTCATCTTCGCGTCGAAGGTGCCGAACTCCGAGAGCTTCTTCTCGTCCTGCCAGAGCATCCGGCCCTGCGCGTCGGTCACGCTGAACAGGTACGGCTCATCCTTGGGGGCGGCGTAGGAGCCGTCTTTAACAATCCGGATCACGCCGCGGATGGCGACGCTCTGTCCCGGCTGGTAGGCCGGGCGGTCGGTGTAGATGTAGCCTTTGGGGCTGAGGCCCTGGGAGAAACCGAGGTTAGCCAGGCTCAGCAGGTTGGAGGCCGCGTGCCCCTGCCGCGACGCGAAGACCCGCAGGCTCTGTCCGTCCTTGAGTTCGTTGAACTTGCCCTTGAAGACGCCGTCCTTGCCGGTCTTGCCGGTGGCGAAGACCTTGGACCCGTCGCTGAGCAGCAGGTCGACGCCCTCGGCCGGCTGCTTCTTGACCATGTCCTCGACAAAGACCAGCGCCTCGCGGCGGCTGGACTTCAAGATCAGGTCCAGGTCGCTGCGGAGGACCAGCGTGGTGGCCTCGAAATCCTCCTCGGCGACGTTGACGATGTAGACGCCGGGGGCGCCGGCCTCGAAGGGAACCTCGATCTCCTGGGCGATTGGCTTGTACTTGGCGTAGCCCTCGACCTTGATCTCCCAGACCTTGTCGGGCTGGATGAGGGCGGTGTCCAGCGCCTCGATGCCCGCGATGCCGTGCGTCTTGCGGAAGTAGGACTCCAGGTCCAGGGCGTAGAGCTTGAGCGTGAGCTTCTCGATGTTGCGCGTGGCGAGCTTGATCTTCGCCGGCTCGCTGGTGCGGAAGACCCGCTCGGTGGTGACGGCCAGGTGCTTCTGCGTCATCACGGTGACGCGCCCGGCGGCGGCG
>Ga0209777_10002716_pt1 | contig 22853 bp, 19 predicted proteins | sample FrelakmetHBP12HB_FD_187147 | JGI IMG/M metagenome (GOLD analysis project Ga0209777, IMG submission 187147) | Freshwater lake sediment microbial communities from the University of Notre Dame, USA, for methane emissions studies -HBP12 HB (SPAdes)... | ecosystem: Environmental > Aquatic >...
CTTCCTTCAGATTCCACCTCGCGATGGACACCCTTGCCGTTATGGCTAACGATTCCCCCTGTCGGGTTCGTAGTGGACTTGACTTCCGCTGAGTTCAGTCGAAGCCGCACCACCAAGTGTCTGCGCCATGCCGGGCGCACGAATAAAAAAAGGCGCAGTATAAACTGCGCCTTTTTTTATTTATATACTATAAATATTTATATACTGTAAATTTATCCTGCACAGCAAAGTCCGAAGTTAGGCTGATTAAAGGGTATGGGACTTTGATACGCACTACAGAAGGTTTCCGCTTTTATATCCTCTGTCTTTATAACAGGCTTTTCATACTGTTCTTTTTTCATGATTTTCCTCCTCTCCTTAATGATCAAAGTTATATAGTTATATAAAATATATTCCCCTAACTTTTATTTACCATTTAAATAACCCAAAAATGAGTCGTGGTGTAGCACTGTATGGTCCGTGAACTGTTGAAGTGCCCATTATATCTATGTCTTCGAGCTTATAATAATAGGTCTTTCTGTTTTTCGCCGCGCTATCTGTGTATGTATATTTCATACCTTGAAAAGCTGAACCTTGTGCAGGTATAATAGCTGAATTAATTTTTACGTATTCCCCGTCTTTAGAGTCTGCCCGGTAGATATTGAAGCCTATGTTATCCCGTTCAGCAGCAGTTTCCCAGGTTAATAGAACATTCTTATTGCCTGCCACTGCAGTAAATGAATCAAGTTCAATAACCGTGCAGTCACAGATTTGGCAGCAATCTTCACCGCAGAACTTGGCTATATCTGTAACGACATACTGGTTGCCGTTAATATCATTATAGGTGACCTCCCAGCAGACTCCCTTTTCTATAGCAGCCTTGGTTGTATCAATAGTCAGTTGAAAATCATCAACAGACCACACAAAAGCACCTTGGGATACAGTCCCAATCGTGACGGTTTGATCAGTCGATGAATCGCCCGGCGGAAAACAACTAATTTTAGCTGTTACGTTATATGCATCTGCAGTTCCAGTATTTGTAAATTGTACCTGCAACCATTCTGAAGCAATCTTATTTGTCGGGGGATCAAGCCAAATAAAATTTGGACTAGTAATCAATGATAACCGATATGGTCGAATCGCGCACAGTCTTACACAACCCTTATTTAATAAATCATGACACACTGAATCTTGAGCACAGACAATTGAACCATAGCTCAAGATAAACATTAATGCTATTGCCAATAAAATTACTTTTTTCATTATTGTTCCTCCCTATTCTGTTTTTTAGTGCAATTATATATATTTTATTGATAAGTTGGGCAAGGACTTGGAGAACAGGTCTGTGCAGGTCCAAGCATCTCTATAATTTCGTCTTCTGAATAGGTGATTACCATAGGTGCTTCGTACTGTTTTTTTGCTTGCATAATTCATTACCTCCTTTAGTAATATAACTAAAATTAATAAACATTCTCTGATATTATTTTCTGGTTTATGTACAATATAATATAGAAAAATCTAAATGTCAACATAAAAATTGCTGTGCAGAGAAATATTTTTTTATGATATTATTTTCTGGTTTATGTACAATATAATATAGAAAAATCTAAATGTCAACATAAAAATTGCTGTGCAGAGAAATATTTTTTTAAAGATACTTTTATCGTCTTGCTTGCAGTGCATGGTTTTTCTATAAAAAGAAATAATATAAATTAAATCACATAGTTAAATATTTATTAAAGATAATTAAAAACATCTATGAAGAATAAATTGTGTAACTTATAGCATATTTAAATATATATTGTCTATAAGAAAAATCGCTAAAAACAATTTTCTTGATAACTATTTGTAATTCATGCATAATTAAAAAATAACAAATTATTAGGAAACCACAATATACTTTCAATTGCCATGAGAGCATACGGAGAAATAGCTTATTTCAGCATCGAGGAATTCAACAATCTTCTCCAGGAAAAGGTTAATCTGGATAAAAAGGTAGACAGGTTGAAGGCTCTGATTGATAAAACTATGGAGGCTCTTCCGGAGGGTCTGGCTATCGAAAATAAAACAGATCTCGAAGATGTGTTGAGGGAAAAACTGCATCTCCTGCCGGACACAATCAACGCTGTTCTCCATACCGCAGAAATAGGGGTGATAGTCTGTGATGCGGATGATACTATGCTGGATATTTCCCAACACTTTATGGCCTCTCTTGGGTACCAGCCTGCAGAATTGATTGGTTCATATAAAGGAAAGCTCTGGGTGGAAAGGCCGGATATTCATGAGACCGGCTTGTCCGGCGAAAACGATTACATTTACAGCATCTATAAAATTAAGCAGAAGCATTTCCCTGCAGTGCATGAGGATGCATATATCACCCGCGAGGGTACAGTGATTCCGGTGCTTCAGCATCAATTAAACGTGGTAAATCTTCAGGGCAAGATTCTTGGTTTTCTGTATATGGTAATTAACCTCAGTGAAGAAAAGTCCCTGGAACTTACACTGACCAGAGCGATGGACCACATTGAGCGGGAGATATTGAATGATGAAGAAGTGGAATTGACCCCTGAAATGAAGAGATATCTGTCAAAAGATATTCTCGAAACGCGGGAATATCTTAATAATATTCTGGAAACGTCTATTGACGGTATTCTTATCACCAGTATTTCAGGACACATTCTGGGCTGCAACCAGTCATTCAGGAAAATGGCAGGGTATGCTGAGGACGAGCTGATCAATCAGCCCATAACTCTCGTTTCACCTTTAACGGGAACGTATCAAACGGTCTCAGGAAAACCATATACCATTACCGAAAAAGATGTCATGGATATGGTTGATACCCTCAATATTCTATTTGAAAAGGAGCGCAGATATGCATGTCGGCAGTATTTTAAAAACCGGAGCGGAGCGCTTATCCCTACTGAAGTAAACCTTTCGCTCTTGAAGAACCGGGAGGGGGCGCTAATCGGAATCCTGCGCAATATCCATAACCTCACGGAACGGGAGAAACTGGAGCAAAAAATTAAGGAGCTGAGCGAGACCTATTGTCTGGATAACATTGTTGGCAAGAGCAGAGCGATGCAGGAGATTTTCCGCCTTCTGAAGAAAGTTGCGGAAAGCGAGAGCACGGTACTCATTCAGGGCGAAAGCGGGACCGGAAAAGAATTGATTGCCCGGGCAGTTTATCATCACAGCCCGAGAAATAAAGGGCCATTTGTGACCTTGAATTGCGGCGCAATACCCTATAACCTTCTTGAAAGCGAACTGTTCGGCCACGTCAAAGGCGCCTTCACCGGAGCGATTAGAGACAAAAAAGGCCTTTTTGAAGATGCTGAGGGAGGGGTTATATTCCTGGATGAGATCGGGGAGCTGCCCCCTGAAATGCAGGTAAAGCTGCTGCGAACTATTCAGCAGCGGGAAATAAAACGGGTAGGTGATAACCGTACCATAAAGATTGATGTGCGGATTATTGCGGCAACCAACAGGGATCTTTTTGAAGGGATTAAAAACGGCACGTTCCGCGAAGACCTCTACTATCGCATAAATGTTTTTGGTCTCAAGATACCACCGTTAAGAGATAGAAAAGAAGACATCCCTCTGCTTATAGATTTTTTTTTAAAAAAATCCCTTGCCCGGCAAGAAACAGTACAGGTTTCACGGGAAGCCATGAAGATGATTCTGGACTATCCGTTTCCCGGCAATATCAGGGAACTGGAAAACATTATAGAGAGAGCGCTCATTTTATGCGAAGATAATATAATTACGGTCAGTGACCTGCCCCCTGAAATGCTGGAGGCGGTGCAGGCGCAGTTTGAACGGCCACGGAAACATGCTGGGGTAATCATGGCAGCGCATAGTGCGGATGCGGCGCATGGAGCACCCTCTGCAGAAGATGCTGCGCCGCTGCTGCGCACGGGCAGGCAGCAGGCTGAAAAAGAGATAATTATGCAGGCGTTACAGGCTACACAACAAAACAGAGCACAGGCGGCAAAACTCTTAAAGATTGGCAGAACATCCCTGTACCGCAAGATGAAGCAGTTAGGGCTTGAGTAGCATTCTGTACCTGCGGTATTATACAAATGCTCGATCAAGCATACTCGCGAGAGGATATTGGATTATGGATCGAATCACCATCAGGGGAGGCAATCCGCTGCGGGGAGAGGTATTGGTAAGCGGAGCTAAAAATGCAGCACTGCCGCTCCTTACGGCTACGCTTCTTGCAAGCGGCAAACATGCGGTGAGCAATGTTCCCCGTCTTCGCGATATTACTACCATGACGAGGCTTCTGGAACATCTGGGCTGCGAGATTACTGTCGGAGAAGATATCCGCATTAATACGGATAACATGCAATCGAAAGAAGCTCCCTATGAGCTGGTTAAAACCATGCGGGCATCCTTTCTGGTAATTGGTCCGCTGCTGGCCCGATTCCATAAGGCACGGGTTTCCCTCCCCGGCGGCTGTGCCATAGGCGTACGACCGGTGGATATCCATTTAAAAGCACTTGAAAGCATGGGGGTTACTATTAAACTTGACCGGGGTTACGTTAAGGCATCCTGTAAAAAATTGAAAGGGACCAAACTCTCTTTTGACATCCCCACGGTCGGGGGTACTGAAAATATTATGATGGCAGCAGCCCTTGCAGAGGGTACGACCACCATTGTCAATGCAGCGCGCGAGCCTGAAGTGGTGGAGCTTGCCCAGGCGCTCAAAAAGATGGGTGCGCATATCTCAGGGGAAGGAACTGATACCATTGTCATTGAAGGGGTGAAGGAGCTGAAACCGTTGCGTCACGCGCTTATGCCTGATCGTATTGAGGCGGGGACCTTTATGGTTGCAGCAGGCATTACCGGCGGGGATATTACGATAAAAAACTGTCCGCTGCAGTTGATGGGCTCGGTGAGTGAAAAACTGCGGGAGGCAGGTCTTACCATTGAAGAACGTAAACGCGAGGCACGGATCTCGTGCAATGGAACTTTACGTCCCGTGGAAGTAAAGACGCTTCCCTACCCGGGCTTTCCGACCGATATGCAGGCCCAGATAATGGCCTTGTGCGCTCTGACCCCCGGCACCTCTGTTATCCGGGAAACCATCTTTGAAAACCGGTTTACCCACGTGGCAGAACTTGAGCGGATGGGGGCAGATATCAGGGTCGAGCAGGACAGCGCGATAATTACCGGCGTGGACAGGCTCAGGGGTGCCCCGGTTATGGCAACGGACCTGCGGGCAAGTGCATCGCTTATTTTGGCCGGGCTTGCAGCAGAGGGCACCACGACCGTGTCCCGAGTCTATCATTTGGACCGCGGATATGAAAACCTTGAGCTGAAGCTGAAAAACCTGGGGGCTGATATCTGCCGGGAACAAGAATAACTTGGTGGAGAGCATAACAATGCGCATCTTAAAAACAGGTGACAGAAATTTCCCCCGGCTATTTAAGGGAATTGTGACGCGGGGAGCCACTGCAGCAGAAGAGGTTGAGGCAACGGTGCGGTCAATTCTGCAGGACGTGAAGACCGGAGGTGATGCGGCACTGATCAGACTTTCTGAAAAATATGATAACAATAAAATCACTGTTCAGAATCTGCGCATAGCTGAACGGGATATTAAAAAAAGCTCTCAGAAAATCCCGGCTGCTGACCTCTCATCCCTGACTATGGCCTGCGGACGGATAGAAGCATTTCACCGCCGCCAGATCCAGCAATCATGGATAAGTGCAGATACCCCCGGGGAGATAGTCGGTCAGCTGGTGCGGCCTCTGGAGCGGGTGGGTATCTATGTTCCGGGAGGTAAGGCGGTGTATCCTTCCTCGGTATTGATGAATGCCATCCCAGCCAGGGTGGCAGGAGTGGCGGAAATTATCATGGTAACGCCGGGTTCTGGGCATGGCATTAACCCGGTTCTGCTGGCAGCTGCAGACCTGTGCGGCATACGCAGCGTGTTCCAGATTGGTGGAGCTCAGGCAATCGCGGCCATTGCCTACGGTACCGCGTCAGTGCCGAAAGTGGATAAAATTGTCGGGCCGGGGAATATTTACGTAGCGACCGCAAAAAAACTTGTCTATGGAGACGTTGACATTGATATGATCGCAGGTCCCAGCGAAATACTCATCATATCCGATGGCAGCGGCTCCCCGGCATGTGCTGCCGCGGACATGCTTTCCCAGGCAGAACATGATGAGATGGCATGCTCCATCCTAGTAACTACTGACGAAGGGTTTGCCCGCCGGGTGGCAAAAGAACTTGCCGCGCAGCTCAGGAAGCTTAAACGAACGGCGATTGCCGCGCGCTCGCTGGAAAACCATGGAGCAATTATTATAACCAGAACATTACCGGAAGCAGTGCAGCTTGCAAATGACGTAGCACCCGAACACCTGGAGCTGGCCGTAGCTAATCCGTGGGATCTTTTGCCGCAGATAAAAAATGCCGGCGCCGTATTTCTTGGTCATTACAGTCCGGAGGCGCTTGGTGATTACCTGGCAGGGCCAAATCACGTGCTGCCCACGGGCGGAACAGCCCGCTTTTTTTCACCGCTCTCTGTGGATGATTTTTTGAAAAAGACCAGCCTTATCTATTTTACCCGAGAAGCGCTGCAGGCAGTAGGGCAGGATATTATACTGATTGCCGATGCCGAGCATCTTGACGCTCATGCCAGCTCGGTAAAAGTACGGTTGAAAAAATAACCGGCAGCTATGAGCCGTCAGCCTTCAGCAGCGAGCTTACCAGGGGATTCGCACATACCATAAATAATTCAAAGTATAGAGATTGGATTTTCAAACCTTAAAAACATTTCCGGTACTGCAGCGGGCCTATCAAATATCTCAGGAACTCGGCACTTCTATCTACCTGGTGGGAGGCGCTGTGAGAGATATATTGCTGGGCTTTTTTGATGGAAAAGATTTTGATTTTGTCCTTGGTGAGCGGTGGCAGGAGGCTGCCCTCCTGTTTGCGCAGAAAGCACGGGGAACAGTCATTCCCTGGGATTTTAATCAGATACGGATAGCTGTCAGAGAAAACGGCAAAACGGTTAGCGTTGATTTTGCGGGCTTCCGGGGGGAGGATCTTACCAGCGACCTGCGAGCGCGTGATTTTACCATTAATTCAATAGCACTCTGCGTGGAAAGCCTCTTCAAGGAAGAGAACCCTGAGCTTTATGACCCGTTAAGAGGGTTCATCCATTTACAGCAAAAAGTAGTGCAGGCAGATGGAGAGGCTACCTTTGACCATGATCCACTGCGGATACTCAGGGCAATCAGATTTTCCCGGGCATTTAACTTCTGCATAGAGGATGCGACTAAATGTTCGATGCAGAAAAAAGCGCGGCTTCTGAGTGAGGTTGCGCAGGAGCGGGTGAAACGAGAGCTGTTTGCTATTTTTCATCTCCCCGGTGCTGACCGGGCCATTCGAGAGCTGATTGAACTTGGAATCATGCAGCCCCTTATTCCGGAATTAGGGCAGTTCCCGGCCATTCAGCAGGGCCCGCCGCATCAGTATGATCTCCTGCAGCACTCATTGAAGACGGTGGAGTGTCTTGTATCCATGATAGAGCATCCGGAGAGAACAGGTAAGAAGTATGCAGCCGCCATACCGGAGCATCTCCATGAGTATATCGAAGACGGCGTTATAACACGGCGGGCGCTGCTCATCTGTGCAGGGCTTCTCCACGACAGCGGGAAACTATCCACACAGACCATTGAGGGGGAAAGGATCAGGTTTTTACGCCATGAGCAGGAAGGCCTGAACATCAACCAGCACATTGCCCGGCGTCTGCTTTTAGGCAAACGGGCACAGAGAATCATTGCAATCATAACAGGAAATCATATGCGCATTCATCAGCTGGCAGCGCTTCAAGATATCAGTGAGCGGGCAGTACGACGCTTTCTGCACGATACGCAAGAAGCACCGCTTGAGGTGCTCCTGCTGGCGCTGGCAGATGTGCAAGCGACAAGCAGCGGGGAACTGTATCGGGATGTAAAAGACCGGGTCGAGCAGCTGGTGGGAAAAATAATGGAGACATTATTCTCATCTTCCGCAGACAGACCATATATGCCGCTGATAACCGGGCATGATATAATGGAAATCATGAATTTTGCCCCCGGGAAGGCGGTGGGTACGATTTTGCGCGAGATACACGACGGCGAAAGAACCGGGATGTTTAATAGTCGCGAAGAGGTAATCGAGTGGCTGAAGAAAAAGAAACAATCAGCATTAAGCTGACAAATATCAGGCATCCATTCGATGCAGCTCCGGACCTCAAAGTGCTGGTTAAAGATACTCTGGGAGCGGAAGATGTTGACATTGTACACATCCGGATTCTCCGGCGCTCTATAGACTCCCGCCAGGAGCGGATTGATCTGGTTTACACGCTTCTCATAGAGCTTGCAGCCCCCGGGAATGCCCTCAAAAAAATCCTCGCTCGAAGCGACGTCGAAACCTGCACAGAACCACAGGAAACAGCCCCTGCCGCAATAACCGGGCTTACGGCCAGGCCGGTCATTATCGGCTGCGGTCCGGCAGGACTCTTTGCCGCACTGACCCTGATAGAACGGGGTGTGCAGCCGATACTTATCGAGCGGGGGGCGCGCATGGCACAGCGCGTCAGAGACGTTGATGAGTTCTGGAAGAGCGGAACTCTTGATGCAGAATCAAATGTATTTTTTGGCGAAGGAGGGGCGGGCACCTTCTCCGACGGGAAGCTTACCACGCGCATCAAGAGCCCGTTAAAAGATAAAGTGCTCAGGGAGCTGGTCAGGTTTGGTGCCCCTGAAGAAATTCTCTATAGCAATAAGCCCCATCTTGGCACTGACCGGATCCGCCGGGTTATCAGCCTGGTTGTTGAACACCTTCAGCAGGCTGGCGTTGAATTCATGTTCAATACCAGAGTGCTGGACATACAGGTACAAGACGGGCGCATCAGCGGTGTGCAGGCGGGGGAGCAGTTTATAGCAGCAGAAACAGTTTTTCTGGCCACCGGTCACAGTGCCCGGGACATATATTATTTGCTTGAACAGCGCGAAGCTCAGCTTGAGGCCAAGGGTTTTGCAATGGGGTTGAGGATTGAACACCCGCAGGAATTTATCAACCGACAGCAGTGGGGGAAATGGTCAGGTGCTGCCGGGCTGGGAGCTGCTGACTATTTTTTAAGCTTTAAAGACAGCAAGACCGGAAGAGGGGTGCATACCTTCTGCATGTGCCCGGGAGGTTTTGTCATTGCCTGCTCATCCCGGCAGGGAGAGCTGGTGACCAATGGCATGAGCGCTTACCAGAGGGACTCTTCTTGGGCAAATGCCGCCGTGGTGGTGACGGTCGGGCCGGATGATTTCGGCTCGCAGCAGCCTCTTGCGGGCATTGCGTTGCAGCGGCAGCTGGAGGAGAAAGCATTTATATCCGGCAATGGAAATTTCATGATACCTGCTCAAGCTGCACGCGATTTTGTGATGGGCGTTGGCGGAGCGCCGGCTATTTCTGCCAGCTCATGTCTGCCCGGTGCTGCACCTGCTGATCTTGGGAACCTTCTGCCGGAATTTCTGCATGCCCCGCTGAAGCGGGCACTTATTCATTTTGATAAAAAAATGCCCGGTTTTATAGATCAGGGGACACTGTTCGGCGTGGAGAGCAGGACATCATCGCCAGTACGGATAAAAAGAGACCCGCATACTTTTCATGCTGTTGGCGCGAGCGGCCTGATTCCCATAGGGGAAGGCTCTGGATATGCGGGCGGGATCATGAGCTGTGCGGTTGATGGTATACGGGCTGCGTTGTGCTTTGATAAAAAATGACCCGGAACGTTAAAAGAGCACAACCTGTATCACCATATGGTTTTAACAGAGGCAAGATTTCGCAGGACTTTATCTTTTGTGATAATCGGGAGGTTTAGATATTTCGCTGTTGCAGCAATTATTTTATCGTGCAGCTCAGGGATGTCTTGTAGGTCGATCATTTTCTGGAGCACCTGATAATCAAGCGCAATGAGCACAAGGTTTTTACTGCTGCTTATGTATCTGAACAGGGTCCTGAAGTTAAACGAGATGCGTTTCTTATCAAATATGCTGAGAGCTTCTGCAATGACAATCGAAGGGACAAAGATGACGTGTTCTCCCCTTTCGCAATTTTCAAAGACTGCTGAAGCGTTTGAACTTAATTGGGGGCTGTCAGTAAACCACCAGAGGAGGGCGTGTGTGTCTGCTACAAAGTTCATAATTGTTCTATAGTCCTGTTTTGCTATACAGAGACTTTCGTGCAGCAGCAATGTCTCTATCCGTAATATCTATGCCTTTGAGAATACCCTTGAGAGATATGATATTTTTACCAGCGGGGGCAAGCTTTTTGAGTACCGATAGTTTTAATTTCATAACTTCCTGCTCAATGATTTCAATTTTATGGAGCATGTCTGCAGTGCCTGTTACCGCTGCTTGTTTCATAAGGTATCTCCTTTTTAACGATTAATTATTTCAAATTTATCACATAAGAAACCTGCTGTCAAAAGTAATGGCATAATGGATTTGAATAATAAGTTTTTCTCAGCACTCGTTACTCAGCCCGTCCTCCGTAGCAGACTACTGCGGAGGGTGGACACTCAGAACTTCTATCGGAAGGCACTCATCGCTCAGCACTCAGCACTTTTTTGCTATCCCATGGAAAAATAACTTTTATTGACAAGCATATATGAAAAACATACAATTTAGGCCAAGAATAAGCATGGCCTTTAACCGGCATTACAACGAGGATATAAAAGTACTCCAATAGTAAGAGGGGAAATGCATGAGATATCCTGGGACGAAAAACCGGCATTTAAAGCATAGACAGACAGACAGACAGACAGACAGACAGACAGACAGAGTTAAATTCATACAAAGTAAAAGAATTTAACAGAAGAGTTCAAAGGGTGTGCCTTGATAATTAAAGGTGCGCCCTTTTTGTTTTTTGTCTCCCCTTACCAAGGGGAGATACAGAGGGGTTATAATGCTTCGGAACAGCACTCTCGAATCGGCATGTAACGATAGCCAGGGATATTTGAAATTTCCGTAGGAGCGCATTTATGCGCGCCTGTCGTGAGCGCAGTCGAAAGGCCTGTCATGAGCGAAGTCGAATGAAACTGTTCGCTTAATGAAGTGCTTTGGAATGATAAGAAAAACTAAAGTTGACTGAGCGTAACAACCGGCAGGGCAGTAATTTTTTTAAGCTGTTTATCGTTTGATATAAGGGGCATATTTTTACTGGCGGCAGTTGCGCAGATGATTGCATCGGGGAGCTTTAATTTATATTTTTTTCTAAAGCGAATTGCTTTGGCTTTTATACCCTGGTTAATATCAAGGATGGTAACTTTGCTTAAAAAGAATTTAATGCTCTTTTCTTCCTTTTTAGTCAGACCAGGATATGAAAATAGCTCAAGTTCAGTGATAAAGGAAATGAACAGTTCTTTCCCTTCAAGGGAGCTGAAAACATTTTCAGAACCCAGAATTGAGAGAACAGCATTCGTATCGAGCAGAAGTTTATTCCCACTCATTTCTTAATCTTTCCTGAAACGCAAGAGGGTCTTCTTTTAACGTTACAGAATGAGCAAATTTATGCAGATCGGCGCGTTTTATCTTGTGAGAGCGAGGTCTCTTCGTTTGGTTTTCAGGCTCATCAATTATTGTGAGCAGTACTCGTGCCTGTTTCGTGCCGAGTTTATCGCCCACCGGATATATCCGGCCATTCTTGTATAGTGCTTCTATGGTTTTATACATGGCAGCCTCTTGAAATAACAGATTGATTCTTTCATTACATTATAAGAAAAAGCAGGCTTTGTGTCAAAGAGAATGTACATTTTTTCTCGTTACTCACAACTCAGCACTCAGCACTTTTAAAGTCACTCAGCACTTATTTATGGAGGGTCTCATGAACAGAACAATTTTCGCAGCGGCAATCATTACTTTCATTGCAATTGTATCGCTATCCGTAGCTGCCATCGCCGGCCTTGTGCCCGACACCGGCCAGACCCAGTCCTACACCGACACCTTTGGCGAGGATTCGGACTATACCTGCAACCCACATTCCTACACCGACCTTGGCAACGGCATTGTGCGGGACAATGTTACGGGACTTGAGTGGCAGCAGGCAACCGCCCCCGGCACCTACACGTGGGCACAGGCTATCACGTATTGTGAAAATCTGACTTTGCCTGCCGGTGGTTACAGCGACTGGCGCCTGCCGAACCGAAATGAACTGCAAACACTGGTTGACTACAGCAGATATAATCCGGCAACTACTTTCCCGAACACACAAGCGTCCTACTACTGGTCGTCTACTACCTACGTGTACGATACGAGCCTCGCGTGGTACGTGGGTTTCTACGACGGCGTGCACGCCACCTACGGTAAGTCGAGCGGCCTTTATGTACGTGCCGTGCGTGGCGGACAGTGCGGGTCATTGGGTAATTTGGTGCTTTCCGGCACAGTCACCAACAGCCGCACCAGCGAGGCTGCGGAAGGGGTGACGGTGAGCATTAACACCGACCCGGTAAAAACCGCTACCACCATTGCAAACGGCTTCTATTCAATTTCAGATATTCCATCCGGCTCATACACTGTTACAGCAAGTAAGACTGGGTTCTACAGCCCTCAGAACCACAGCAAAGACATCACCAGTACCACCACTGATAATTTCAGCATCACCCCTGATGTCACCATCACAACCATAAGCTTGGATAAAACTTCTGTAGCGCCCGGCGATACCATATAGATAACTTATACCCTGAATAACAGAGCTTCAGCTACAGAGAGCGTGTGGCTCGGCGCTTCACATCGCATAAACGGCAGCACCGGCGACTGGGAGAATGACGCACAAAAGGATGCGGCAGGACATGACCAGCAAGTGTCGGTGCCCGCAGGTGCAAATAACCAGTTTACCCGCTCCTATACACTCCCGGCGACAGATGCGGCAGGCTCCTATGATCTTACGACTTCTTTGTGGGAGAATAAAGACACGGGAAGCAGCGTGATGCAGAGAAGGATTGATAAGCTGCAAGAGGCAAATAAATTTACCGTAGCTGTGCCTGTACCGACCATTTACCAAGACACCCTGACTGGAGTACCCGGCACGGTTTTTAATCTGAGCGGCAGCGGCTTCACCCCCGGCAGCTCGGCAACTCTTCATTTCAAAAAGCCGGATGGCAGTGAGTATCCTCCGCAAAAAGTGTCCATTGACAGCGCAGGGAAGTTCACAAATTCCCTCCCCACAGGTTCAGCCGAACTCCCCGGCACGTATACTTGGTGGGCTGTAGACACTAACTCGAGTAAAAAAAGTAATGAGCTTACTTACACCTTAGAGGCAGTGACGGGTAGCCTGCACCATTTTGAGATAGCAGATATTGGCGGTACGCAGGTACATGTTAGTAACCCAGCCGCAGGAATCATGCACCCAGCCGCAGTAACCATACGGGCAAAAGATATAAACAATAACACAGTTACGTATTTTAACGGTGAAGTAAAGCTCTTCTGCGGTGGTTCGATGCTCATAAGCCCAACCAAAGCAGCCCTTGTTAATGGTCAGGTTGCTTTTAATATACTCATTATGAATTCAAACAAGGGGACTTCTCTGACCTGTCAGATGGGCAATATAAAGGGCAAAAGCGACTGGTTTGACGTGATAGGAGTCAGAAGGGGTATATAGGCGGATATGTCATAGACTACGACACGAAAGCACCTTTGCAGGGCGCAGTGGTTACCCTTTCAGACTCTGACACTGGTGTGAAAGCAGCCGAAAAGACAACGGATGCCAAGGGCTGGTTTGATTTCTATGATGTTACAGCGGGGTCTTATTCTATTCAGGCAAAATATGCCTTAACCTCTCCTTCAACCCAGTCTTGGCAAAGTGACCTCGAAAATGTTGAAGTCTCGGAAGGCCACAATGGGGACAAGTAAATCTACCAATTGAATTGGTCAATTATTTTAACAAGCGCCCTGTTATCCTTGTGCCAGGGGCAATGGGCTCTAATGAGACAAAGCAGTCTCACATGATCTATCCGACCCTGCCTGCACAGATTCCCGCTGATCCAGCACACCTGCAGATTCACAACCCATGGCAATCATTGCCTTGGGAAGATAAAGTGGGCTGGAAGACGCTAGGAGCAAAACTCAGCACTCATTATGCAGTATTTAAATGTCCGTATGACTGGCGACTCGATTTGGCAGCACCTTATATGTATGGTGATACCAACACCCTGAAACGGGCATTCGAGATATATCTGTTGCCAAAGATAATTGAGGCGAAGCAAAAAACGGGATGGCCTACTGTTGACATTGTTGCCCACAGCATGGGTGGACTGCTCACGCGGAGCTACATACAGAGTTTGTCTTATCAATACGATATAGAAAAATTTGCCATGGTCGGCACCCCGAACCACGGATCACTTAACGCTTACTATATCTGGGAGGGCGGAGACCCCCTTACCATTGATGCACAAGGGGGTGGTAATCTAGACCCTGTAGGGGCAAACGGCCCGAACTTTTATAGCCATGTGGTAGATCAACAGTATCTTACAATGCGTGGGCAGCCGCTTTTTGTGTTTGTTACAAATAGTAATAATAATTATTATCCAGAAAAGAGAGTAGAATATATACAGCCAAGGAGCCTTGGCAAAGACAAAAAGCTTGTGCGTGATTTTGTGCATGAAGTAGCACCATCGCTCAGGCAATTTATGCCTACATTTGAGTGCTTAGGCTTGGGTAATAACCCTCTGAAAAAAATTACCAATACAGCAAATAACAATAGCTGGCTTGAGTATATCAATGATCCAAAGAGCCTCAATTATGAACAGATGACAATAGACAAAGGGTCAGTCAAGACAAAAGTATTTGGCACAAATTCTGTTAATACGATACTCAGCCTCTATATAACTGGCGTGCACGGTAACTTATATGAAGATGGCTGGCCTTTATATAATGATAATGATTGCCCCTTTATCCTTTACCCACCTCAAACACAAGTTGCAGGGGATGGTACCGTTCTATGGTCAAGCGCCATGCTTGATGGTGTTGACCATAGAACACCCTCTGGCAATGCAGAACACAGCGCTCTGATCAAGTACTATGCTGATAATATTGTGGCATTTCTTGATGAGGGCAGAAGTTTTCCTGCTGCAGCTACCACTTCCTATGCAAAAAAGATGACCAGTTCTGCAATCACCGCTACGGGAATATTCAGTGTCTCAATTCAGGGCCGGGCAGCGTCGCTTCTGACAGACCCAACGAATCTGCGCAGCGGAATTGACGACTCACTGCCGACAAGCTACAGCGAAATTCCGGGCACTGACATAGCCCGTAACCCATCCGGCGGCAGCATTGCCATCACCAGTCCCATCACCGGTACATACTCCCTCACCCTGAGTGGTAACACAGCAGGTGAGGTGTTTATCACCTATGGCTATATGGATGGCACAGGCACAGAGCAGAAGGAGAGTGCCCTTTTTTATCCTGGGAGCGTCATTACCCAGACATTTAATCTGAAGCCTGGTGCAGAGGAAAAGATAGAGGTGCTCTCCCAGCCACCTGTTCCCGCAGACTTCAAGGCAGCCAGCTACATGCAAGGCGGTGCAAAGAAGACGTTGCTCACCTGGTCGGCAGTTGATGACCCTGCGCTTTCCTCCTACCGGATATATAGCCGCAGGGACGACGAGCCGCTGATGTCGCTTCTAACCACGGTGGCAAAAGAGATAACTCAGTGCCAGACCAGCCACCCGTGGAAAGAGCCGCTCAGGGTCTATGCAGTGAGCGCTGTTGACACTCAGGGGAACGAGAGCTTATTGTCCAATTTTACGGAGAATCAGATACCAACAATTGCCCGCTTCACTGCCGCCCCGTTGCAGGGAAACGCATCGCTTCCTGTGCAATTTGCTGACAGTTCTACCGGCGAGATAACAGGCTGGCTATGGGACTTCGGGGATGGTGGAACCAGCACTGTGCAAAATCCGAGTCATACATATACCACAGCCGGCGTATACACGGTAAAGCTGACCGTGACCGGAGAGGACGGTGCGGATATAGCAGTACAACCGTCCTATATTACCGTGCAAGTAGGGACAACTACGTCCTCAACGACCACGTCCACTGGAGGAGGTGGCGGCGGCGGGGGAGGAGGTGGTGGTGGCACGCCGACAACAGTTGCAACTACTTCAGTTGTGCCAACAACATCATCTTCATCAACTACGGTAGCAAAAACAACATCAACGTCGTCAGTGGCGAAGACCACATCAACAACGACAGTGGCTGTTACTACTACTATTATAAGCACTACCACAACGTTAAAAGGAATCTGTCCGGCAACAAAGGCGATGGGAGGGGATAATCATGCAATAACTATTCTGGACATGTTGAGAGATCAGATATTGTCTAAGACTGCTGCGGGCAGTCAGTATATCGCCCTGTACTATAAGCATACCCCGGAGATTACCCGGATTTTTGAGACTCAGCCTGAGCTTGAACAGAGGGCACGGCAACTCGTTGTTGAACTGCTGCCGGCAATCGGCGATATAATTGCGCATCGAGATACAAGGATAACGAGGAAGACAATGCAGGAGGGTACCAATCTCATAGATGAGCTGTCACGCCATGCAAGCCCATCACTGCAGAATGATCTGGGCAGTCTCAAAAAGGATGTGCAGAGTGGGAATATATTAAAAACCTTTGGGGTGATAGTCCGGTAGTTGTCTTGCTTTTGGAAATCATATCTGTTAATAGGTAATAATGATGCAGGAAAAAAGGTTTGCATATCATAATATATGACGCCTGACTTTATTAAGAATGCGATTGCAAAACAGAATTATGAAATATCACTCCACGCAGATGATGAAAGAATTGCCGATGGGTTAACGATTTCCCAGGTAGAGTTTGCTTTGTCAGCCTGTGAGGTTTTAGAGCAGTATGCGGATGACCCCAGAGGCGAGAGCTGTCTGTCAGCCGGTTTTACTGATGAAGGAATTCCGGTTCATGTGGTATGTGGAAAGAATCCCGGCGGGCAGCTGATACTCATTACTGTTTATATTCCATCAATGCCTAAATGGAGGAGTCCTTTTGTGAGAAACAGGGAAGGGCGGTGAAAGGGATGAAAAAGAAATATAGCGATTGCTTTTATTGTGGCGGGGCGGTGAAAGAACAGCATTTACCCCGCGAGTTGCGATGGCAGGGCAAGCTGTTTATTTTTGAAAATGTGCCCATGGGGGTTTGCAGCCAGTGTGGTGAGAAAGCCCTGCTGCCGGAAGTCGCAAAAGCTATTGATAAAGTCCTCCAGGGAAAGAAGAAGCCGACAAAAACTATTCAGGTTCCTGTTTATAAATATGAACAGCATGTGGCATAACGGTCTGAAGAATAACGGGGACAGGCAATGGGTAGTATTGTAATTGCCGGGATGTCCACACTCTGCGCGGAGAGCTTTACTTTTTAAATAGCTCTATATAGCGCCTGCGCGATCGGTCGTAGGTGCGCTCCACTTCCGGTGGAAAGAAACAGCCCGGCAGTTCATTGCTGCGAAGATGATACTGCACGCATTCGCAGCACTTGCCCTTGCGCGAGCAGGGCTCATAGGTGCAGGGGCAGGAATTCATATTTTTTGTGACATTGCAGTCCATTTATTTACCTCTACAAACTCTAAGCACGAAATCCTAAATTACTAAACAATATCAAAATTATAAATATCAAATTCAAAACGTTTGCGATTTGAATTTTGGATTTGTTTAGGATTTCGTATTTAGGATTTAGAACTTATTCCCGTTTACGGGTATATTGGTATCTGCTCCAGCGCTGTGTCTTCTTTAAACCCCAGCATGATGTTCATGTTCTGTATTGCCTGTCCTGCGGCCCCTTTCACCAGGTTATCAATGGCCGAGATAATGATAAGCTTCTTTTTGCCGGCCAGCACAAATCCCACATCACAATAATTAGAACCCCGCACCCATCCGGTCTGCGGCAGCATCCCTTTCGGAAAAATTCTCACAAATCTTTCTTGCTCATAATACTTTTTGAAAACAGCTCTGACAGCGTCAAGGCTCAGAGGCTTTTTCAAATCAGCATATATGGTGCTGAGTATGCCGCGGTTCATGGGCACCAGGTGGGGAACAAAGGTAATGCTCAGCGGCTTGTGTGCAGCAAGGCTGAGCTTTTCTTCAATTTCCGGCTGATGGCGGTGGTTGGAAACGCTGTAGGCTTTAAAGGATTCGCTTACCTCGCAGAACATCGAGGTAACATTCGCGCTCCGTCCCGCACCGCTGACCCCTGATTTAGAGTCAACAATGATGCTGCCCGGCGCAATAAGTCCCTCGCTCACCAGCGGCAGCAGGGGAATAAGGGCGCTCGTCGGGTAGCAGCCGGGATTGGCCACCAGCCGTGCAGCCTTAATTTTTGCGCGATTTAATTCCGGAAGCCCGTAAACTGCGCTCGCAAGAAGCTCCGGCGCGCTGTGCTTCTGGTACCACTTCTCATAGAGACGGCGGTCTTTGAAACGGAAATCAGCGCTCAGGTCAACCACCCGCTTTTTGCTCTGCATGAAAAAGGGCATGACCTCCATGGCTTCCTTGTGGGGAAGGGCGGTGAATATGAAATCAGCCTTCCTTACAATCTTCTCCGGCTGCAGGGGCTCAAGGTGCATATTGAGCCGCGGCAAAAGGGTAGGGAAGAGCCGGTCAAGGGGCTGCTGCGCGTAGCGCTCGGAAGTAACGGCGGTGAGCTTCACCTGCGGGTGCTGCGAGAGCAGCCGCACCAGCTCAAGTCCTGAATAGCCGCTCGCACCAATGACTGCAACGTTTATTTTCATACTGCTGCTAGGCTGCTTTCCGCTTTGCCATTACTGCATCAAGTGATTGAAAATATGCCTCGATCACGTGCTTCTGGTATTTTCCTGCCGGAACCCCGTTGTAAATGACGTGCGTCTTGCCCTGCACCAGTTCCCGGGTATAGGGAACAGACCAGTCAGGATAATCAATGGGTTCGTCAATGTTATATTTGTCGAATTTCTCAAAACACTTCATGGCATGGTGCATTAAAGTGTCAGAGTTTTCCGCAAAGAATTCTATGGGCAGGCCGATGGCATAGTCATAGCCGTCATTGATCGCCTTCCAGTAGGCGCGGTTGGTTGAGAGATATTTCTGCTTCGGGTCCCAGATCGGATCGGAAAATTCATCCTGGCAGAGCACTGTTTCTGTTTTTGCAAATTTATACTTTGCCAGCAGCGCCTTAGCCTCTTCAAACAGCTTATCACGGTAGGCCGGCGCCAGCTCAAGCCATGCTTCCCAGGGGAAGTTATCCCAGGGCATGCCATGCACGGTCACGGCAATAAAGACTTTTGACCCTTCGGGAATCGTGTCCAGGCGGTCTTTGAGCATGTCAAGGAATGCCTGGCGCAGCGGCTGATAGTTGCCCATTTGCGGGGCGATGATGACCTTTATTTTTTTGCCGGGATGCTTATGCTCCCATTCCTCGATATACTCAAAGCAATGGCGGAACCCGGAGTTGAACTCCTCAAAGTGGGAATAGACAGCCATGGGCGATGTAAGTAGTACGGTCTCGCAACCCGCGTCGAGCATCTCATGCAGTTTCTGTTTCATTTCATGGAGAAACATATTTGTTTCCGAGCGGCATTCAACATTCTTGTATTTCTGCTGGATGCGTTCAAATGCGCCGTTGATTATTTTAAAGCTTTCCTGCCAGTGCGGGAGTTTACGCTGAACAGTTCCGTGGCCGTAATAATAGAGCCGTGACTTGCCGGCAACTTTGCCGCACAGGGTTGGTTCTCCGCAGGGATGCCCTCTGTAGAGGAAATACCCGTGATCAAGATAGATTTGTGAAGAGGGCGGCATCCATGCCACCTTGCCTTCCTTGTATTTCTGAATATACGGTACCCCGTCAAAGTCACGGTCATTGCCGGCCGCATCTTCAAGACGGGTGGGCTCGAATTTCTCCCGGGCATGGACATGGTGCGGATCAAGCAGAGCCACACCGTTATCTTTGATGGCAAGCAGGCGAAACGGCCAGGGGATGATGACTTTAAAAATTTTTAGAACAATATTGTGAAAGAAAGCATGATTGTGGTTTTCCGGCATGATGAGCGCGGTGGAGAAAATGCCCACCTTACCCACCGGCACTGTGTCCTGTGTTTTAAAGTATGCGTAGTAGTCTGGCGTCAGCGGCCGGTTTTTATATTTAAACAAGGCATATAAAGAACCTGCTGCGAGGATTAGAACGACAATGATGCTTAATAAAATTGCCATAGCGATCTCCTTTAGATGAGGTTACGGTATCTCCTGTCAGGATATATTCTCTTAAACTACATCTGTCAACTTACGTTTTAATAGACCACCGAAAATAAGTCAAGATAAAAATAGACAGGACTTTCCCCAAAAATTATATAGCTGTCATTACTCGAGCGCACGGGGGTTTTTTAGCCACAACAAAACCGATTGATCTTCGTGGAACGGCAGGTGCCTTGCGAATTCTCTCCTGCCAGACCCCATTGCATTCCCCTGCGTCGAAGCCTCTGGAATCTGCCTGCCCCGTGCATGATACGCACGCCGCCGGGGTCGTGCCGCAAGCCACTCAAGAATATTGTTGTGGCGTTAAAAACCCCCCTGCGCTCGTGCTCCACTTCTCTATCCATCCTATCCTTTCACTGCGGTTATGCCGTTTGTTGGTTTTCTATGACTTAATATTGGGGAATGTCCTGAAAAATAGAGAGCAGGTGAAGCACTGACGGATACTGCGCGGAGAAGTTTGTTATCCAAGGAAATCTTTTATTGCCCGGGCAAGCTCTTCCGGCTTTTCTTCTTGCACATAGTGCCCGCATTCTTTTATGGTCACCAGGCGGGACTGTTTTATTTCCTTTTTCAGCCGCTCCCCGTCCTGCGGCAGATTGTTGGTATCGTGATCGCCCCACACCAGGAGCGAGGGAGTTGCAATCTTCTCTGCCAGCCCCTCGTACGTCCGGGTGCTGCTCATCATCCGGGCAAGAGCATCCGCAGCGTGCGGTGTTTTGGTAGGCAGAAGGTAGGCGTCGATAAGCTCGTCGGTTACGAGCGATTTATTATAGAAAGACCGGTTGAGGCTTGCGGCCCGAACGGCCTTTTTATAAAACTGCCTGGCCATGACCCGGTCAAGAGGAAAAAAGAGATAGCGCAAAAATGAAGGTGCGCCCTTGCCGTAAAAACCGGGGCTGACCAGTATGAGAGAATCAACTTTTGCCGGCGCATCCAGTGCCGCATATCCAACGACAACGCCGCCCATGGAATGTCCAGCAAGCGTCGCGCCGGGGAGATGCAGTGCATCCATGAAGCCGATGACCAGTTTACCCTGTGCCGCAAGGTCATAGTTTCCATCCTCCGGCTTGTCGGATAAGCCGAAGCCTAAAAGATCAAGGGCATACACGGTGTAGCGATCAGCAAGAAGCAATATCAGCTTGCGCCAGGTATAGGTTGAACCGGCAAAGCCGTGAACTAAAATGAGCGGCTTGCCGCTTCCCTGTTTGAGGTAATGAATAGTCTGGTTGTTGACGGTGATAAATTTATCCTGCGGCCCGGCAAGCTGGCTCACCGGAATGGTTTCCTGCGGCAGAAAGGCGACAGCCACCAGCCCGAGGTACAAAACCAGGAGCAGCGCAATAATGACGGTACATATTTTTTTCAGCCGTTTCATAACCGGTTTTCCTTCAAGAGATTATGTCACACTATAAAAACGGGGTTGTAGCCGCAGCCTTCAAGCTGCGTAATGTATTGACATTTCCTGTACCAGCAAGCACACGCTGAAGCGTGTGGCTACTGGAATTCATCTTGCGACAGAGTTTCTAAAACAGCATTCGATAGTTGAGCACACCGAGAAAGTGCATTAGCCATGGCACCAGAAAGCATCCAGACTTCTTGTAACTGTAGGAAAAAAGGATGCCGAGGCCGGTAAATAAAAAGACAAAAATAATTCTTCCCGCCACGGGCAGTCCCCAGGTTGTCCATACCGTGAGATAGAACAGGCCGTACAGGAATGAAGACAGGAGCATCGGCGGCCACATGCCGGTAAACAGCCCGCTGAATGTGCGCAGCAGATATCTCCTGAAAAAGAGTTCGGTGGCAAAGGTATGAAACAGGGCAAGGATGATGGCAATAAGGCTGGCGGGATCAAAGCCGCCTTTGTTGCTGATACCAATCAATCCGCCTGCTGCTACACTGATGAAGAACCATTTAACAGAAACTTTCCAGCCAAACGCAGCAAGGGTATCTCTTCCCCGCAGCCACGGTATGCCAATGCCACAAATAATCATCAGTACTCGTCTTGTATACATCCAGATTGACAATGGGTCATGCAGACTTTCTGCTTTCCCCAGTCCCAATACTATGCTGCAGATACATGAAACTATAAATAATATTATAAAGGCTGAAAAAGCTAACACACAGTCTTGTTTCATGCTGTTTCCTGTTTATGTAAAGGGGATACTTGCAGGCACTTTGCAAACCAATTGCAATTGAGTTTACCTTTTTTTACTGGTAAGGTCAATTAATACTCATGCATTGTTTAAGCGAAAAGTTTTTTGGAATTATAAAAAATATTGATGCCACTATCTGGCGTATTTTCAGCGTACTTTCGCCGCATAGTATTCAAGCCATTTCCCGGCAGCAGTTAAAAATTAAATCATTACAAAAAATAAACAGTGATGCATTGGCGAAGTATAAAGGCTGGAAAAGGGTTGAAAAAGCATGCTGCCGGTAGTTCTGAATTGTGACCGATTATATACCCCGTATCACTTAGGCGCTTACGGCGCTCACATCGACAATTTTTTGTCGATGTGATTAAGCAGCAACACCTATTATGTTAAAGATTTTCTGCATTTCACTTTGCATAGTATCATAATGGATATCTATCGGAGATTGA
>Ga0209777_10002717_pt1 | contig 22848 bp, 16 predicted proteins | sample FrelakmetHBP12HB_FD_187147 | JGI IMG/M metagenome (GOLD analysis project Ga0209777, IMG submission 187147) | Freshwater lake sediment microbial communities from the University of Notre Dame, USA, for methane emissions studies -HBP12 HB (SPAdes)... | ecosystem: Environmental > Aquatic >...
TGGAGAATTGCCGCGCTTGAATTTCGGGGAGCAGGGATAGCGTCGATTCTCGAAATCGAGCACGGTGGTGACGCCATTACCATTCCCGCATTGGCCAACGGCTTCAAAATGGAAGACCTGCAAATCCTGGTCAATTACCCCTCGGGAAGCCGTGGAACAAACGCGGTGATTGCGAATAGCGCCAGCGACGGCTGGGTGCGCAACATCCTCGTGCAGAGTGTGACCACCGCGAATGCCGGAGTCTTTTACCGCTGCACTACCTCGGGGGCGGATAATTGGTGGTTTGACACGGTGGCCGTCGTCGGGGGGGCAAGCACGCTTTGGCAGGATTATTTCTTGCTCCAAAACAGCAGCAGCAGCCAAACCCTGGCCAGTTACTTTTGGACTAACGTTGGAGGGGCTACAGGGCTGGTAGATGCCGGGTGGGACTTCAATGGAACGCTCGACACGATGTGGCTTACGCAGGTTGACGCGAGCGTACCGAGCGGCGCAACTTCCGCCCCCATTATCTGGGTACAAAACACTGTTTCAGCTTCCACGGAATTTCCCCGCTGGGTCGAGTGCGCCCACTGCGGTATCGAAGCGCCGGGGCAGGCAGGACTCAAGATTGACGCCGGGAAGAATGTCGAGTACTCCGGCTACATCGCGGGCGTCGCTACCGGCGTCGCGGTCGGAGCCTCCGCCATTGAGGTCAACGTCCATGACACGATATTCGTGACGGTCGGGCAGTCGGCTATCACCTATGCGGGAACGGGCGGGCTGCAGGTCCACGACAACCAATTCGATGGGTCTGGCCAGCAAACCAACAATAGCTACGACACCATCTCGGTTGCCAACAACGCCGGGAATTTCCAGGTCGTGGATAACTACTGGCGGAACTCAACTTATTTTTCTTCGAACCTGCCGCGCTACGGCGTCAATGTGGGGACGGGAGCCACGGACTATGTAATTGCTCGCAACCGATTCCAAGGCGCCACTTTCGGGACCGCGTTTCTCTACGACCAGACCGCTGCTGGGCACGGCGGATTTTTCGGCTCGGTCATTAATGCGGGCTCGGCGGGGATAACCACCGGCACGGCGTCGGCGAACGGGGTCTTCGTGCTGGAGTTTACGCTGCCCGACCAGCGGCTCATTAACAAGGTCGTTTCTGAAGTCACCACCGCCTCCAGCGGCGGGCACTATAGCGTCGGCCTCTACAATCAAGCTGGCACAACCAAACTGGTTGACAGCGGAACGATCTCGACCACCACCGCGCAAGTAAACTCCGTGACACTCAGCTCGCCCGTGGCTTTGCCTCCGAGCGTCTACTGGCTGGCATGGTGCGGGGATAACTCAACCTATGCGCTGCGCGCCTTCACCACCGGCCAGAGCGCGAGCATTAACATGATGAATAAGAACGCGGCACGCCAGGGGAGCGCTGGAAACAGTTGTACGAGCGGGGCGCTGCCCTCCACGCTCGGAACGATTACGACGACGGCAGCCAGCAACGCCGCCGCCGTCTGGTTCGAGCCATGATGTGGAACAAATCTCGCCTCCGTTCGCGTCTGCCCGTCAGTTGACGGACGGTTACTAGACGATGGCTCAGTAAGCTGGATTTGCGCGCTGCTGGGCCATATCCCGGCAGCGCTTTTGTGTTTCTTGGCCCCAGCCTTTCCCTCGATCCCTCCGTCACCCTGTCCCGAGATCTCCCCGCCGCCTCACCGGTTCGCCGTCCACGTAGAAATACCGATAGAGCGACGGCCGAGACTGCGGTCTCTCCCGTACGGGTCCACGGTAGTGACCCTCCCTGTGCTACGTCAAATCGATTTCGGCCAGGAGGTGCTGCTTTTCTTGTTCCGGCAGGAACGATGAGTTCACTGCGTTCCTCGAAAGCTCGGCGAGGGTGGCGAGGGAGAGGCCAAAGGCATTTGCGGCCCGAGCAAATTCTCGCTCCAAGCTCGTGCCAAACATCGCGGGATCGTCAGAATTCAAAGTCACCACCAGCCCGGCCTCGAGAAAGCTTGGCAGCGGATGGTCTTCCAGCCGGGCCAGCACGCCGGTGGCGACATTGCTGGTCGGGCAGACTTCCAAAGGAACCCGCCGCTCGCGGAGCAGCGCCAGCACCGCCGGGTCGCGCGCTGCGGTCAGGCCGTGGCCAATCCGCTCCGCGCCAAGCAGCTCCACGGCCTTGCGAACACTCTCCGGCCCACTGGCTTCGCCCGCGTGAGCCACCACGTGCAGCCCATGGTCCCGTGCCTCGCGAAAGACATCCGTAAAGAGCTCTGCCGGACCGCGTTCCTCGTCCCCGCCGATGCCCAGCGCGACGACGCCCTGCGAGCGCAGCCGCACGGCCCAGCCAAGCACCTCACGCACGTGCTCCCGCCCGAAATGGCGCACGGCGTCGAAAATCCACTGCACACGTACGCCGGTGCGTTGCTGCGCACCGGCTGCGGCGGCGGCCGCAGCGTCGAACACCGCTTGAACCGACTGCTTTTTCCACAAGAGCACGCCCGCCGCGAGCGTAATCTCGGCGTAGCGTACATTCTGCTCCGCCAGCCACTCCAGTAACCGGGTGGTGGCCAGCGCGTAGTCCGTCGGCCTTTCAAGCAACAGGGACACGACCCCGAAGGCGAGAAGAAATTCCCGAAAACTGCCGTACTGATAATGCTGTTCCCGCCGCTTGCTGATCCACTCGCCGACCTTTTTTCTCAGCCCCGACTTGTTGTGCGAAAGCTCCCGCAGAGTCTCCGGACGCACCGCACCCTCGAGGTGAAGATGCAGTTCTACCTTAGGGAGCCGCTTGATGAAGGATTGGAGGGAGGCGTCTGGCGCAAACATAGGGCATAGGTGACAGGGCGTCTGAGAGCTTGGCTTTTCCTGTCCCCTGTAACCTGTCCCCTGTCCCCTAACTCACCGACCGGGGAGAGCCGGCCGGCCGGCATTCAACCACGCCGTGTACAAGTAGGAGCCGGCGTCGTGGGCGGCTTCATTAATCTCTCGCATAACGTTCTGGCCGACCTGGGAGTAGAGCCGGTCAAAGTAATCGTCGGTGTAATCCGCCAAGCCTTCCCGGGCCCGCCGGTCCCCCAAGATGATCGAGTCCACCCAGGTATGCGCTTCCAGGCACATCTGAAAGGCGTGCTCGGTGGGATCATCGATCTTTACAGCCTCCTCGGGGTGCATGATGAAAAATCTTGAGTACCGGTCCACCATGCGAATTTCGTACCGATCCGCCAGCCCCGGCTCGCGAGTCAACTGCCCGTCATAGTTCTGAGTGGTGTGGAGAGGATCATGGGCGTCGGCTACGTAGTGGGCGAGCGCGGCGGCATCCAGCTTGGCTTCCTGCCAATTGCCAGCGCGCAGGGCGTCCGTCAGCCGCTTGCTGTACTCTCCGATCTGCCAGGGCAGCACGCCATCGCGGTTGATGCGGCCGGAGCCGTATTGTTCGACCGCGCGTTGATAATTGTGAGGGAGATCCAGGAAGGGAAACAGGCCGTACTTGTCCAGATAGATATAGTGCCGCTTGCGCTCGTAGCGGTCTTTCTTTATCCACTCATCAGGGTCATTGGCATGTTCGACCAGGATTTGGCGGTTGGCCTCGAAGAAGCCCTTGAGTTCGGGCGGAAGCGTTTGAATTGCCCAGGTGTTAACGATGTCATGGGCCGTGGGACCCCAGGCGTACGACGGCCCGCCATAAAGCACGAGCAGCGCCAGAATGGCCATCCCTGGCGAGATGGTCCGGCAAAACTTTCTGCCAGCCGGAAGTGCGGAGAGGCGAAGACGGGCAGCAGGTCTCATCTTGTTAGGCGCGAGGGGACTCAACACGAAATAGCGGATCTTATTCTAGCGAACTGGTGGATTTTATCCTACCTCACCTTTGGGAAGCTGAAATTTCAGATTTCAAATTTCTAGCCGGATTCCGGCCGAATTCGCTGCGGTGCCGGCTGTAAGCGAAATAAATCGTCAAACCGATAACGAGCCAGACCACGAATCGCACCCAGGTTTCGACCGGCAGGCTCGCCATCAGCACCAGGCAAGACAGAATCGATAAGATCGGCACCACCGGGACCCACGGGGTGCGGAAGGCGCGTGGGCGCTCCGGCTGCTTCCGGCGGAGAACCAGCACCCCCAGCGACACCAAAAGGAAAGCGAACAAGGTGCCGATATTGGAAAGGTCGGCCAGAGTGCCGATGTCAAAGATGCCGGAGGGGATGGCAACGAAAAACCCTGCCACCCAGGTGCTGATGTGGGGCGTGCGGAACCGGGTGTGGACGCGCGAAAAGACCTCGGGCAACAGCCCGTCGCGAGACATCGCGAACCACACACGCGCCTGGCCCAATTGGAACACCAGCAGCGAGCTGATCATGCCCGTGAGCGCGCCGATGGTCACCCACTTCATCACGTTGTTCAGTCCAATCGCCACCAGGGCGTTGGCCACCGGCGCAGCGTTGCGCAGCGTCTCCCAGTGTTGAATTCCCGTCAATACCAAGGCCACGGTGACGTAGAGCGACGCGCAGATGATCAGCGAGGCGATGATTCCGAAGGGCACGTCCTTCTGAGGGTTCTTGCACTCCTCGGCGGCGGTGGAAACCGAGTCGAAACCGATGTAGGTGAAAAACACGATAGCCCCGCCGGTCAGCACGCCCTGCCAGCCGTTGGGAAAGAAGGGCTTCCAATTGGCAGCGTGGATGTATCGCGAGGCGGCAAATATAAATATCAGAATGGCGATGATCTTCACCGTCACCATGAAGTTGTTGGCGCCGGCGCTTTCGCGAATGCCGATCACCAGGATAACCGTGAGGATCATCACGATCAGGAAGCCCGGTACATTGAAGTAGGCCCCGGTATAGTGGCCTGAGACGAAGAGAGGCTGCATGAGCTTGGGCGGGAGCACGATCCCGAATCCTCTCAACAGGCTGTCCACATAAGCCGAAAACCCCACCGCCACCGCCATATTACTGACGGCATATTCCAGGATGAGGTCCCAGCCGATGATCCAGGCGATGATTTCGCCCAGCGTTGCGTAAGTATAAGTGTAGGCGCTTCCGGCAATGGGAATCATGGAAGCGAGTTCGGCGTAACAGAGCCCCGCCAGAGCGCACGCCAGCGCCACCAAGAGGAAGGAAAGCGCAATGCCCGGACCCGCCCCGGGCCGCCCGGCGGTGCCCAGCGCCTTCGAGCCGTGCAGGAGCGCATCGAGCAGCGGCGCCTTCAATAGGGAGTGAACCTGCAAGACCTCGCCCGCCGCCGCAGTGCCGGTCAGGATGAAGATGCCGGTGCCGATAATGGCGCCAATGCCCAGCGCGGTGAGCGACCAGGGGCCCAGGGTCTTTCGCAGCCGGTGCCCCGGCGCGTTGGCGTCCGCGATGAGCTTGTCGATGCTCTTCTTCTGAAATAGCTGTGTTGCCACAAAGTCCCTTGCGCGTGTTGGGTGGGGGTCTGGCGAGCAAGCTCGATAACGCTCTCCGCCGTCAGCTCTCAGCCATCGGCAAAAGACGTACAGGCTGAACGCTGATAGCTGACCGCTGACAGCTTCTGCTCGCGACTCGTGACTACCCTTACCGCCGCTGCGCCACGCCCGGACCCTTCTTCTTCATCTTGGGCTTCTTGGAGCCCCGCGGGTACGTTCGCTTGGGTTTAGCCGCACGCTTCTTGCGGGCTGTGCGCTTCAGGCGCTTCCTTTCCGCTCGGTCCTTGATTTTTGTGGTGTTCATTAATCTCCTATTCCATCCCTTGTAGCGCCGGGCTTTAGCCCGGCAAGTGTCGCCCCGTAGGGGGCGGTGCTACAGAGTATTCCCGCCTCCCGTTAGATTCTCTCCAACGAGGCGTACCGCTCCATGAGTTTCTTCTGCCCGTAGCCCGGAAAGCTGACGGTCAACTTCGTTTCCTCGCCGTCGCCTTCGCAATCCAGGATAGTTCCCACGCCGTACTTGGGGTGCCGTACCTTGCTCCCGAGCCTCCAGCGCCGGCGTGAGGCTGAGACCACGGGCGATTTCCCAAAGCTCGGCGTCTGGAATCCCCTGCCTCGTTCCCGCAGGAAGCGCTCCGCGCCTGCCACGGAGTTTACAGCATTCTCCCACGACGCGCGCGGCTTGGTAGCATAGGGCGCCGCGTTCAACGGTTCAAGCAGCTCGGTCGGAACTTCTCCCAGAAACCTCGAGGGGTCGGTTCCCTCGAACGCTTCCTTGCCGTAGGCGCGCCGCTGGCGGGCCCAGGAGAGTGCCAGGCGGTCCTTCGCCCGCGTCATCCCCACATAGCACAGCCGCCTCTCCTCTTCAATCGCACCTTCGTCGTTCAGGGAGAGCTTGTGGGGGAACAAGCCTTCCTCGAGACCCACCAGGAAGACGTAGTTGAACTCCAGGCCTTTGGCGCTGTGCAGGGTCATGAGCGTGACGCGCGCCCGCTCGTCATAGCCATCCGCGTCGGAGACCAGCGCGGCGTGATCCAAGAATTCCGCCAGATCGCTCCCCTGTTCCGCGGCCTCCCGTGCGGCATTCACCAGTTCCTGGAGGTTCTCGATGCGGTCCTGCGACTCGAGCTGATTCTCCTGCCTGAGGACATCGAGGTAGTGCGTGCGGTCGAGGATACTCTTGAAATATTCTCCCAGAGACAGTTGCTCCCGCCCCGCGGTGAGTTCCTGCATGAGCGCGTGAAAGCCTTCGAGAGCCTTGAGCGCCCGAGCCGGCAACGTCTTCTCCGCCAGTTCGTGCTCCAGCGCTTCCCAGAGGCTCAGCTTGAGTAAGCGCGCGGAGCCCGTCAGCATCTCCAGCGTCGTGTTGCCAATGCCGCGCGGCGGCGTGTTCACTATTCGCAGGAAGGCCGCGTCGTCGCGGGTATTCCCGGACAGGCGCGCATAGGCGATCGCATCCTTGACCTCAGCGCGGGCGTAAAAGCTGAAGCCGCCCACCAGGCGGTAATCGATGCCGAAGAGCCGCAGCGCCTCCTCAAAGACTCGTGACTGCGCGTTGGTGCGGTAGAGGACTGCGAGGCTTGTGTCCTCGTGTTCGCGGAGGAGAGGCAAGATCTGGCCCGCCACGAATTGCGCTTCCTCGTCGGCGCTGCCCGCCTGGTAGAGGGCAACGCGCTCACCGCCGTCCCGATCTGTCCAAAGCTTCTTGCCCTTGCGCGCCAGGTTCCGGCTCACGACCGCCGTGGCGGCGTCCAGAATGCGCTGCGTCGAGCGGTAGTTACGTTCCAGGCGGACGATTCGCGCCGCCGGATAGTCCTTTTCGAAACTCAGGATGTTCTGGATATCCGCGCCGCGCCAGCGGTAAATCGATTGGTCCTCGTCGCCGACCACGCAGAGGTTCTGGTGTGAGAGCGTGAGCTGCCGGATTAAGTCGTACTGGGTGCGATTGGTGTCCTGATACTCATCCACGAGCAGGTAGCGGAAGCGCTTGTTGTAAGCCTCGCAGACCTCAGCCGCCTTATAGAAGAGCTCAACGGTCTTCAGCAGCAAGTCGTCGAAGTCAAGCGCCTTCGCCTGGCTGAGTTTCCGCTGATAGCGATCGTAGATGGAGGCGACCTTCTCGAGCGCGGGATCGGCCGCCTGCTCGTACATGCCCTCGGGCGCCAGCCCGCGGTTCTTGGCGTAGCTGATTTGCCCCAGGACGCCGCGGGGCGAAGCGATCTGCTCGCCGAGCCCCAGTTCTTCGATCGCTGTCTTCACCACGCGGAGCTGGTCGTCCTCGTCGTAAATGGAGAAATCGCGCGTATAGTCCAGCCGGTCGATGTGGCGGCGGAGGACGCTCACGCAAAAGGAATGAAAGGTGGAGACGTGGGGCGCGCCGGGACGCAATTCCACCCGCCCCCCCAGCAATTTCGCCACGCGCTCCTTCATCTGGTCGGCGGCCTTATTCGTGAAGGTCACCGCCAAAATGCTCTCCGGAGGGACATGCTTGTCTTCGATGAGGTAGGCGATCCGGTAGGTGATAACGCGGGTCTTGCCGCTGCCCGCTCCGGCCAGAATGAGCAGCGGCCCTTCGGTTTGCTCCACAGCCAGGCGCTGCTCGGGGTTGAGGTGGTCAAGAAGATCAGGCATGCCGGGACGCCGCGGCGCCGTTTTCTCCTGAAATGTGATTGGGTGAAGCTCTTTAAAGGCTTATTGTACACGAAGGCGAGAGAGCCAACAAATCTTGGTAGGGGCGCCCGTCAGCCGACGGACCATGCGCCCCTAGGGATCCTCGTCCTTGTCGCGGCGCTGTTCGCGCATTTCGCGGCGGATGGTCGCGGGATCGTCGAGGGGAGCGCTGGGGCGGGCGTTGAGCTCCAGGCCGGGTTCATGGACTTTGGCGGGGTCAAAGATCCGCGCATCGGACGGAATCGCCTGATAGGGCGTGAAATCGGGCTGGTCGGTGAACATATCGGAAAGGTCTGTGGCCGCCGCGTCATACTGGTTCAAGTAAGGCAGGCCGAGAATCAGGTCCAAAGTCTTCATGATGCTCGCCATGCTGGTGTGGACGTGGGAGACGCCGCGCCGGGCGTACGGGCTGATCACCAGAAGCACGCTGCGATGCGCGTCCACATGGTCGCGGCCGTCCTGCGCGTCGTCTTCGGTCACGAAAATCGCCATGTCTTTCCAGAACGGGCTGTGGGAGAACAATTCCGCGAGCTTGCCCAGCGCCAGGTCGTTGTCCGCAACGTAAGAGGCGCGATAGTGGAAACCATCTTCCGGCCGCGGGTCGGCCGTGTGGTCGTTGGGCAGCCAGATGCAGATGAACTGTGGCAGAGGTTCCTTCCCGTTCTCGTACCGCACTGTGAACTCGTGCAGGAACTGGCCGTACCGATACTGGTCGGAGATGTTGGTGTTGAATGTCGCGTAACTGCGGGAAGTGTTCTCAAACAGAACTTCGGGCATGGGGATGTTCACAGCCTCGCGCACGCCCGTCGGCATCAGGCCCTTGTCTTCACTCTCGCCGGCCATCTCGATGCCTTCACCATAATTCCGGAAGCTGATGTGGCCGCGCGCCAGATTCTCCCAAAGCGATCCGGCTTCGAGATAGGTCTCGGGCCAGGGGCTGGTGGAGCCGATGCCCAGCCGCCCGGGCGCGTCCGCGTCGGGGCGGAAATCCAGGCGGTCACCGTAGGCCGCAGGCCAGCCGGTCTCCAGAACTTCGTTGGGATAGTTCCCCACCAGCCAGTGATGGCCGTCCACGGAAACGTCGGAATCCACATAGAAGTTGTCGCTGATGGCGAACCGCCGCGCCAGGGCGTGATGATTGGGAGTGACGTTAGCATGCTCGACGGGGGGCTCACCCTTCTCTGTGACTTCCGCGTTTTCCCCCCAACGCGCGAGCCCAAGAAGGCCTTGGAAGGTGGCGTCGGAAGGAAACAGGTCCCCGAAAACCTCGTCAAACGTACGATTTTCCTTAATGATGAAGACCACGTGTTTAATCTTCGAGCTCCGCTTGCCCGGCGGCGGAACGGGGGAATCCGGATTTGCAGGGGCCACCGGCGCAGGCCCGAAACCGTTGTTCAAAGTCACCTGCACATCCGGAGGTACTGATACCGACCGGAACGGTGGCTCCTCAGACCACACGCCCGGGTTCTCCACAGGACGAGTCCAGGTTGTGACGGAAGGGAGCGGCAGCCTTACAATGGACACCGTTCCTTTCGTGATGTCTCCGATGTAAGTTCCCTCCGGCCCCTCGTGAAAATCCGGCCCACCGTTCGGCCCCGCGCCGAAGCCCTTGGCATTGACCACGTAAAGTGTTTTCCCGTTCGGGCTGACGGCGACGCGAGCGGGGAACCATCCAGTCGGAAAGTACCCGAGAACTTCTCCCTTGCGCGCATCGAGCATCGCGATCGCGTTGATGCCCGCGCACGCAACGTAAAGCCGCTTCTCATCTGGGCTCAGCGCCATTCCAAATGGCATAACGCCGCGAAGACCTTGAACGGACGGGGCAGGCTCCAACACCACCGTTTTCTCAACTCGATTCGTGCGCGCGTCCAAGATCGTGATGCTGTCCTGGTTGGCGTTCGAGACGAAGACTTTGGCGCGGCCCGCCACCACCGCTCCTGGGCTCGACCCGCCCACGGACTGTGGACCTACCGGAACTCCGGTGCGGACTTTTGCGATGACGCTCGGCTGCGACGGGTCGTGGATATCGAGCACAAACACGGAATTCGCCTCGGGAATATTAGGATCGCCCACACCGGCGATCTGATTCCCGTTCACCTTTACGCCTTCCACGGATTCTTTGGACGGGAAACCAAAGACGGGAAAATCCAGGCCGGTGCGTTTGGCATCCTTGGGGTTATAGCCGGGGACCAGGGAGTACTGGAACATGCCGACGTTGGAAACGTAAGCGCGCGTCCCATCCGGAGATAGGGCTAATCCGAACGGCATGCGGCCGACTGGAACACTGGAGAGGATCTGCTTCGATTCCGTGTCGATCGCCACCAGGCGGAAATGCGCCAAGTCGAGCACCAGGAGTCTCCGCCCGTCGGGCGTCAGTTGCATGGCGCCGGTCAGGCTGTTGTTGTAGGTCTTGCCCTGAAACGTCCCATCGAGACTCAGCGAATACAGCCGCTGGCCCGTCACCAGGTCAAAGTTGCCGACTCGGCCGTTGTTGCCTTCTGAGACATAAAGGGTGCGATTGTCCTTCGCGATGGCCACGCCCAGAAACACGCTGTCAGGATCGGCGTCCGAAGGCTTGAATCCAGGCGGAATTTGGGCCACTTGGGGCGCTGAGCTGGCCAGTTCCGTGATGATTGAAACCGAAAATGGGCTTGTGCCGCTGTTGGCCGTCACCAAGATCTTGCCATTAGGGCTAAGGGCGAGGCCGTAGGGGTGCGGCGCGACTTTCACCTGCGTCCCCAGCGGCGTGATCAGGCGGCCGTTGGGCAAAATCGTTTCACCGGTGGGATCGATTTTCGTCGGCCGGCTGCCCGCCGGCGCTGCAAGCGCGACTGGCCCTGTCGCCTTACTCGCAGAAGAGGCGCGATGGCGGGCCACCGTTGGCCGGGACACAGCTAGGAGCGACAGTAGCGCCATCAAAACCAGGAAGCGTCTCAAAGCACCCTCCCTGAGCGGAACACGGCCATGCCAACGGTAGGGGCACCCCTCGTGGGTGCCCTGGAATGGGCAGCACCTGTATCCGTCACCTGCCAATGGAGGGCAGGCACGAGGCCTGCCCCTACCGCCTGCTGCCATTCGTTGAATGCGTCATCAACGGTAGGGGCACCCCTCGTGGGTGCCCTGGAATGGGCAGCACCTGTACGTCACCTGCCAATGGAGGGCAGGCACAAGGCCTGCCCCTACCGCCTGCTGCCATTCGTTGAATGCGTCATCAACGGTAGGGGCACCCCTCGTGGGTGCCCTGGAATGGGCAGCACCTGTATCCGTCACCTGCCAATGGAGGGCAGGCACAAGGCCTGCCCCTACCGCCTGCCGCCATTCGTTGAATGCGTCATCCTAACACGATGGACCCGATGGCGTGCGACGGGCCGTGCTCCTTGCTTGCTCTCTGCGGCCCCTGTGTTAGAGTCTCTTGGCCCCAGTCGTGATTGGAAAGGCAAATCATCATGCCAAAGCTTCTGCCCATGTCCAAAACACTTTTGTTGGCCTTATGGCTTCTCGCGCTTGTCCCCCCGCAAGTCTCGGCGCAACACGGCGACCCGCTCGCCGAGCGGATTCACGACATCATCGCGCGCCCGGAATTCCGGCACGCCCTGTTCGGCATCGAGGTCTATTCCCTCGACACAGGGAAGCCCCTGTTTGAACTCAATGCCGAGGCAGGGCAGGTGCACGCCAAGACCGGCACCTTGGTCTTTTATGACGCCCTCAACCGCGACTTGATGGTGACGGGCAAAGGCATGGCGGGATACATGACCGCTCAGGATGGGCGGCATCTGGCCCTCGCGGTGTACGCCAATCGCGTTGCAGTCCCCGCCGACGAAGATACTATTACCAAAATCGTGGGCCAGGCGCTGGGAGAAATCGCTGCGGCGGTGTACCAGTCGCCGGAGCCGAGCGAGAGGTTCGACGTGCTCATCAAGAATGGGCGCATTATCGACGGCAGCGGGAATCCCTGGTTTGCCGGCGACATCGGCGTGCGCGGCGACCGCATCGTGGCCCTGGCCACCTCTGGCCGGCTGGCGCCTGCCACCGCCACGCACGTTCTCGACGCGAGCGGGCTCGTCGTCGCTCCTGGTTTCATTGACATGCTGGGACAGTCGGAGTCGTCGCTACTCATCGACAATCGCGCGCTGAGCAAGCTGGCCCAAGGCATCACCTCCGAAATCACCGGCGAGGGCGGCTCGATCGCGCCGCAGAACGAGCGTACTCTCGCGCCGATCAAGCCCTTTTTGCTGCACTATAACCTCAATGTGGATTGGACAACGCTGGACGGTTACTTCGGTCGTTTGGAAAAAACCGGAACCCCGCTCAACTTGGGGACTTATGTGGGAGCGGCGCAGGTGCGCGAAGCGGTGCTGGGCGACGAGGACCGGGCCCCGACCGCCGCGGAATTGGACCAAATGAAGACCCTGGTGGCCCAAGCCATGCAAGACGGTGCGCTGGGGCTTTCTACGGCGCTGATTTATCCGCCCGGCGCATACGCCCGGACCGATGAGCTGATTTCGCTGGCGCGCGTCGCGGCGCAGTATGGCGGCATCTACGCGACCCACATGCGGAGCGAGGGGCAGTCGGAAGAAGCGGCGCTCGATGAGGCTTTCCGCATTGGGCGTGAGGCGCACCTACCCGTTGAGATCTTCCACCTCAAGGTGAGCGGCAAGTCGCGCTGGGGTTCAATGCCGCGCCTGGTCGCCAAAATCCAGGCTGCGCGCGCTTCCGGGTTGGACGTCACGGCGGACATGTACCCCTACCTTGCCGGCGCCACGGGCCTGGCTTCGTGCCTGCCTCCCTGGGCCGCCGACGGCGGCCCCGCCAAGCTTCTCGATCGGCTCCGCGACCCCGCCACCCGCGCGCGAATCCGCAGAGAGATGGCAACCGACCATTCTAATTGGGAGAACCTCTACTTCGACAGCGGCGGCGCTTCCGGCGTGCTGGTCGCCTCGGTATTGAATCCTGAGTTGAAGAAGTACGAGGGCAAGAGGCTGGCGGAAATCGCCCGGCTCCAGAATAAGCCGCCACTCGATGCTCTTTTCGACTTCATTCTGGCAGATAACGCCCAGACTGGCGCGCTCTACTTCATGGCAAACGAAAGTGACCTTGAAGACGGACTCCGGCAGCCCTGGACCAGCATTGGGCTCGACTATGGCGAGAGTTCCCTGGACGGGCCGCTCTTCGAGCCCCACGGACATCCTCGCGCGTTCGGTTCAATGCCGCGATTCCTGGGATACTACGTTCGCGACCATCATCTGATGCCACTGGAGGAGGCCATCCGCAAAATCACTTCCCTGCCTGCCCAACGCGAGGCGCTGCGGGAGCGCGGCTTGCTCAAGCCCGGCTACTACGCGGATATCACCATCTTCAATCCTCAGACAATTCGGGACACCGCCACCTACGAACACCCAGCATCGCTCCCGGAGGGAGTAGAGTGCGTCCTCGTGAACGGGCAAGTGGAATTTGAGCGCGGCGCGTTGACGGGCGCGAAAACAGGCCGCGTACTGCGCGGGCCGGGATGGACCGCCAAACCCGAGAAAGAGTAGCTGTAGCTGCGATCCCCGGTAACCCAACCGCTTGGCCCGGAGTAGCTCAAGCATAGTCCGCGCCGCGATAGGGGTCCTCCCCCAGAGAGGGAGCGAACGAGGTTTGCTGTTGACATAAACGCATAAATACATCAAAATGATTATATGCGAACCACGATCGAACTTCCTGATGACCTCTATCGAGCGCTCAAGGCCCGGGCCGGGTTGAGTGGAACTAGCCTGCGGCAGCTGGTTCAGCGGCTGATCGAGCAGGGGCTACGTCCCTCGGCCGGCGGAGCAGTTCCTCCACAGAGGCGAGGTCCTCCGCCAATCATTGTCCCCTCTCGTGGGATCCCCATTCCCGCCCTATCGCGGGGAGAACTCTTGCGAATAGATGAAGAAGAGGACGAAGCAAAGCATGCTTGACTTGCTTGACGCGAGTGTTTGGCTTCCGCTGAGTGCGCCCGATCATGTGCACTACCCCCGAGCGCGACGGTACTGGGAGGATGAGGCGGCCAGCGAGCTTGCTTTTTGCCGTATCACTGCGCTGGCCCTCCTGCGCCACCTGACAAACCCCAGAATTCTTGGCGAATCGGCCCTCGACGGGGGCGCGGCTTGGCGCGCGCTCGGAACTTGGCTCGCCTTGCCGCAAGTCACCTTGCTCCGCGAGCCGGCCGGCTTGGACGAAATACTCGGGCAATGGGCCGGGCAACTTGACCCGCGCGCTGGGAGGTGGACCGACGCGTACCTTGCCGCCTTTGCCGCGGCGAGTGATTGCCGTCTGGTTGCCTTTGACAGCGATTTTAATCGTTACCCAGGGGTCGAGTTCCTGCACCTGAGGCCCTGACTGCTTCCAACCAACATGCCCGCGAACCTGACGCCGCAATATCTCGAAGCCGAACAGCACTTCAAAGGCGCGAAAACCACCGAAGAGAAGATCGCTGCGCTGGAGGAAATGCAGGCGACCATCCCCAGGCATAAGGGGACGGAAAAAATGCAGGCGGAGCTGAAGCGCCGGCTCTCCAAGCTGCGCACAGAGCAGGCGCGCCGTCCCGTCAGTCGCGCGGGCATCATTCACCGCGTGGAGAAAGAAGGCGCGGGCCAGGTGGCGATGGTGGGGCCGCCCAATAGCGGGAAGTCGCTGCTGGTTCGCCGCCTGACCCATGCCACGCCCGAGGTCGCCGACTACCCCTTCACCACCCGCGCGCCTTTGCCCGGCATGCTCAAGTTCGAGGACGTTCAGATCCAGCTTGTGGACCTGCCGCCCGTCCATCCCGAATTCCACGAGTCGTGGCTCTACCAAGTTATCCGCGAAGCGGACCGCGCGCTGCTGGTCGTCGATCTGAGCGATCCGGACCTGCTCGAAGACCTCGAGATGACGCTCGCCCAACTGGCCAACGCCAAGGTTCAACTCGGAGAGGGTGAATTGCCGAACTTCCCGGGATGGCTCTCGAAAAGGACTCTGCTGGTCGCCAACAAGCTCGACGCAAGCGGGGCGCCGGATGACCTCGAAATCTTGAAGGAGCTTTACGGAAATCGGTTCCGTATCCTGCCGGTCTCCGCTGAGACCGGCGAGGGACTGGAGCAACTGCGCCTCGAAGCCTTCGACCTGCTCGAAGTCATTCGGGTGTATACCAAAGCTCCGGGAAAGAAATTAGAGCGCATAGCGCCGTACGTGCTGAAGAGAGGGTCTCACTTGATCGACCTCGCTGGGCGCGTCCACCACGACTTCCTGAGCCAGTTGAAATACGCGCGCGTGTGGGGACACGGCAGGTTCGAAGGTCAAATGGCGAACCGGGACTATGTTTTGGCGGATAAAGACGTGGTGGAACTGCACCGATAAAGAAGTGCTTTGGCTAGTGCCTGGTGGTTAAGGGTCAGCGATCGGTGAATAATCGGGTGCGTGGATGATTTGTTGTACTGTTTGACCTTCGACATTCAACTGTCAACTGCCTCATAGAGAAATTGAAGGGGGGAGAGCATGAACGAGCTACTACGATTTACCATCCTTGGAATTGCCGGCCTGTTGGTCCTCGCGGCGCCGCTGGGGGCGCAACAGTCGGGGGGCGGTCCCATCGAGCTCGACTACTATTACAAACTAGTGCCGGGGGCGATGACGCCCGGGGGCGGCGGCGAGTGGCTGGCCCTTTACAGGAAGAATCACCATCCCATCCTGCGTGAGCTTAAGAAGGAAGGGCTGATTCTGAGCGAGAAACTTTACGAGCGGCGCTTCCACGCCGAAAGCCCCGCCTGGGACTTCAAAGTTGTCATGGTCTGGCGGGACTGGGCGGCGCTCGAGGAGGCCCGCCGGCGCGAGCCGGAAATCATCCGCTCCCTCTACCCCGACAAGGAAGCGCACGACGCTCAGGAAAAGCGCCGCTGGGAATTGACCGTCGCGCATTGGGACGACGTGCTGAGTGAAGTGCCGCTCGATTGATCTCATCGGCGGATTTGCCGGAAGAGTGCTTGGCGGAGCGGCGCCTACTTTCTTCGTGGCGGCTGGGAGGGGCGCATTTCGATGCGGCTGGCGAGCGCCGTCTTGGGGAACTTGTAAAGGTCTACGACCGCCTTGGCGATGTCTTCGCCCGTCAGTTTCCACGTTTGCCGCGCTTTGCTGCCGGGCGCACCGGCAAAATCCGTGTCCACACTCCCCGGCATGATGTAACTCACCCGGATGCCGTCATAGCGGACATCCTGCATCATCGCTTCGCTGAAACCGTTCACCCCGAACTTGGAGGCATTGTAGGCGCTGCCGCCCGCAAAGGGATTAATCCCCGCCAGGCTGGAGATATTGAAAATGTAGCCGCCCCCGCGCCGGCGCATCAGCGGGATAGCCTCGCGGCAACAATAGAAGACGCCCGAGAGATTCGTCTCGATTGTGGCGTCCCACTCCTCGGGTGTGAGCTGGTCCACGGGCTTCATGATGCCAATGCCGGCGTTGTTCACCAGGATGTCGAGCCCGCCAAAGCGTTCGGCGGCAGTGTGAATCAGCCTGCGGCAATCTTCGTAATGGCGAACGTCCGCGACGGCACCGTCCACGCGCCCGCCAGCCTTCGAGCCGAGATTAGTCAGAGCACCCTTCAAAACCTGCGCGTCACGCCCGCAAATAAAAACCTTCGCGCCCTCTGCGAGCAGCATCTCCGCGATGCTGTGGCCGATGCCTCGTGTCCCCCCCGTGACAACGGCGACTTTGTCTTTGAGTTCGGTTGGCATTATGACTCCAGGTCAATGAGAAAACGAAATGGCCGGGTCCTGCGCCAGCGATAATAGTGGAAGTCCCGGTCCAAGGCAAAACGTTCACCGGCCGAATCTTTCCAGGCGCTTCTTGTTGGAGGCGAGGTCCGGAAGGCCCGAGGCATGCCGCCCCACGCCGACAATTCTTCCCCATGACGGCCTTCCGTAGCACGCGGCCAGAGGCCGCAATCCCTCGCGCACGACCCGGGAAGGACTCCAGCCAAGGTGCCGCACCAGCCGTGCCAAAGCCGCCTGCGACCTCCGATTTAATCGCGCTTGCACGGTCGTCTTCATAAGGTGATTGTGCCACAGACCTCGCTCTGCAGTACACGGCCCTGCTCGATTTCCCGTTCATCCAAATCGGTGGAAGCCCTGCCAGAATTCCGGCCACGGCTTTCGCAAATCGCGGCACAAGAGAATATCGGGATGGTCGCGCGACTCCTCATTATTCACGCCGTAGCGGTTCGAATTCTTGGCTGCGACGTCGCAGCCCGAAAAGAGCTCCCTACCCTCGCCCAGATCGAAACCCACCAGAATCACGGTCTGTGGCTGGCGCGGATCATATCCCCGGAACCAGAATGAGTTGGTCCCGGCCATGGCGTGCGGCAACCCAAGGGCGGGACCATACAAATTCAACGCGCCGGCCTCTCCGTAATTTCCCGCCAAGATCCCCGCCCGCTGTCGCTCCTCGGCGGGTAAAGAACTGTACACATGCGCGACGGTCTGAGCCAGATCCGGCCATCCCACTTCTTCGCGAAATTGCTCGTGAACTTTGCTGGTCACATTCCAGATCGTCGAACCCATAGGCGCGATGGGCATGACCAGGAGGCCAAACGCCAAGCCCCCGGCGAGCAGCCCCACCCATTGAACGGTCAGCACGATTCGCGCCGCGCCGGTTTGGAGCGTGTCCAGCCATTTGCCGAAGACAACGCCGCCGGCCGCAATCAGCACGGGGTACAAAGGCGCGGTGTAGAAGAAGCGCGCCTTCGCGAAGAGAAATAACGCCAAAGTGGCCAGGAACGTCCAGCCCAGCAAACGGTAGCGTTTCCCTTCCTCGCGGATCAAATAAAACCATAATCCAAGCAAGGTCAACGGCGCGGTGAAAACGTTCACGCAAAGCAAGAGTTGTGCTGGAAGAAAGTCCTTGGCGCGCCCCTCTAGCACGTCCCGCGCATGAATGTGCGAGAGAAAATCCAGCGAAATGAACTGATGGTGCGCCTGCCAGAGCAGGTTGGGCAGCATAACGATCAGTGAGATGCCAACGCCCAGCCACAACCACCCGCTCATGAGGTAGCGCCGCGCCTGGGTAAGCAAAACCGCTCCGGCAATTCCCAGTGCCAGAAATCCAGCCGTGTACCGAGTCTCCATGCCCAAGCCCAGCGTGAAACCTACCGCCATCCACCAACGCGCATCACCGGACTTCACGAGCCGGACCAGGAAATACGTTGTCAGCACGCCCCAGAGGTAGTCGAACGACACGTATTGAAAAACGGCGCCCTGGGCCAAAGAAACCGGAGAGATCGCCACCGCTACGGCGGCAAGAACCTGCTCCCGCTTCGACCCGCCCAATTCCTTGGCAATCAGCCCGGCCAGAACCATCACCGCGCTTACCGCCATCGCGGCGAAGAAGCGAAAGCCTACGAGCGAAGTACCGAAGAGCGCGAGTTCCAAACGCCCAATTAAAGGCGTGACCGGCGGGTAGGCGACAAATCCCCAGTCAAGGTGGCGCGCGTCATCGAGCGTCTGCAGTTCATCGCGATGGAAGCCATACTGCCCGTTGGTCAGCGTGTGCAACAGGACGCCCGTGAGCGAAAGCAGCGCCAGAGCGCCCCAGCCCGACCTTAGAAAACCCGCGATCCGCCTGGTCATGTGCCGTATCCGCCCTGACGACTGGCTGGCCGTCTCCTTCATTGGCCAGGAAATTTTACCTGAACCCGGCTTCGAGCGCGGGCAATCTCTTAGGTGATGAGCAGGCAGATTATTAGTTTCGGCGGCGGGGCGCAACTACTGCTTCCGGAAGGTCGCAGGATGAGAGCGAGGAGCGCAGGATGACCCGTCTAGGCGGGAGAACGAATGCTCATCACCCTGTTACAGGGGAGGATTGGCGGCTTACTTCTGTTGTCCGCAGGCCATGGCCCGGAGGCGCGCTTCGTTCTCCCTTATCACCTGCAGAGCCTGGGCGCGCGAGCGGTTCCAGGCGCGCCAATCGGGACCCTCCTCGAGTAGCCAGTGGTTCACAAGGCCGGCGGCAACCTTACAGCGGTCGGGCGCGCTCAAGTCTGGCAGGCCCTCAGCAAGCGCCGGCACGGCGTCGGCGCTCAGCCAAGCGGCGTAGCGAGCGTCGAAAGGCCGGCCTGCCTTCGCGCGTGCCAGATTCGTCCGGGCAATGAGCGCGTCAGGATTGAGGAGGTGGAGCAGGGCAATCAGGGCAAAGCCCGCCACCATGGCACCAGACCAAAACTGCGCGCGACGCCCTCGCAGCACCGTGAACGAAAACCAGACGAAGACCACCGCCAGCCAGCCCATGAACGCCATGGGGTAAAGGCGCTGCTCGCTCAGGCCGTACTCGTCCTGATAGAGCCGCATGCGCTGGAACGCTGAAATCATGACTACGAACAGGAGCAGGATGAGAATGCCTGACAGTACTTGAAACAGGCGCTCTGTGGCGGGTGCATTTTTCTCGATCAAATAGTGAACTCCAAGCAGCAAGGGAAGGGCCAGCACGGCCACAGCTAACAGCTCGAAAAAACCCTGGCGCGCGTATTCGGAATACGTAAGCCCTGTGGTCGCCTGCACCAACGCCGCACCGCCGAAGAAGTATCGCAATTGCACAAGCACGAAGAGAAGGAAGAGAAGGTCCAGCAGGCCCAGGACCATTCCGATTTCGATCGCCCCGATTGACGGCGCCGGAAGCCGCAAGCCCGCTACTTTTCCCCATTCCTTCCCGAATAGCATCCCCCTCAGGTAGCCGCCTACGGTCCAGGCAAAGAAGGCGGCCACAAAAAAGTGTATGAACAACAGGCGGAAGTTCAGGCGAAAGGCGTTCGCGACAAGGTTCTTGAACACCGCATCGGCACCCATGAAAAGCCCGCCGAAGATGAGTAATAGGGGAAAGGCAAGCGCAATGCCTCGAGCTACTGCCAGGGTGCGCTGCTGCCCGCGACCCGCCAGCGACTTCTTCCATTCGGCGTTTCCAAATATCAAGGGGATGATCCCGAAAGCCGCGTTCAAACCTGCGATGGCGCTGCCCAGCACGTATTCAACGATGCCCCCTAGCAGGATTCTGCCTCCCTGCGCGCGGAGCATGACCAGCGAAAATCCAACCAGCAAAGCGAGAATGTTCAGCAGCTTCAAGACCGGCGAGTCGTGCCACAAAAACAGGAGCGAGAAAACGATTAAGGGCAGGAAAAGCCAGCGCCCGCTTCCCTCAAAAGCTTCGGGCCTTCCGGGCCCCAGAAGGAGCAGGACAGCCAGCAAGCCAACCATCCAGAGGAGAAAATTCAGCCCCCAGGGGAGCGTCCGAAGCAGCGCGTCTCCCAGAACGCCCACAAAGATTGCCGCGCCCAATAAGCGCATCTCCAACTTCGCTCTGTCAGTCATATGCGAGTCACTCATCAGGAAGCCTTCCGCGATGATTTCGAGGCAATCCAGCCCAGTATCCCGACGGCTGGAACGACAAAAGGAAATATGCCGTACAAGCTATCACTCACGGAGTGCGAGTGACGGTCAACCGCCACAAAAACTTGCGCGCAAAACAGAAAAGTCAGAACGACTGCCACCCACCCTTGCCATGCGATCGGCAAGTAAATCCAGCCCCAGGGTCTGAACCACGCTTTCTTCATGTCTCCCTCCGTAAGGCCGCCGCTGAGGGCGGCCGGCCCTACGCGACCGCCTGCGTCTGCGCCTGCTTCATCAAGGGCCCACAGGTTCAAGGATGCGCCCAAAGCGGCGCTCGCGCGACTGGAATTCCTGGACGGCCGCCTCAAGGTCCGCGGCGTCAAAGTCCGGCCACAGGCGTTCGACGAAGATCAGTTCCGCATACGCGATCTCCCACAGGGGGCAATCGCTTAATCGCTGCTCGCCGCCCGTACGAATAACCAAGTCCACGTCGGGCACAGGTTCGCCGCCGCCCAGGATCCGAGTGAACTCTTCCGGCGAAGGCCTTTCGCGCCAACTCGCGCGCTGCGCAGCCCGCAGGATCGCGTCGCGGCCCGAGTAATCGATGGCCAGGCGCAGGTGAAGCGTCCGGCCATGGAGTGTGGCGCCTTCCGAGAGGCCCACCGCAGCGAGGAGCGAGAGGGGGAGACGGTCGCGCCGGCCGATAACGCTGATGCGCACGCCTTGTTCCACCGCCAGAAGTGTAGCCGTCTCGAGATAGTCTTCAAAAATGGCCATCAAGTTTGCCACCTCGGGCGTCGGCCGTTGCCAGTTGTCGCCCGAAAAGGCAAAGAGTGTGAGGGTGCTGATGCCCAGGCGCGGCGCGGCTTCCACAACGCGGCACACGGCATCAGTGCCGGCGCGATGGCCCTCGGGTCTCGGGAGCCCGCGGGCCTGCGCCCAACGCCCGCTGCCGTCCATGATGATCGCCACGTGCAGGCCTGAAGAAGAGTGATGAGTGAAGAGTGAAGAGTGCCGAGCCGGAAGAGCTGTCGACAGTCCACGGTCGACAGTTGACAGTTGAGTGCGCGGCCTCTCATGAAATTCCGACCGTGCATTTTTGACTTTTGACTGTGGCGCGTAAGTGCGTGCGGCCCACTTGCGAGCCGGATGGTTGGAGGCGAAGTCCATCGGAATTCTCCCTCTGTCAAAGCACTTTACCGTACAAAGCAACAAGCGAAAAAATTTTGACCGCCGGGTTCAGCGCGGGCGCATAGCTTGAATGAGCGCTTCCATATGATCCAGGTAATGCTCCAGGGCTTGGCGTCCGGTCTCGGTGAGGCGGAAGACGGTCTTCGGCAGCCGCCCCTCGAAGTACTTCGCGCACAGGATATAGCCCGCTTCCTCGAGTTTGCGCGCGTGCACGCTCAAGTTGCCGTCGGTGGTTTTAAGCAGTTTCTTAAGGTCGTTAAAGCTGAGGGACTCGTTCGCCGCCAGCGCGCTGACGATCCCCAGCCGCATACGCTCGTGGATGAGCCGATCGAGCGACTCTCCCGCCTGCGGGAGCGCCTGCCCCCGGACGGACCGCGAGCCGCGCAACCCTTGACGCGGCGCCGTCGAAACGCCCTCAGCGATTGCTCTAGCCACCGTACCTCCATGCAATGAGCATTCCGAAGATGATGTGCAGGCCTCCAAATCCTGAGGCCATCAACAGGTTACCCCAGGCGGGCGGGCAAAACAGCGCGAGAATACCCGTCAGCATGAAGCACAGGCCCATCACCGGGACCACCTTAACCGAGAAAGCTCCTCCCGTAACCACGCCGGCGCCGTAGAGCAAGAGCCAGAGGCCGGGGAGCAGACTGAACGCCCCCATGCGGTAGACCACCACCGTCAGGATGGCCCCCGCCAGGATGGGAGGCGACAGGCTAAGCACGAACTTCCGGCCCGGCTGCGACAGGACGGGAGTCTGGAACTTGCGCGCCTTCCACAAGATTCCGAGCGCTCCCAATCCCGAGGCCAAGACCGCCGCGCCTGCCCAAACTGCCAGCCACGCTGCTTGGCCTGCCTGCCGTGCCGCCGCCCCCGCTGCGAGCAGGGCCGTCACGCCCATCGCCACTCCTCCCCAGCCGGGCACGGCTGTGAAGGAGGCCGCATTTTCCATGGTCTCGCGAATAAAACGCAGGTCCTCGATGGCGTGCGAGTGAATGGCATGCGGCCGATGCGGACGAGAGCGAACCGGGCCAAGGTGTGGCATGTCGACGAATATAGGCTTTCTCCGAGTGGTTGTCAAGTACTTTGTGATTTAAAGTATGACTTCCTTGCCGGACAAAACGACTGGGTCAAAGTGGTGTTATTCGCACTTACTCAAACTGCCGATTTTTGATTGGGGTCGCCTCGACCACGGCCTTCCCTGCGGGACGCGACACCCCCGCAGCCTCTGGACGG
>Ga0209777_10002718_pt1 | contig 22838 bp, 35 predicted proteins | sample FrelakmetHBP12HB_FD_187147 | JGI IMG/M metagenome (GOLD analysis project Ga0209777, IMG submission 187147) | Freshwater lake sediment microbial communities from the University of Notre Dame, USA, for methane emissions studies -HBP12 HB (SPAdes)... | ecosystem: Environmental > Aquatic >...
TCTAACTAAAAAATAAAGCTGTTTTTACTACAGAGACTCGCAAGTTCTGTACAGGAACAGCAAAAACCCGTTGATTCTCTTCGGAGTTGTTACAAGTCAGTATTTTGCTCTGTACACTAGGACTCTCTCTTTTTCCATTAAGATTATCCTTGTTTAATACAGAACTTACAGAGCAAGGAACTAGAGAAGTATTCCTTGGTGCGTTCTTTAACTTTGCTTGTAACTTCTGCATGTATTTCTACCTGCCTCCTAATCAACTCTTACGATGAATATTACTACTCATGCCCCTACATTTAAGTAAGGGTAGTTGACTATTATCTCGCCTTTTTGTCAATAGGTTCAACACCTTCGGGCAACCAGCAGTCTTTCATCCAGTTACTCCATACTTTAAACTTGGCACCCGTAGAGCCGTCCTTTTTGAACAACCGAACAATTATACTTCCAACAGCAGGCAGGAATTTCTTGTTTCCTGCAACCAAATCACCTGCTTTGAAAATCTCCATCACACCAGCCTCACCCGTAAGCTTTTTCTCACCAAATCCCCACCGATCACGACTCCATTCAACCACCTTCGTACCAACAGGGTAAGGCAGACTATCTTGCGCTTCCAGAATGCGAATCCTGTTTTGCTCTTCGTCATGCAACCTCTGTGCATCACCCTTGGCAACCTGAATAGCCTTCGTTTCAGCCCCAAACTCTTCATCCAGCTTAATATAGACTTCCCTATCCAACTGCTGTTTGCGGGCTCTCTTACGGGCTTCCAAATCATAAAAAGCCGCATACTTCTCTGCCAGCACCTTTGACAACTCATTCAACTTCGTCTTATCAATCTCGTTCATAATCAAATCCTCCTATCCCTGTATCGGATAGACCTTCACTGAGTCCAAAACTATTTCACAATTTCCTTAACCAATTGAGCCTCATTGAACTTCCTCAATGCCTCGCTTGCCGTCCCACTCATAGAAAAGACATTCCTGATCGTGATATTTACCTTTTTCTCAGGTACAGGAAGATCACCCCTTGATGCCTCTTTCATGTACGACCCAGCCCACTTATCATTCTGGTCAAAAGCTTCCATCCATTCCCTATAACCGGGAATGTTGATATTTTCGGAATTAGCAAACAAAACCACCTTAAAGTAACAAGCACTCATAATCTTAATCCTCCTATCCCTGTATCGGATAGAAGTCTTGTGAGTCCAAAAGAAAATGGTGGGCGGTGAAAGAATCGAACTTTCAACATCTGGTATGTAAAACCAGTGCTCTGCCAATTGAGCTAACCGCCCGTAACTCTCTTCAATTTTCAAAGAACAAAAAACAACAGAGGAAGCGGAGGGATTTGAACCCCCAATTCCCTTCATCAGAGAATTCCAGTGTTCAGGACTGGTGCAATAGCCGTTCTGCCACGCTTCCAAAATTATGGTGGCAAGGAGGGGAATTGAACCCCTGACGCTTTCGCTTTCAACGAAACGCTCTACCTAAGACTGAGCTACCTTGCCCTCTTAAAAACAAAAAGCCCCCCGACTTTCATCGGGAGGCTCGTCTAAATCCTGATTGTCAAACTAGGTCAGGTTAGACCTCTCCCGGTGCCGTTATTCAATGACGAATAACAGCCGACCAGAAAGAGACTAACTAATACCAGTGACATCATTTCCATTTTCCTTTTCATTTCAATCCACGCTTCACTACAGGAAGCGACCAACAGAAGATACTATACACACATTCCCTAAAACCCTGCAACAAGTTTTTTCAGATATGTATTCCCAGTACTTCCTCCACCCTGATCCCCTTGTAATCCTTGCCTAGTTTTTCCAAGGTCACACCATCAGACAAATACCCGACATCTGTATCCCAACCCACCTTCAACATTATCTCCCGCCTCACCATTATCTGCAAAGGATCAACATGGTAAAGTTTAACAGGCGATCCCATCAATATCTTTGGTGGCTTTCCTTCCTCAGCCTCATTCAACGGTCCAAAGTGCATTATCTTACATGCCACAAACTCTGCTGTAGTGTCAGACTCCAGTGCCTTCATCATCTTCTCCAAATATTCAGGCAGGATTATATTATCATCATCAAGGAAGATCACATATTTACCCACTGCTTTCTTTAACATCTCCGACCTTACCGTGTTCCCGAAGTCTCCCTGCTTCTTACCTACCGTGTGATGATATTTTACTCTTACATCACCTAAAGCCTCTATCATCTTTCTTACTTCGGGTTCATCTTCCCCATCCGAACACACAAGCTGCTCCCACTTATCAACTGTCTGTAATTTCATGCAACCTATACTGCGCTGGATTACTTTAATTTCCCTGTGATAAGTAGGGGTAATGACGCTCACCAATGGAAGCTTATCCTTAATAACTTCGGGACTAATTGCTGAAAGGTTAGATTGCTTCATTTTTTCTGCACAAGGAGGACAAACCTTCGCAACATCATCCACAGACATCATGGGGTCTGGCTTCTTAATACCCTTCTTCAACTCATCCCTTACATTACGACGAAGCCCTACATCATTCATTAGGTTCCGTAGCCATCCAATTGCCCAAGACGCTTCCTGATACACGAAGCCATTCCTCATGTGATCTATTACGCCTTGCTGGTATGCCGTATTAACAACAGTAGGCACACCGGCTTCCAGTAGTTTTAAATAATCCTGCTTATTAGATGCTCCTACTTTCGGGAAGAAGGCAACATCAGCTTCGGCTATTAGTTGTGTCAGAGATTCGTCATACTTCATAATGTCAATACCAGCAGTAGGCGACAATTCAGACACACCCTTGACCATTACAATCTTTCTAGCCTCTGGTATTTCCAAAGTGATCCTGACAAATTCCGGGTAGCTCCATCCATTATCCACCGTAACAATTGTAAAAGGCTTCTTGATAACTTCTGGCACTAACACTTCTCTTACTTCTTCCATGATATTGCCCTCATAAGTTTCATTATACTCAAATCCTGTTCTCCTAAAATCCTTACCAAATATAGCAGAAAAAGCTGTCTCCATCTGTTCGTGCGCCTTTGCCTCATCATATCCTATACCTTCTGGATGATGTAAAACTAGGCTACCATCTATGTAATTTGGCAATCCTGATTTACGAGCACAGTAACACAACCAGAAATCCTGCCCGAATCCAATCTCACTTCCCTTTACAAGCTCACCAACCTGTTTCATCAATGTTCCAGACACAGCCAAAGCCATACCCTCTATATTCCTAACCTTAACTTTCTTCCCATTTACCACCCGCATAAAAGGATGTGCCCTACCTTCTATCGCAGGACTCCAACATCCGAAAGGTAAAGACTCTTCCAATGATTTCCTATAAGCTTCCACATCGTTCTTTAATGTAATGTCGCAGCCTAGTATCCACACAGCATCATAATCGGAACAGGTCTTCATCGCTTCATTCCAAGTGCCTGTCCAGTATATGTTGGAGAATGACCTGCCAAGATGTATGGGTATCTTGTCATAATCAGAACCAGAATCCCATATTTCAACATCATCAAATACTGGTGCCAATTGTCTGTATAGTTTGTCAGAATTTTCAGGCTTATTGTGATTTAGGATAATAGCTTTGATCTTATGCTTCCACTGTACATGATCCTGAATAAGGTCTCTGCCAACATAAGGATGCCCCCGTAATGCCTCTGGTAAGGTCAACTCACACCTGACTGCCCTAGTGTAATCCTTGGGGCTTGTAGGATGTAAATAGGTCATACCACTATCTGGTTTCCATTGCATAAACACATCATTATACCAGTGTGGACTAACTTCATTGACATGACCCCAAGTGCTTATTTTCCTCTTAATATCAGATGGAGACTTAGCCCATGAATAATGTCTAATAGTGCATATCTCAGGCGGTACAAAAAACATCCTGCTTCTATCTATAATACCCCTGCTCGAACCAAATCTCATATCAGTACGAGCAATGATGTCAGGAATATACGGTTCCATTGGTTCTACTTTGTAATGAACAGACCTCCAATAAGTATACCATTTACATCCTCCACCACAAACATCGGGTCTGTTTGCTACTATGTCAAAAAAGAACTTCCATAACTTATCAGCATCCACATCACAATAAAACTCATCTGCGTCTACTATCCATGCCCAACGGAATCCATCTTTTTGCATCCGTTCTATCACAGCATTACGAACCAAAGCATCATTCTTCATCGGGTCTGTAGTAGCTTCAATATCTGGCTCCATATAAGTGATATTATCTACACCCACTTTGTCCACGATAGATTTGGTCCTGCTTACTGTAAAAGAGGTTCCTGCAAATGTGGTCTTGCATTCGGCTACATAAATACGACCAACTCTTGGGGACATCCACCTGAGTATGTTTTCAAGATATGGACCCTCATTATTGGTCACGATCATAGTTGCAACATCTTTCATAGACGACTCCGATGGTTCTAATATTTTTTGCCAAGTCTGTAATATTGATTTTGACTCAACCTCTTTGGAATAACTCTGCTTCACAAATTCAGATGCCTTCCTTCCAAGATCAACCAATTCCTCTATCGGCTTGGAAAGAACAGCCTTCATTATCTTGGCGTATTCTAAAAGGTCATTGTCAGGAACAGGAAAAGAAAATTCAGGCTTAAACATCTCTTCCCCACCGTAACCATGCCAGCCTACAACCACACAGCCACATAGCATACTTTCTGAAACCGGCATTCCCCAGCCCTCTAAGTAGCCCCCTGCCATAAATACCACAGCCCTCTTTAATATATCAGCAGTATCTTTTTCCGACTTCCCAACAATAGGCTCTACCCTCCAGCCCTTTAAACACCCCATTCCATTCAACATCGCTAATACACGCTCAAGGTCTTCTCCTCTGCGCCTTGGCATATAAGCAATGACCTTTTCCTTCTTCTCTCCCAATGCAAAAGGCTCCCCAAACGAATAAAATATCCTACTCACCTGTAAATAAGGCAACATCTCTGATATGTGTCGTTGTGCATGTTCAGAAGCACAAATGACATAAGGCTTCTTCTCCTGATAAAATTTGAATACATTATTAAGCCCGCCGAAACCCCGAATAAACATCATAAAGGGATTCTGGGAGTAAATGACAATACGACAATGTTCAATACCGGGAACAGCAGGAACACCACCCATCCCCTCTGGCAATACTACAATATCGCTTGGTTGTAAGTGTGTAGTGGAATGATCTACTACCCTTGTCTTATTTTCAAACCACTGGCATGTCAAATTCACATTATCAAGCAGAACAGCAGCATTGTATCCAAGAGAGTTTAATACATCCACATGACGATAGACTTGCTTAACACCCCCAATAGGAGCATGTCTATTATCGCCTTCCAAAATTATGAAAATACGATCAGCCATCATGAACAAACATCCCTTCCCCATAACCCCACAACCATGCCTTAGTTGGATGCGGTGTGGAAAGTTCAGGCAAAGACCAATTAGGCGTTCCCTTTAACCCATCAATTTTTTCATTAAGCGGTAATGTTTTAGATTTAAGAAGCGCACTCATCCTGAAAATAGCAGGATTATTAGAATACCAAAATCCATCACATCTCTGGAATTGATTCTTTGTTTCGACTATCTTTGACCTCCACTGGTGAAACCAATGCATGGCCATTTCTTGATCAGACCTCATGCGCCTCAAATAAATATAATCAGCCAATCCATCATCAAGCATCACTAAAGCATCCCGGAGCCACAATTTTCCAATACCAGATTCGGTTTCAGTGAGGTGTCTAAAATCTGATTCCAAATGAAGAACAAACTCCATATCACTTACCAAATCATGTGCCCTGTTTGTCCCCGCCGCACACCCGAGGTCTTTTTCAGAATTAGAAACACGCCAAGTAACACCGTAAACCTCTGGCAAATTCTGTAACCATTCCCTTGTTCCATCTGTCGAACCATTATTAAACACACTAATAACGAGAGGACGATAAAAATTGTTGGATAGAAAAGAAAAGACACACGACTTTAGATATTCAAGCCGTGCGCCATTGGTCAAAATAGATACGCCTACGGGTTTCCTGTACATCTATATTGCCAGCTTAGTATCGCTGATTCCCTTGCCTACTTTAACAACTGCTTAGAAAGAGCCAGTAATTCCATAGCTATCTTCCGCTTAACACTAACTTTCTTGGCAACTCGCATGATCGCTTCCGCACCACCCGAGTCCATGTTCTGTTCAAATTCACCAAACGACATTTCAACATTTTCGTTCGTGGCAAAATTACGAATCAGCATAGAAGTGAACGGACCAAATTCTTTCTGACCTACTGTTAATATAGACTCCAAAGGTTCCTGCCTACTGCGCGTGGAATACTCAAAAGTCACAAAACTGCCGTGTCCCCTCATACGCATCAGAGGAGAATTAGCCATCACGAAAAGCAGAAACTTGTCCCTATCCTGAATTGGAGTGAAGTTCTTAAAAAGACCAATCACACCATTAGGAACACCCATCTTCTTTGCCATTCCGGGTTGCCTGATAAAAATCTCATGTTCGTCAACTGGGAACATCTTGCCTGATTTGTAATTTATCCAATATCCTTCTTTCATTTTAACCCTTTCTTAATTCCTTCCCACTCAAGTATCACAATCAACCCACAAACATCAAGCCTTACTCACCGCAGAAGCCACAATCATAGCGGCATAATACTCATTGATCTTTACACTCACTTTTGTCCAATACTTAGCCGTCACTGATTTCTTCCAACCATCTGGACCGCCATTGTGCATCCGAGCATATACTTCTTCTGTCGGCTTCTTACCCGTCGTCTTCTCATAATGTTTGCCATAGTGGGAAAGATAAACCTTAACACACCACACAGCTATCTTAGGGTTCTTTACATCATCAATAGACAGTGACGACTTACCCCATACAGCCTTAACACCCTCAACCCCTGCAATTTTATTCACATTCGACAAATATGGTTGCCTAATCTGAAAAATTCCATATGCCTTATAAGTCAAATGCTTATCTCCAACCCTGTTTACATCAAAATTAGGGTTTTCAACTCTCGCAATGCCTTCAAGTAAAGCATCCGTGTCTTTAACAGCCAAACTCGTATCAACACTCGTATCAACAGCCATAACCGACACCTTCATCAACATAAACAACACAAAAAATCTCATAAATGTGCATCCTTTCATTTTTAGCAACTCCTTGTCAACCTTTAGCCTTACTTCGCTGTTTACGGGACCACTGCATGCTGGACATTTCATAATCTCATTCCCTCCTATCCCTGTATCGGATGAAGAAGGAATGAGTCCAAAAGAAAATGAGAAAAACTATCTTTTAATTACACACAAATATTCAAACAAATTCTGCAAATTATACTTACGACTATTGGAAGTGTCTGCCTTGTACCTGCGCTGTTCCATCTTGAAAATAGTCATATCTGGGAAAGCCTCTTTCAATTCTTCAATATCCATCAATCCGTCTGAACTATAACTGATAAATATTCTCTTTGCCACGGATGCGGTGATGATGTTTGTTAAAAAAACCAAACAATCTCTCTTGTTACAAAATTTACTACAACATTCGTCTTTCCAGTTTCTCAGCCCCGTCTTCCCTCTCGGCTGTGGATTGTCATTCCTCACAAATGTTTCATATAAGTGATAATTAGGTCCATATTGTCTCTGATTATATGGGGGATCAATATATAATATATCTTCCTGATAATGTGATCTAAATTCTACATCCTCTAAGAGATGTAAGATGTCCCTGTTAAAAGAAACAACAACACCATCTACTACTAACTCCTCTTGAAGTGTAAATCTTTTTTTTGCACGATCCTTGTATTCCTTCAAATAGGCAGCCTGAACTCCTGCCGTATTACTAGTACGACTCAATGCCTCGATTCCACAATAGAGTAGATAATCTCTTACTTTTGTGTCTTCTATTTTATCTATATCCCTGCGAATCCCATCTATCAAACAAGCATTTTCGCTTGTGAAATATAATCTTGGAGGGATGCTCTTGTCACAGAAATTGTGATAGAAGTATCCCTCCAGCCCCTTCACTGTGTTAAGCTTTTTTATTTCTTTAGTAGCCGAGATTATTTGTGATCTACTAAGACCAACACTGCCATTCACTATTGTTGATGGAAATTTCATAAGGTCATTTGAAATAACCCTATACCCGAGCATGGCTGCGTATCTGCTAACCGAACCTGATCCACTACAGGCATCAAGAAAGACCATCTTAGAGTTTAAAGGTGCTTTCCCGATAATACCAAACATCCAGTCATTCAGTTTTGCTTTGGAACCGATATAATCCATGATGGTTTGTTTTTATTTTTTCCTTTTCATAAATGCTATTACTTTTCTTATCACTTCTTGTACCTTATCATCCTGTATTTTTCTTGCAGTTGCAAAATCCGGCAATGCATTGGGATTTTTAGGTTTTGTACTATCCATGTGATAACACCCACTACATGGTTCATTATCCTCTTGAAAATATCGCCTATAAAATGGTGCAAACGGCTCCATTCCGGGAGGTAGTCTTATAATACCTCCCTCAAAACAAGCACGACAGATTTGCCCCTTTTTATCATTCGTGTTTTTGCTAAAAATTTGAAAGTCCCTAATCCAAGAACCATCCAGTAAGGTTTTCATTGTAAATTTAACAGAAACTATTCCCAATCTTTTTCTCACCATATCAGGGATTCTATGATCTATTTCGCCATTCCTAGATAAATACTTATCACCGCGAACATCCTCATTAAAGACTGATTTGATTATGGTTTTTACTTCATGCGACAAAACAATATAACTCGGATCAGAATCAGCTTTTGCAGGATTGAAATCTAAAATCTCCCGATACTGTAACCCGTTTTCATGAAATATCCAATTATCGCAAATAGTTCCATCCTTTTTCTTTTCTGTTCTAAATAAAAAACCACGATCTCTTAAATTACGAGCCGGAGCTGCAACCTGTCCAGTAATATGTGACAATTCCTCATTTGTTCTCTTGGTCTGCCAAAGCATAATGAGGACTGCCATCTCCGTCATAGCAGTCGGACAGTGCTTACTTTCAAAAATATGATTCTGTCTCAAGAGATTGCTATTACGATCAAGATCATACAACCGTTCAGCAGATAAACAAGTTTCAACATTTTTTCTAACAAGGTCGTTTGTTTTATCTAATTTGTAAACTTCACATATTTTGTCAATATTATCAATCATTATATCAATCCTCCTATAACACTTTTCAACACAGGAACAACCATTGAATTAGCCAACATAGCATAACGCCTAGTCCGACATACATCGTTAGGAAATGAAAAATCAGGCGGAAAACCAAAAAGCCTACAACATTCTTCCACGCTTGGTTTTCTTGCCTGACCTATTGCTTTATTAACTGCTGCCACATAGCTAATGTACTCACTAGAACTCCCATTGCGACAAATAGTCTGTGTAATACAATTGACATAGTTGTTTTCGTAATTCCTCATTCTCTGAATTACCTTGGGTTTAGCAAGAAAATCCGATGTTGCATAAAGCGTTTTATCCACTCGTTTATCCAATACGGCAGCAAGAGGGGGACAAACAATATTGGATTCTGGAAATTGATATTGTCCCTCCAGTGTTCCCACTATCCAAATTCTTTTCCTGTTCTGTGGCACACCATAGTCTAATGAATTTAGGACTTTATGGGTTACATTGTAGCCCATTTGCTTCATCTTCTTTAAAAGTATCTTCAAGGTTTTCCCATTGTCTTGATAAACCAAGCCCTCTACATTTTCAGCAATAAACTTCTTGGGCGGATTATTCTTAATAAGATCAAGAGCTTTCAAGACCAGCTTACCCCTAATGTCATTCAAACCGTTTCCCTTACCAGCAAGAGAGAATGGTTGACAAGGGAATCCAAAAATCAACAAGTCTACATCAGGTATTCTATCTAGTTTTGTAATATCATCATAAAATACCTTGCATTGGTGATTTTTTAAGTATGTCTTCTTTGCATGAGTATCGCAATCACAAGCAAATTCTAAAGACACATCAACACCTAGCGACTTCAATGCAAATTCGGGTGCCCCTATACCAGAAAACAATGTTCCAACTTTCATAATAATCATTCCTAGTTAACTTTTAATAACACTTACAACTACTTACACTATCTCCATGATCAGTTTTTTCAGCTTGTCATTGTACATAATCCACTGCTGTACCTTGTTTGCTGAATCCCTTACCCGTGCTATCCGAAGACACAGATTATGCCTCAAATCCTCGGGTATCTCCTCCATAGTCAGGAAATCTTGGAAATTCTTGATCACCTTCTTATCCTGATGCGTAGTTGGCTGGACAATGTATGCGAACAACCTATCACATATAACCCCAAGCACATCTATCCGCTTCTCTGCACCACTCATCAGCTTCTTCATGTGCCCCTTAATCCAATCTTCACCCGCCAATATCTGTTCAGGTTCAACGATCATCTCCACATCCCGCTCCATAAATACCATCATCGTGCTGACAGTCTGCTCGTCCAACAAAGACATAGCCATCATCTTGAAACGAATCTGGTTTTCCTTACTCGACAAATCAGGAATCTTCTTCACACAACGCCCAAACTCAGACAGTGTTCTTGGGTTTGTTCTCTCATTCCCGATCATCATTTCAGGGTAGCGCAAACAGAAGCTGATGAGCCTAGAATCAATCCCAGCCCCCTGAGCCCATACAGACCATTCCTTTGCATCTATCTTCAGCGTAATGGACCTTATACGAGTCAGAATAGCCGAATCAATAGAGGTCACCAGATAGTCCTGCTCATCTGGGTTGCCCGTAAGAATGATATTGCAGCCTTCGGGTAACTTCCAGCTCACCATACCATAGTTCTGGAGTAGCTGCATAATACCCTTGATAATACGCACTGAAGCCCTATTCCAATCATCAAGAAGGAGAATAGAGGGACCGGGTTCTGAAGGCACCCAATCTGGAGGAGCATACATCGTCTTTACACCAGCCCTATGATCCATCTTCCATCCATCTGTCTGGTATCCTGCGATGGTCTCTTCAGGCACCCAACGACTTACAGGACCATGACCATTTTCCTTGGTCATAAGCACATGTCGGGCGGGCATTCCATGAAGGTCGCCCATTTCTTCAAACTGTGCAATCGGAACATCATGGACTTTATAACCGGGGTATTCCTTGCCGTTCCAGACTATGGGTTTATTGCAAAGTTGTTTTACAATTGCACTTTTACCTAATCCCGCATTCCCCCAGATACATGTTGCAAATCTCTCATCACTACGGAGCTTTTCGGATTCCATATTCGCATCAAAGGCGTCTTCCAAGAATGACACCAATTGAGAGGGTACTACCTTTTCCCCATAGCAACCCGCATAACTCTGTTCCTGCACTTCGTCTTTGTCTTTCTTAGCCATTATTACACCTTCTCTGCTTTTCCGTATTTCACTCTATAAACAACACCCCTACTTACACACTTCTTCAAAGCATCCGCAACTTCTTTCAATTGGGGCGAAGCTATCTCGGGATTTTGGAAGTCCCTATAAGCACTAGCATCAATAGAAAGGGATTCAACTATGGTAGCTGGGATGCCATATTTGTTCAGTAGTTCAACAGCTTTATGGAGGTCAGTAGGAGCAATAGCCAGTGATTCGGTCTGCTTTATGACATTGGTAAGCAGTCCTTTCTTCATTGCTTCTTGGACTGCCTTAAAAGTATCGGCACCAGCATTTAGTGTATAAGTCTCAGCCGCATTAACAGTAGCAGATGATTTAGCACCATCAACTTTTATACTGGTTTCGCCTTCCTTAATACACAACTTAACGAAGTCATTGATTCTTGATTTGATTGACTTGTCTTTTTCGGTAAGGGTCTTGATTGCATTGTCAATACTCGCACCCTTATCAACTGCTACCGCCACATCAGATGAAGCCTTGATACACCTAGTTTCCTTAGCCATTTTTATATTCCTTTCATATTTTCAAGTCTATTGTTAAAAGACCTGCCACTTCAAAACTACTATACACATAAAACGAAAATTGTGATAAAAAATCTTACATCACCTCCACTTTTGACACTCCGCTGTTCTCGCTCACTTGGTATGTCATGTCTGCGAACTCCTGCATTTTTTCATGATGGGAGCACATAATTATCTGCATACCAAGCTTATCTGCCAGTAATCTTAGGAATTTGCCCACAAAATCAATACGAGAAAGGTCCATGTGTTTCCAGCATTCGTCCAATATGCAAACCTTATCAGTCTGCTTAGAACCCATAAGCACCATAAGCCTAAGCGGAACTGAAATAGTATCAGCCACACCACCGCCGAAACCACTCATATCCCTTCTAACCTCGCCTGATGTAGTATCCCTGACCATCTCTATATCAAGACAGCTACGATTGTTTTTCATGGAGTAGGACAATTCGATTTTGTAACTGGGTCCATAAATCAACTGCACGGCTTCAGTCACAATATTCTCTATCTTACCCTTCATGATTCCTCGCCTGCCGTTAGCCAAATCCTGAAGAAAACCAAAAGCGTCCTGTCCCACTTTAAGATTCGTTGCCATCTCCAGTATCTTTTTCTCACAGGCTTCAATCTGTCTGTTAAGCAATGCATTCTCTGCCTGCTTTCTGGACAGTTCCTTCTTACGGTCATCTAATATCTGATATGCGTCCATTATTTACCGACTCCTTTTGGGAATAATTTATCAAACATGTTCAATCTTCTTCCAATCCACCTCATGACTGGGACTGCCATACTATTCCCTATTGCTTTATATCTATGCTGTTCAATCTTCTGTCCACTTTTGCCCTGAAAAATAATATCCGTATAGTTGTCTGGAAAACCGTTCCTTTAAACTTGAACAATCCTGCACGTGCTTAGATTGTCCTGATTCTCTGGTTTGTAACAGGTACCGTACTTTCCTGTAGCAAATCGACTAAGAATGTTTTTGGCGGCATTTACATCCGCATTTTCAGTATGGGCACACACTGAGCACTCAAACATTTCTTGACTACGCCGACTTGCCCTATCAACATTACCACACGCAGAACAAGTTATACTGGTGTTGTAAGGCGAGACACTACGAAAAGAAACACGGTTTCTTTCGCAGTTTTGCTCAAGTCTGCCTATCCAGTATCTCTGGTTCCATTTGCCGATAGAAGAACGCATATTACCACTCAAGCGTCCTTTGAGTTTTGTGTTAGCAGAAATCCCTTTCAGGTTCTCCACCACCACTAAATCTGTATTTGAAATCGTTTGTTTGGCTATCTCATCCATTACCTGTTTTAAGGCTCTGGAAGCCCTCTTGTGCCCCTTAGAACCATACCTACAACGCTTTGCCCTAGCAATGTGTTCCTTGATGTCTGTGCCAAATAATTCGCCTGTAGAAAGAGCAGCTAAAGCTGTCATTCCAGTATCTACACCTATCATTTTCTTAACGGTTTTCTTCGGACCTGTTTCAATCTCAAAAGCAAATACAACAGCGTCCTTTGATATAACATAGCTATTAAGCCTAGTGCCCTTCCTGACCAGTTCGTTGAAATGCTTGTGATAACGAATAGGAATATCAAGGGATATTTTGTTGCCAATGGAAGCCAAGTGCAACCAAGCGTCAAATCCTTTAGCCGCTTTCACTTCCTGTAATTCGGCTATAGTACAGGACACACTCATACTCTTGCCACTGTGTCTCGGCATCGTAGGAACCCAAGACTGCAACCTCATCTGCTTACTCTTAAGTTCCGCATTCAGCTTACTGATTCTACGACGTAACTGCCTATTAGTCGGCTTGAGTTTCTTTACAGTAGACTTAATGGCAGTAATCCTGTTAGTCATCATCTGCTTATTGGATTCCACTACAGCCTTAGCGGAACTGACCATGGCCAATGCTTCTCTTGCCGCTACCTTTCTAAGCCTTGCCGACAACCAAGTATTCTTAGGGATATCAACAATGTCTTTAAGTAATTCGGTGTTCCTGACTACCCCGTGTTTCCAGAAATGTGCAATAAAGATATTAACCACTTTACTATACTCTCGCAGTATAGTCTGTAGTTCAGCTTTCTTCTTTTGAGTAGCAAACCTAATGCTACACTTACTTGACCTTACTATCTTCATACCAGATGTTCCTTGCTCCTGTCCACCTTCCATAGGTCAAACGATAGATATTCCTTGGTCGGATGGCTAATTCTTGCCTTCAACCACCCACAGCCAGCTTCTTTGAGGGCAATATTGAAAGCTCTAACAACAAGTCCTATACGTCTTTCGTCCAACAATTCCATTACCGAAATGCGTACTGGCTCCTTTGTCAACTTCAAATCATTTTCTGTTTGTTTTTTCATTTTCTTTCTTTTCCTTCCTTCTCTTTGCTGACCTTCTGCCATAAATCTTCCCACTGAATACCGCCATTAACATCATAATGTCGTTAGTTAATTCTGACTCATCAGAGGTCTCTTGGCTTTCAACGCACTCAATTGTAACACCGTGGCTGGCAAAAAACTTCACAAACACATTGAACTGAAATCTTGTTAGCCTATCCTTATTTTCGATGATAACCCTGTTGATTTTTCTTTCAACAACAAGGTCGAATAATTTACCAAGCCCCGCCCTACAATCAGATAACCCTGAACCAACATCTTTCACGATGTAATTGACGGTATATTTCTTCTTGGCACAATACTCCGACAGTCGTTGACACTGTCTGTCTAAGTCCCCTTTTTGCTTCTGGTCGTGACTAGAAACCCTGCCGTAGGTCGCAGCCACAGCCATATTGGAAACTTCCGGTTCAGCCTTATCTCCGACTCTGTCCCTAATATCGCTTTCTCTGTAGCGACGATGCCCACCTGCGGTTCTAACCGATTTGAGGCTACCGTTAGCATCCCACTCTCTTAGCGTCTTCATAGTAACGCTCAAAGTATCGGACGCTTGTTTTAATGTAATAAGCCTATCCATTCTTTTTAATTAGCTCCATTATTGACTGCTTGGAGTCATCCAAAAACTTCTGGAACTCCTTAATCGTAGGGGCATACCCAAGGTCAAAAGGGATAGGGTAAATATCACCTGTATCGAGTTCAAACTCCGTCCTGCTTATCCTCACTACCTTTATTTTCTGATTTTGAATCTGCTCCATAACCTTGCCTTTCGTCCTAATGTCTCTTATTATTTCCTATAATATACATCTAATTCCTGCACAAGTCTACAACAAAGTGTAAAATTGTGCAGATTATTAATCAATACTTCCTACCCTGCAATCTTTCACATTCAATTGGGGTATGTATTCTTATTGCAGAGTCAAGAACCTTTGGACCATGTGAATTCTTATTATTACAGTTTGCACCAAGCGTAGTTGCAATATCGCCCGTAATACTGTAGTTGTAAACATCAACACCTATTGGTTTATCTTTGCAATCAGAGCATCTTTGAATCTTGGATTTAGATTTGCCTTCCTTGTTGTTGCTCTCCTTAGTATCCCATGACAACATCGAGGACTCAAATAATACCGCAACGGCAGGTCTCCAGTCTCCAAAATATCCAACAAGGATGACTCTTCTCCTTCGCTGGGGAACTCCAAAACCCTGAGCGTCAAGAATTCTGTAGGCGAACCCATACCCGAGTTTTTGAATTTCTTCAATGAAGTTTCTGAAATCATTCCCGCCCTGACTGGACAAAACTCCGGGGACATTTTCCCATACGATCCATCTGGGTTTTGTAGTGCGAGCAATTCTGAGAAATTCAATTGCCAAGTCGCCACGAGGGTCATCCATTCCTCCTCTTTTTCCTGCAAGGCTAAAGCTTTGACAAGGTGTTCCTCCGACAAGCAACCCGATTTCTGCTTTGATTTCTGCTTTTTCATAAATTTTAGTCATGTCTCCCAAATTAGGAACCAATGGATAATGATGTTTCAGCACAGCACTGGGAAATTCAGCAATCTCTGCAAACCAAGCAGGTCGCCATCCCAGTGGCTCCCATGCTACAGTAGCTGCTTCTATTCCACTACATACCGAACCGTAGATCATTTTACAATACTCCCAACTGCCTTACGAACCCTCTCATCAGCAGCTATTTTAAAAATCACACTATCGGGACAATCATCAAGAAACTTCGCATTATTAGGATGAAGAATACGCACCTTACCTTTTTATCTTGATGAAGAGTCCAATCATTTCTTACCCAATTATTACAACTAGAACACATCGGAACAACATTATTCCCCAACAATGGTTGATTAGGATCAAGATGTCCCTTTTGAAGCTTGTTGCACTTTTGTCCACAAAACGAACAACAATGATTCCACATATTACATAGTTTATTCCAAACACTAATAGTTAGTTTCCCAATCACTCCAAGCTTCCTTGTATGTGTTGTCTTAAATTCTGAACACAAAGAGCCTATATACAACATATACATACCACTAGGGAGTTTTGCATTAGCCTTATAGAGATTACCCTTAAGATCATAAGTGTCATTGCGTAGAATATCATCACTACCCAACACATCCCATCCGTCATCCTTTAAATGTCTGGGTTGTTGATCATTAGATGCATTACTATCAAATGACTGCACGATACTAGCAAAATAATCCTTATGAATAAGTTTTCTGTCATACTTAAATAAGATCACCAACTGTAAGGTAGCAAATTTAAAAACATCAGTTTTTTTAAATAACGATGGACGTCGTGACAAACACCTTTGACTGTTTGAACAGTATACTTATCAACGATGACAACGTACTGATTACATACCGCACTCCAGTGACCGATGCGACCCTTAAACCCTTTGTAAGTCCCAAAGTTAATCATAACGATGTCACCATCATAGAAAGTATTCATCTCGGTTCCTCCTTTGCTCGTTCCATTGCTAAGTAAATACCCGTCACTGCATCTATCTCGCCGTTGATATACTTAATCAGCAAATCCTTATTCGGCATATCTTCACGGGCCCATTGCTCTACGGCCTTACCGCCATCAAGTTTACAGCATCTAGCGTCCATACAATCGGATGCGAATAAGGAACCCGCATCCCTCATCTTTTTTGTAACAATAGTTTCCATACGTCTGTCGTCTGTCGTCTGTCGTCTTCGGGTCCCTCTTTTTCCCAAACCAGAAACATCGAAACACTCTAGTGCGTGTACTCCGAATTTCCACGCACAGCTAATCACTATTTATTAGCCATAGCCAGAGCCATAGCCATCGCCAGAGCCATCGCCATAGCCATAGCCATAGCCAGAGCCAGAGCCATCGCCATAGCCAGAGCCAGAGCCATAGCCAGAGCCAGAGCCATCGCCATAGCCATAGCCAGAGCCAGAGCCATCGCCATAGCCATAGCCAGAATCTAAGCCAGAATCTAAGCCTGCCATATCTTTACTCCCTGAATGGATTTCTGTGCCTTATCCGTTACATTCAGCAATTCCACGGCCTGAATCAGAGTTACATCAACCGGACATGCAAACTTGCATTCGTTCGGATTCCGAATCCCGTGGATCGCCATTTCAGACAGTGACTCGGCTCCTTTCCAATACCAGAGCCTTCGCGCCTGAGTCATTACGACTTCCTGCCCGTTGCGCGATTTAACATATCCCGCGAATACTCCCGCCGTATATGTCCTCACGATTTGATAAGGAAAGCCATCAAGCGATTGCGCCTTCAGATTTTCCTGAACCGAATCTTTTCGGACATACTCTACCCCGTTAATGCTGATGCTGTTTACTTCCTGTTCCATTTTTCTATCTCCTTTGTTTGTTTATGAATTACCTATTTTTAACTGATCGAAACACTCGTCGCAGAGATACATGTGTTCCATACAATCGGATGCGAATAAGGAACCCGCATCCCTCATCTTTTTTGTAACAATAGTTTCCATACGTCTGTCGTCTGTCGTCTGTCGTCTTCGGGTCCCTCTTTTTCCCAAACCAGAAACATCGAAACACTCTAGTGCGTGTACTCCGAATTTCCACGCACAGCTAATCACTATTTATTAGCCATAGCCAGAGCCATAGCCATCGCCAGAGCCATCGCCATAGCCATAGCCATAGCCAGAGCCAGAGCCATCGCCATAGCCAGAGCCAGAGCCATAGCCAGAGCCAGAGCCATCGCCATAGCCATAGCCAGAGCCAGAGCCATCGCCATAGCCATAGCCAGAATCTAAGCCAGAATCTAAGCCTGCCATATCTTTACTCCCTGAATGGATTTCTGTGCCTTATCCGTTACATTCAGCAATTCCACGGCCTGAATCAGAGTTACATCAACCGGACATGCAAACTTGCATTCGTTCGGATTCCGAATCCCGTGGATCGCCATTTCAGACAGTGACTCGGCTCCTTTCCAATACCAGAGCCTTCGCGCCTGAGTCATTACGACTTCCTGCCCGTTGCGCGATTTAACATATCCCGCGAATACTCCCGCCGTATATGTCCTCACGATTTGATAAGGAAAGCCATCAAGCGATTGCGCCTTCAGATTTTCCTGAACCGAATCTTTTCGGACATACTCTACCCCGTTAATGCTGATGCTGTTTACTTCCTGTTCCATTTTTCTATCTCCTTTGTTTGTTTATGAATTACCTATTTTTAACTGATCGAAACACTCGTCGCAGAGATACAAGAGAATCAGCCCAAAACACATTGCCGCCTGTTCTTCATTTAAGAGTGTTGCCTTTTCGTAAATAGATTGGAAAACTGTGTCCTTCCAATCATTACCGGGCATCCAGCTTGAAGTGTGTATTTCCCCACCTGATATACGACTGACCAATTCATCCTGCATAGCTTTCAGGTCAGCTTCGGATAATCTGGACTTCCACAGTTGATATTCCGTTTTATGAGGCACCTTGTCCACATATCTCAATGTATCGAATGAATAGAGCATTATGTTTTCCTTTCACTTATTTTCTTACACATTTCACTAGCTCGCCTTTTAAACTCCTCTTCCAGAACAGAGGCGACATACATCACATTTTCAGTATATCTTACATCTGTTGCTATCTTATGAGCCTCGGACGCCAATCTACACATGACAAAGGCAAAGTCACCAGCTACCTCGGCATCTGTTTTATCTTGGCTCATATTTCACCCTCCAAAACTACTATACACACAAACCTAATTTTCTGATAAAATTTCTTCATAAACACGCAAACAACCTTCTGGAACTTCCCAAAATTTCTTAATTCTCTGCCAATCTGCTGGCTCTTGAACGAATAGCATCTCTGGGGTATATGATGGAAATAAACGAAAACCTGACACAACAGTAGTATCCTTGCCCTTTTCAGCAGGATCAACACCCATCATCCAATTTCCAATATTCTTCATCAACCCTGTATCGGATGAGATTTGTCTGAGTCCAAAAAAATCGGTCCTTTTCCTAAAATCCACGCATCAGGCATCTCGCTCTTGGGTATCTGGGGTACTGGCAACATCTTAGTCTTCATCATTACACTAGGTTTATCACCATGCGTAATATGAACAAATACAGCTCTTTGTGGCTTCTGACCTTCCTTGCCAATCAGATTATCATAGCTACCCACTGCCTTATCGGGGTCAGCGAATAATTGCACAGAAGTTGATCCATTTTCTTCTTCCATTAATAAAATACCAAGTTTATCCATCATTGTTTTTCCTCGTATTTGTCTATCTGTTTGAAAAATCTCGCTGCACTACCATTATCCCCATACATCTGACTTGCCTCTCCATCTTCCTTGACTTGTATGGACGGCATTATATCTGACTTCTTCTTTCTAACACCTCCACCACTAAATCCTTGCCTGTTTTCTGGGAATGCCATCAATATTTCCTCACTGTCTTCCAAAATCACATTGGCTGGAAAACGACCAACAGACGAATGGGTGTCAGAAAATCCAGCACTTTGTTTTCCACCATCATAAACACGCTTGCTTGTTTTGAATCTCTCAATTGGTCCTAATCCATTTTTATGATACAGTTCTTTATCAGCATCAGAAGCATATCCCACCCTACATTCATCAATATTTATCCCAGCAACCCCATACTTCAAAGCATTTTCAGCAAATGTCCCTTCAATAGGCTTCATAGCAATAACGATATGAAAACAACCTATCAAATTTTCCACCCCTTCTGTCTGTACAATACCTCAAGTCGCTTTATACATTCATCAGCCAGTTTAATACTATCCCCGTCATAGATACCACCACCTAGATTTAAAAACCGGAAATTAGGCATTCCATTTGGTCCTATATACTGCGTCTTAACAACAAACTGCCTAATACCCCGCCTAGCCAAATTCCATCCAAACAACTGATCGTCTGTAACAAAAGCACCCTGCAACATCAATTCTGTCAATTCTTCTACAACACTATTATCAAAAAACCTCCTGCGATATAGTATGCCCCTATACCCTCCAAGCCCACCAACACATAGAAAATCCAATCCAAATTTCGGCAATTCCTCGGCATGTGCAAAGATAGTAGTACCATTGGGACCGGGCAACCCTCCCATAAGACCAAGAGATTCATTGGGATATTTTTCAGAAGCACTTACTAATTCTTCAACAGTATGTGGATCGTAAACCACATCATCATCAAGGGTAATCAAAATAGTATCAGGGTCTTTTTCTTCAAACAGGGTAGGTATCAATTTGGTAGCTGGTCCCCAATCCGTACCACACTTTCCCACTTCAATATTGTAATTGGATAACAGTTGCAAAGTACTATCAGATAAATTATACAGGGACGCCTCTTTCATACAATACACGGGCATCCATAACACAATACGATCAGGCTTATATGTCTGATTGTTCACCGAATCCAACATCAAGCCTATACGATCAATGCGACTCGGTATTGTAGTAAAACTAACAACAACACGCACTTTATAGATTCCTCATGCATCCTAATGTAATGCTGCCATAATTCTCACTTGCTGTCTGTCCTGTAAACTCCATAGACCGCCATATCTCTTGGAAAGTCAAAGTGAACTCCCAAGCACTCCCAAAAAGTCTCTTAGCAGCAAGAGAACAACCAAGCTTCGCATCCACAACCAGATTCTTTAAGTCTTGCTGTGGTCCATCCTGCCAAAGACTACCCCCAAGTGTAATATTATGCAACATCGCCCTTCCATCAGTTTCCGCAAATAAATAGCAAGAATAATCACTACTTCTGGTAAAGGTAGGCATAATCACCCCTGTCTTATACTCATTAGGCAATCCCCATCCAGCCCGTAGAATACCCCCTAGCTTGCCGTAGTCGAAAGCCGTACCAAGTGAATACCCCAAGACATTCGCCCAATCCATAGACCAACCAGAGGCATCCCCAAGCTTCCAAGTGCGGTAATATCTGTCTTCACTGTAATTCACCACTACTTCGTTGGGTATCTGATTGCTCCATCCCATCGGCTTGTGTGACCCTATCCACCTATGAAACTCCGTCTGTATTTGCTCAGAATAAGACCATGCACCTACCACCCCCGCCATCCATTCAGAAACTACAAACCTATCCTTGGTTGATGTTTGTGTTGTATAGGACAATGCCGTGAGTCCTGCCCAAGGTCTGTCATTAGGTTGGGGTTCTGCAATAGTGATGTTTATGGGAGTATAAAAAATATTACGCAACCCATAAAGATGTCTGACTGTGCTATTGCTGTTAGTCATAGGGTCGCCAACATACTGAAGCAACAAGCCCTGTGTATAGTTCTCGTCAGTCTTCGTGAACCCAAAGACATCGTTTTCTTCTTGGAGTATGAAACCACCAGCCATTGCACAAGCTGACACCAAAGATAGAAACACTACTGCTATATATTTTTTCAAAGCAAAATCCCCTTCTCTTAAGGAAGTTTTACACCTAACTCTTTGGCGGCAACTTAGGCTTACTCGGTATTTTCTCTACCTTTGGACCCGCAGAATCATCACGGGAATGCCTATCATGGTGTTGTTTCTTGGAAGCCATAGGATTCCGATCTACTATCACCACTCCACCACACATAGGACACTTGACCAACTTACATATTGAACTACCATATTTACATTTTACGCACCATGACATAACCTATTCTACCTTTCTATTATTTTATCATTCCATACCACCAATACACCAGCGCATTGGAAAATCTTTAGCACCATAGCGACATGCCCCGCTTCTGCTTCATCCCAAGTCGAATATCTGTCTTGCTCCCCGCCACTTGATCCCTCAAACACCATAGTCTCAAAAAGAATCGGTTTGCCTTCTCCCCATCCATAATTCTCGCTTGCTGTCTGTCCTGTAAACTCCATAGACCGCCATAGTTCTCGTCAGTCTTCGTGAACTACCCTTGTCTAAAGGCAAGGGCTTCTGTCCCTGTCTTTAGTAAATCTGAAAAACAACTGGGTTTCCCAAAAACAACGGCTTCCTGCTTCAATGTCGAAAACTTATTACTATTTCCAATAACAGAGGTTTCCAACTCCATAGGCTTAATATCCCTATGTCCCATAGGTAACTTTTTAATCAAACTTCTCAACCCTTCATCTTCTATATTTACAGCAGAGTTTACATCACGATCAACTACACTACCGCAATTGACACAGTAGTGATTACTCCCACGAATGAATTCGTGGGCTTCTAAGAAGCCTTTTTCAAAGTTTCTAAGCTATGTAATCCCATAGCTAAAATGTTTTTACTTGCATTAAAATCTCTATCTTCAACATGTCCACAACTACAACTGTGAACTCTTTGAGATAGGTCTTTGTCAGTTAGTTTCCCACATTTACTACATGCCTTTGTAGTATTTCTAGGATTCACAAGTATAACTAAACTACCAGCTTCTTCCGCTTTGTATTTTAGTTGATTCACAAATTCATTCCAAGCAACATCATTTATACTTCTATGAGTCGGTACAGCAGACTTTACTATACCATTCACTGTAA
>Ga0209777_10002719_pt1 | contig 22828 bp, 19 predicted proteins | sample FrelakmetHBP12HB_FD_187147 | JGI IMG/M metagenome (GOLD analysis project Ga0209777, IMG submission 187147) | Freshwater lake sediment microbial communities from the University of Notre Dame, USA, for methane emissions studies -HBP12 HB (SPAdes)... | ecosystem: Environmental > Aquatic >...
GGCCGCCGATCTCCTCTACCATTTCGTATGGCACCGTTTCTGCGACTGGTACGTGGAGGTCTCCAAGGCCGGCCTTTCGGAAGGCTCCAGCGCGCCTCGCCGCGAGGCCACGCGCTGGGTCCTCTGGCGCGTCCTGGAGGGGTCGCTGAGGCTCCTTCACCCCTTCATGCCGTTCATCACAGAGGACATGTGGCAGAGGCTCCCCGGCTCCGAGGGCAGCCTCATCGTGGCCGCATATCCTCGCTCCCGAGAATTAGCTGGCGACGGCGCTCTCCGAGAGGGCCTGGAGGGGCTCATGGACCTCGTCACGCGCATCCGGAACCTGAGGGCCGAGAAAGGCGTAGCGCCCTCCGCGGCCCTCGAAGCCGTCGTGGTTCCCGCGACCGCAGAGGCCGGGGCGCTTCTTCGAGATGGCTCCCTGGAGGAAGTTATGGCCCTGGCGCGCCTGAAGCGCTTGGAGGTGGTGGAGGCCATGCCTGAGGGGGACGCCTGGAGCCGGGGTGTCGCCTCCAGGTATCAGTTCGCGACACGCCTTCCCGAAGGGGAGAGGGACTTTGCGGCGGAGGCGCAGAGGCTCCGGTCCGAACTCAAGAAGGCCCTCTCCGAGCGTGACAAATTCTCCGCCAAGCTCTCCAACCCGTCTTTCGTCGAACGGGCGCCCCAAGATGTGGTCGACAAAAATCGCCGTATCCTCGAAGAGTACGAGCGAAAGGTCAAAGAGGTTGAGTCTGCGCTAGAGGGGCTCGGTCGCTGACAGGGGGTTCCTGCATCAGTGATTTCTTCTACAAACCTCGTCCGCTAAACGGGTCATTCCGAGGGCCAATTTCCGCGGGCGTGTCTCCTTCCGTCATTCTGAGAGCTTCTTCGAAGGGCTGCCTTGGAAGAATCTCGACCGTAGTTCGCGCGAAGTCTAAGCTTGAGACCCTTCCTGGGGAACCCTCCGAAGTGGCCCTCAGGGTGACGACTGATGACGGGTGCTTCTGTGACGGGCCCCTCGCGGCCGTCCCTCGATTTGACTTGGGCCCCGGCTGGAAGATAAACTAAGCATGCAAGGCTTATGGGAGGTCCCTATGAGAGACCACGAGCGCGGTGACGGCAAGTTCACCCTTTTTGTGCTGCTTGTTCTCTTGGCTATTGTCATTTTCGTGCTCGTCAAGGTCGTCCCCGCGCGGGTGAACGCATACGAGCTCAAGGATTTCATCGAGATTTACGCCCGCACGGAATCGTGGGGCCACTCGCCCGAACAGACCAAGAAAGACATCTTGGCGAAGGCCCAGGTTCTCAAGCTGAATGTCGATGAGAAGAACATCCAGATCAACAAGCAGGGGCCGAACATCTCCATCAGGGTCACCTTTGATGTCCCAGTTGACCTGAAAGTCTACACCTGGGTCATGCACTACGACTTCAACCTGTCGGCCGAGCACTACTGATTCAGGCGCCCAGTACCCGTGATGCCCGAGGGGGCAGGCCAGGTGGCCTGCCCCCTTTGCTTTTCGCGCGGGAGCGCACCTTGTTTCCGTCATCCGGCGGCCCTAGAATGACAACCGGAGGCCCGAGTGCTGGAGAAAGACCTCACCGCGGAATCCCTGTGGGCGGAGATTCCAAAGATCGCCTCATCAGACCTGGGGGACGTTCTCGACCACCCGGCCACGGGGGAAGGGCACATCGTGAAGCTCCTCTTGCGGCCGGATCTGCCCGAGGCCTTTCTCGGGGAGCTCGCAAAGAGCCATTGGGCCGGGAACACCCGGGTGCAATTCGGCCTCGTGAACCATCCCCGGACGCCACGGGGCGATTCGCTGAACCTCGTCAAGTTCCTCATGTGGCGCGACCTCAACCTCACGGCCATCAACTTCAAGCTCGCCTCGGAGGTCAGGCACGCGGCCGAGAGCAACCTCATCCAGAGGCTGCCCGCCATGGCTGTGGGTGAAAAGGTAACCTTGGCGAGGCTCGCCGGAGGCCAGGTTCTGAAAAGCCTCAGGGCCGAGGCCGATCCAGGTATCCTCGAAGCTTTCCTGGAGAACCAGAGGCTCGTGGAGGAGGACGTGCTCTTCATCATCAACCGTCCCAGAATCATCGCACCCGTCCTCGAAACGGTGGCCAGAGACAAGAAGTGGTCGGCCCGAAAGGAAGTCCGGATCGCGCTCATCAGGAACCCGAAGACCCCGCTCTCGGCGGTAGTGCCGTTTATCGTTCAAATGACGACGGGAGACCTCAAGCCCCTCGCCGACGATCCCAAAGTACCGCTGGCGCTCCGCAGGATGATACAGACGCGGCTCAGGAAGACGGCATGATCGAAAAAAGCCGGAAGTTCGGGGAGGAGCTGGCTCAGCGACGAACGAGCAAGGGCGTTTCCCTCGATGAAATCGCCAAGGCCACCAAGATCCACAAGCCGGTCTTGGAGGCCTTGGAGGCGGGGCGTTTCGAAGAGCTGCCTCCTGACGTCTTTACGGTTGGCTTCTTGAAGGCGTACGCCGAGCAGGTGGGCCTTGACCCCGTCCAACTGGTGGCGCAGTACAAGCAGATTCATGAGCCCGAAACGGAGGAGAAAACCAAGCCTTCGGCCCGTCCGCGCGCCACGCCTTCCAAGGGTCTCCTGTGGGGCATTCTCGCCGTTATTTTTGCCTGCGGTGGGGCGGCCTGGCTCATTTATACCTATCAGACGGGCGTCTGGCCCTTCGCGGCCGTCGACAACACCTCGGGGTCGGCCGAAAGGCGCCACAAGCCGAAGGAAACACCTGCCCCGGCGCCCTCGCCGTCGGGTCAAGCCGAGTCTCAGCCGCTCGCCCTCGCTTCGGGGCCACCGGGACAGGAGAGCGCTCCACAACCGTCCCCGCCTGCGCCGGCGGGAAGCTCGACGGTCACGCCGGGCCAGCAAAGCCCCTCTGCGACCCAGCCGTCCCAGCCCGGGCTGCCGCCCGCGACTTTAGCCCCCCAGGAACAGCCCGCCGGAGACCTCGTGCTCAAATGCACGCAGTCCTGCTGGATCGAACTGTGGGGCGATGGAAAACGCCTGCTCTATCGCCAAGTCACACCCGGAGAGAACCTCGTTTTTAACGGACCGCGCTTCAGGTTCGACATCGGGAATGCGTCGGGCGTCCAAGTGACGTGGAAAGGCCGGCCGGTAGCGCTTCCCACGGCGAAAGGCCGAGTCGTGAAGAACTTCGTTCTACCACCTCAACCGGAAAGAGGGGCAGAGCCGTGACGCACCCCGTTGTCGAACGCATTCTCTCTGGGCAGGTCCCCGCGAACGTCAAACAGGCAGCCGCCAAAGGCGCCCTGCCGATCCCGCGCGAAGACCTCATCGAGCTCTGGGTCTTACTCCGCGCGGACGCGGACAGCAGTATCCGCTTGGCTTGCAACGAAAGCTTGGCCGGCGTTTCCGAGCTGGAGTGGGGGGAGCTCCTGCCCTCCCACGGTTTCGCGCCTCAGGTCCTGGATTTCGCCGTCAGGGTACTGGGAAAAAACCACAGGATCCTGCAGGCCGCCCTGAGAAACCCCAAAGTCCCCGTCCCGGCTGTGGAGTGGATCGCCGCCCAGACGAGCGATTGGGGCATCGACATGGTCCTGGACAACCAGAGCCGCCTCATCAAGTCGCCCCAGATTGCGGTGGCCCTCCTTTCCAACCCCAACCTGAACCCGACGCAGGTCCGGCAGATCTTCGACTTGGCCGAGCAGTTCTTCAAGGAAGACCCGCAGATCCCCGAGATCCTCGCCCAGAAATTCGGTCTCAGGCTGGGCCATGCCGGCGGCGAGCTCTACAAGGAGGAGGCCGAGGAGGCGCCCGCTCCTGTTGAGGTGGCTCCAGAAGCCATCGAAGAGGAGCTCCCCGTGGAAGGGCTCATTGAGGAAGAGCTCACGCCCGATAAGTTCCAGAACCTCTACCAGAGGTTGCTAACGATGTCGGTGCCCGCCAAGATCCAACTCGCGCTGAAAGGGAACAAAGAGGCCAGAACACTTCTCATCAAAGACAACAACAAGGTCATCCAAGAGGCGGTGCTGGACAGCCCCAAGCTCACCGACACGGAGGTCGAGCTGTTCACGAAGATGCGGAACCTCCCCGAGGACATATTCAGAAAAATCTCCCGGGACCACGAGTTCATGAAGAAATACAGCATCGCGAGAGGGCTTGTCTTCAACCCCAAAGTTCCTCCGGGGATCTCCCTAAGCCTTATGCAGCGCATCCTGGACGCCGACCTTCAGATCCTCATGAAGGACAAGAACGTGACGGAGCTGGTGCGCCGCCAAGCCAAGACGCTTTACGAAATGAGGCACCAGACGAAGAAGTCGATTTTCAAGAAGCACTGAGGTGGCACGGCCAGAGGGCAGCCGGACCACTTGAACACTGCGGGCCCTTGGGCTAATCTTTAAAGCCAGGGGAAGAGCCATGAGAACGTTCTATGACATCCTCGGCGTGAAGTCGGACGCCACCCAGGAGGAGATCAGCAAGATCTTCCGGACCCTGGTGATGACCAACCATCCCGACCGCTTCTTAGATCCGGCCGAGAAGGCGTCGGCGGAGAAGATGCTCAAGGACATCACGGAGGCTTACAACACGCTCAGCAAGCCCCCTCTCCGCACCCAGTACGACCGCTCCCTCACGGCGCCCCAGAGCCTCACTTCCACGAAGACCCCTCAGGAGCAAGCCCGGGACATGATGCAGCAGGGCCTGGCCAAGGAAAAGGCCGGGGAGTACGCCTCCGCCCTCGCCATGTACGACCACGCCGCGCGGATGGACCCGCAAAACGCGGACGCCGTCTTCAGCGCCGGCCTGATCCGGCTGCGGACCCCCCGCTGGAGGCAGCAGGGGGCCCAGGAGGTGGAGAAGGCCATCGCGATGGCGCCGTTCAACGCCATGTTCGTCACGGAATACGCCACCTTCCTCATCGAGAACGGCCTCATGTTAAAAGCCCAGAAGTTGCTCGAAGTCGCAGAGAAGAATTTCAAGGACAACCCCTTCATCCCCGACTTGCTGGCCAAAGCCAAAGGCCAGAAGGGGGCGGGCTTTTCGCTGTTCGGGAAGAAGAAGTAATGGAGTTTAATTTCTTCGGCGCCAGCGACGTCGGCAGGAAGCGGACCAACAACGAAGACGCTTTCGCGCTGCGCCCAGAGCTAGACCTCTTCCTGGTTGCGGACGGCATGGGGGGCCACTCGTCGGGCGAAGTGGCGGCCCAGCTCGCGGTGAACCAGATTGTCTCCTTCTTCAAGAACCAGAGCCTCAACGAGGACTCGACGTGGCCCTACGCCTACGACGACAGCCTCTCCTTCCCGGGCAACAAGCTCCGGACGGCCATCGCGCTCGCCAACGACCAGATCCAGAACTACTCTACCGAACACCCCGAATCGCGGGGCATGGGGACTACGGTAGTGGCGGCCCTCATCGACTCGGAGAGGATTGTCGTTTCGCACGTGGGCGACAGCCGCGCCTACCTTTTCAGCAGCGGCGAGATGAAGCTCCTGACGCTCGACCATTCCTGGGTCAGCGAGCAGGTCCGCCTCGGCTTCCTCACGGAGAGCGAAGCGGCTCACCACCCTTTCCGAAACGTGATAACTAAGGCCCTCGGCACGCGCGACCAGGCCCAGGCCGATGTGATCGAGATCGAATTGGCCGTGGGAGATAGGCTCCTCCTCTGCACGGACGGCCTCAACTCCATGGCCCCCGACTCAGAGATATCCGAGGTCATCGCCTCGAGCAAGGATCTTGAAGCCACATGCAAGGCCCTTATTGACCTCGGCAACGAAAGGGGCGGCGAAGACAACATCACCGTCCTGATCCTTGAAAGAAAAGCCTAGAACGGGCCGCCAGCCATCCGCTTTCAGCCATCAACAAAAAGAAGAAATAAGCAGGGCGTTCTTGACGCTACTCTTTTCAGAACCTACAATAGCCGCGAGCCGAAGTGGCGGAATTGGTAGACGCGCGGGACTCAAAATCCCGTGTCCGCAAGGATGTGAGGGTTCGAGTCCCTCCTTCGGCACCATCTATTCAAAAGGGGGCTCTGCCCCCTTCCCACTCGGACCGCTTCGCGACCCTCGCTGTACCCCCGCTGGTTGTCGCGCTGCAGCCGGAATGAATCCGGCTTCGCGCATTTTCCTTCGCCAGCTCGCCAGCTCGGTCCTTTAAAGGGGACCCGCCCCGGGAACACTAGGGCGCGCGTGCAACGCAGCGAGGGAACTCCGGCCAGAGCGAGGCTGCCGCGGCCCTTGCGTTCGAGTCCCTCCTTCGGCACTATACAGATTTCAATGCGGGAGGCCATCTGACGGCCGCCTTTACAAGGGCCAGGGCCGGCCTCGCTGCGTTCATCCAGCGCCCGTCCCGGGTGTTCCCCCGGAACGACCCCGCGCGTGCTGGCCTTCGAAATGGTCGTTTCGCTGGTCCGCCTCGGGACGGGCCCGCCCGTTGGGCTCTGGCCCTGGCCCCCGTCCCGCGCGCCCCACCCCCAGAACGCAGCGCCGCCGGGGACGGACCTACTGCATTGTCGGCCTGCGGCGTCCGCATCCTCGACGTACATCGAGTACGCCTGCGGTGCGGCCGCCTTGTCTTTCGCGCATTAGGCCCATCCGCGGCGGAACGCCTCTTTCGCGCGCTGCGCGAAAGAGATCATATCCTGCAGCCAAGCGCGCTCCCTCCTCAAAAAACTCTCCCTTCGATCCCCCGTTTTGTGAAGCGGCGCAAGGGAAATTAAAGACGCTGCTCCCGCCCCGAACGGGCAAGGTTGATGGTGAGCAATTTTTCGAGGATGGCTTCGTTCGAGAGATCAGCGGGCCAGGCGTAGGCGGCGGCAACGGCTTCATCGAGCTTCTGGTGGGCGAGGGCGAGCCAGGCGGGGCGCTGGTTGTAGAGGTTGGTCAGCGTGCGCTTCTTGAGCTGTGCGGCGCAGGATTCGTCTTTGGGAACGAGGCGCGGGTAGCGGACCGTGCCGATTGCCGCTTTATCCGTCATCCTGAGGGTTCCTTCGACGCTACTCCCCGGAAGGATCTCAACCGGTGATTCTGCAGGACCCGCCATTGAGATTCCTCCTGAGGAATCCTTTGCAAGAGAGGCCTCGGAATGACTGGATGGACGCGCGATGTATCTCGCCCATGGGCCGTCCATGGAGCCGGGAAATTCGAGGATTTCTTCTTTCGTCCACTCGGGCGGATTCAGCCAGGCTTCCCGCAGGGCGTTCAGCTCTTTCGCGGCTTCGGCGATGGCTTCTTTCTGCGCTTCGGTCGGCTCGGGGAATGGGAAGGTCTCGAAGCACGTCGTTGGCGTATACCGCGTGCCGCTTTCCGCTTCGCGGAGCTGCGTCGCTTGTGCGCGAGACCAGACTTCATGGAAACGCGAATGAAGGACGCCGAAGAAGTAATCATCTGAGCGGGCGAAGACAACCGCCGCGTCGGAAGTAATGATTTCAGGATTGATCCACACAAAGAGCCGATGTTTGCTTACGCGAGGCGTGCCGATGTATCGCGCAAGAGGCTTAACAGCGTTGAGCAAAGCGGGCCGACCTTCACCATGAATCCACCACTTCTCACGATACACGGCGCGGTGGTTTGAATCGCGTAGGGGTTTCACGATGACAGTGAGATATTGGAATGGGCCTTCATAGAAAGCAGCTTCTTGGAACGAAGCAGTAGGTGGGAAAGCTATGACCCACCTGCCCTCTGGTCTTTGGGTGATGTCCTGGCCATTCATGTAGGGGCGAATCACGTCGGAATTGGGCGCTTGATTTGGGTTGCCCCCGATTTTAAGAAACTTCGTTGCTGCATCTTGGGACAAGTCGAAGGGGCCATGCGTCGAGATGCCTATGAAGCTGATGTCCTGGTTCGAGGTCTGCTTCGTCGATTGGGTAATGTCTGCTTTCTCTGAGAGGTTTGCACTAATAACCGAAATCGGTCTCCCGTCCAATAGCTTCTTCTTTTCCTCGCCATCGTCAAACCCCACCATGCTGACATGAACGTTCGCGCCATCGAGAATCCACTGCCGGTCGCTCTCGGCAAAGAAAATATCCCCCGTTTCCTTGATGCGTTCCAAGACCTTTCGGTTCGCGCCACCACGGATGCCTTGCGTTGCGAGCAGTCCTGCGCGTCTGCACCGGCCGCGCTCTATTTCCGCTCGCGCCCTCTCGAACCAGTAGCAGCAGAGGTCCGACTGGCCAGGGATGCGCCCTGCATAAAGCGCGCGGAGCTTGTCCACGTACTCATCGCCTAACTGTCGCCGCATGAGTTTGTCGCCTAAGAACGGCGGGTTGCTGACGATGCAGTCCACGTCGGGCCACGACGGCTCTCTCGCTGTCATTCCGAGGGCTTCCTCGGGGTTGTGCCCTGGAGGAATCTCAGCCGGTGATTCCGCAGGACCGGCGATTGAGACGACGGGCCCCCGGTCCGTCGCCCTGAAGGCCCCTTCGTAGGGCGCCCCCTGAAGGGTCTCAGACGCGGAGCTTGCAGAAACGGTGTCTGAGATCCCTCCTCTGGAGCCCTTTGCAAGGGCGGCCTCAGGATGACGGGAAGTGACGGAGCCCTGTGCAAGGGATGCCTCAGGATGACGGGAAGTGACGGAGCCCTTTGCAAGGGATGCCTCAGGATGACAAGAAGTGTCGGAGCCCTTTGTAAGGGAGGCCTCGGGATGACGCTCGGAAGGCGTCCAATCCAGGATTGCGTCCTTGTTCTGGAAGTTGCCCGCAAGGGGCTCTAGGATGGGATCGCTGGGCGTTCCGAAGCCGTTGGCCTTGATCCACTGCAAGTAGCCGATCCAGACGGTCATCTGCGCGAGATCGTAGGCGTAGGGGTTGATCTCGATGCCGTAGAGCTGGCGTGGGTGAACGAGCGGCAGAAACAGCCCGAGGCCCTGGTTCATGGCCCAGAGGCCCACTTCCTTTTCGAGGTCCTTGAGCTTTTGCAGGGTGACGTAGAGGAAGTTCCCCGAGCCGCACGCCGGGTCCAGGACGGTGAGGCTGTGCAGCTTCAAGAGAAACGCGCCCACGACGGTGGACGCTTTCTCCCGGACCTTCTTGGCCGCCTGGGGCGTCGGCCCTTTGGCACTCTTCCTATCCAGGGGTGCGAGAACGCCCAGGGCTGCGGCTTTCACTTCCGCCCACTCCCGGCGGAGCGGCGCGAAGACCACGGGCTCGACGATGGCCTCGATGTCCTCCCGGCTCGTGTAGTGCGCGCCGAGCTGGGCACGCTTGCCGGGGTCCAGGCCGCGCTCGAAGAGCGTCCCGAAAATAGAAGGGTCCACGGCGCTCCAGTCCAGCGACGCCGTCTGCGCGAGGATGGCCAGCTCGTCCTCATCCAAGGCCAGGACGGGGCTGTCCATGAAGAGTGTCCCGTTGAAGTGCCGGATCGTGTCCATTCCGAAGTCTCCGCCCGTGGCCATGGCCGCAAAAAGCTCGGTGACCATCTTCTGGAAGCGGGACGGGTCCCGTTTCGTCTTTTCGAGAAGGCGGCTGAACAGCGCCTCGGGCAGATAGGCGATATCCTCGGCGAAAAGGCAGAAGACAATGCGGTCCAGAAAGCGCGCCACCGCGGCCGGATCTTCGCCGCGGTCCCTCAGGCGCTGGGCGAGTTCGCCGATGTGAGCGGCGGCCTTTGTGGTGATCGCGGCGCTCGTCGCGCCGGGCTTGAGCTTGTCGGGGGCGAAGAAAAGGGCGCGCAGGATTTCCTGGCTTCGCGGCGTGTCCAGCGACGTGAGCGGAAGATTGTGGACGTCGGTCTTGGTCCCCGTGAAGTTCGTGTGGATTTCGATGCGGTCCATGTCACAGACGACCAGGAGCGGCGGGTTTTCGAGCGCTTCGCGGTACTGGAGGAGCTGGTTGTACGCCTTGGCGAGGTTGGCGTGGGGGCCCTTGTACTCCCAGCCGAAGAAGCCCTTTTTCCAGACGTCCGCCCAGCCCTGGCCGCCTTCCTGCTTCTCTGCGCCCCTCTCGAAGGTGAAGGATTCACCCGCGGGGTCCATTTCGGCGGGCTTGGGGTGGCCCAGCATTTCGCAGAGGTCGAGAAAGTGCTGCTGGCAGGCCTGGCGCTCCGTGAGCGCGGTGTGCTGCCACTTGCGGATGAATTCGAGCGCCGTCAGCGCCATGGGACCCCCTGCGGCCATTATACCCGCACGCATGGCAAAAGGGCGCGGCGTTCGCCGCGCCCCAGTAGAGGAGGGGGGATTCCTCTGAACAACGGTCAAAATATATGTCCCATTGCCCATTGCGTCAAGTGGTCCACCTTGACCGTCAGGGCAAACGCGGCTAGGTTTTGGGCATCAGCACAGTTGTTTCAGCGTGAGCTTGGAGAGGAAGGGTGGTTAGCGAGTCCGCATTTTTCTCGCCGAAGAAGTGGGTCTCTGTGTCAGGCGGGAGCGCCCGAAGGGTCCACCATGGAGTTTTACCGGACGCCGGAAGCGCTGCGGGCTATCGGAATGAAGCCGTCGCACTGTGTCGCGGTGGTGTTCCCGCCATCCCGCCTCAGCGCACGACCTTGAGAATCCAGTTTTCCTCGTCGAACCCGACGTTGGTGACGCTCTTGGCGGCGGGCAAAGCGAAGGTCTGGGTGCGCTGGTCGTCCTGGACGGTGACGGTCTCCGAGGAGCCGTCCGCATAGTGGAGGGTCAGGTCCACGGGCATGATGTAGACGTCCTGCTGGGTGGCGCGGTTGACGATTTTGTGTTTCTGCTTTTGGGCCACCGTGACGGCAACGCTGCCGTTTGTCTGGCTGAAGCTGACCGCATAGATGGGCCTTTTCGGCGTGTAGACCCACTGGTCGAAGAACCAGGTTAGGTCTTGGCCGTAGCGGGTTTCGCAGGCGGCCTTGAGGTCGCCCGTGGAGGCGTTCGATCCGGTGTGGGCCGCGCGGTAGTCCCTGAGGGCCGCGTAGAAAGCGTCCTCGCCCATGACCCTCTTCAGCATGTGGAGGACCCACCCGCCCTTGTTGTAGACTGCGCCCTGGTCGTTGAAGGGCTTGTTGGCGTTCTTGAGGTGGACGCTCCCGCCCAGGGCGCCGTTGTAAAGGCCGTCATCGTAATAGAAAGCGACCTCGCCTTCGGTCATGCCGTAGTGCCTGGCGAGCCAGAGCATCTCGAAATACGTCGCGAAGCCCTCGTTCAGCCAGATATCGTCCCACGTCGCGCAAGTCACGTCGTCGCCCCACCACTGGTGCGAGAGTTCGTGCGCGTAGATCTCGTCCATGTCGTCCGTTCCCCAGGTGTACATGTCCCCCATGCTCGTGAGGGTCTGGTGCTCCATGCCGCCGCCCCAGGGGAACGCGACCATGCCGTACTTCTCGGTCAGGAAGGGGTACTCCCCGCAGAGTCCCGCGTAGTAAGTGATCATGTCAGGGACGCGGACGAACAGGGCGCGGGCATCGGACTCATTCTCAGGGTAGACGTAGTAGTCCAGGGGCATCTGGGTCGCCCCGTCAAGGGATGTGTAGGCGTCGCTGAAGTGCGCGTAGTTGGTGACGTTCGCGGAAATGAGGTAGTTGGCGATGGGATAGCTCTCGTCCCAAGTGTAGGTCACAGTGCCGTCCTGGTTGGTGACGGTGGACGTGAGCGTGCCATTGGAGGCGCCCACCATGCCGGCCGGCACGGTCAAGTGCATGTCCATCGTCGCCTTGTCCTTCACGTCGTCCACGCAGGGCCACCATGCGTAGGAATCGAAGGGCTCCGAGAGCGTGGTGGCGCTCGCCACGCCTTCGTGGGTGGCGAACATCATGCCCCCTCCCAGGCTGCCCACGACCACAGGGGAACCGGAGTAGCTCACGCTCACTTCATGGGTTTGACCCGGAGACAGGGGCTGGGCGAAATGGAAGATGATATCCGCCCCTTTTCTAGACGGCGTCACAGCGTGGCCGTCTTTTGTGGCGCCGGTGACCTTCAAAGCGTTGTGGAGGCGCATCTTGACCTGGCTCAGCGTGGCGGTGGGGGAGAAGCTCATGGTGACGGTGCCCCGGAGGGTACGGGCGGAAGGGTCCACCTTCAAGTCCAAGTCGTAGTGGAGCACGTCAAGCGGTTGGGAGGGTTGGACACCCGTCCCCTCGGCGCGCCGCATGGCGTCAATGCGTAAAGCCAGGCGCCTGGATTCGGCTTCCCTGAATCTCTTGAGGTGCTCCAGGGCCGTCTTTATGTCTGGGGGCGTCGTGGCCCAAGTCGAAAGGCAAAAAAGAAAAAGGACAGAAACGAGGATTCTTTTCATGGCCCCCTCCTGGTCACATATACATTCCGCCGTTCACCGAGAGGACCTGGCCCGTGATGTACACAGCCTCTTCGCTGAGGAGGAATGCGACGGCCTTGGCCACATCGTCTGCGGTTCCGAAGCGCTTCATCGGGATAACGGCGGCCATGGTCTCCTTCTGCTTCTCGTCCAGCTTCTCCGTCATGGCCGTCACGATGAAGCCGGGGGCCACGGCGTTGCAGGTGATGTTGCGCGAAGCTAGCTCCTTGGCGACCACCTTCGTGAGGCCGATGAGGCCGGCTTTTGAAGCGACGTAGTTGGCCTGGCCCGGGTTTCCCATGAGGCCGACGACGGAGGCGACATTCACGATGCGGCCGTAACGCTGGCCGATCATTGGCTTGATGGCGACCTGCGTGAGCTGGAAGGCTCCCGTGAGATTCACTGAAAGGACGGCTTCCCAGTCCTCGGGTTTCATGCGCATGACCAGGGAATCCCGCGTGATGCCCGCGTTGTTCACGAGGAGCTCCAGGCGGCCCGATTCGGCGACGATGGCCTCGACGGCTTTCTCGCAGGAGGAGCGGTCCGACACGTTGAGAGCCATTGGTGAGACGTCGAAGCCCTTGGCCGTGAGCGCTTCGGCGGCCTTGGTCATGCCTTCGAGGTTCACGTCGGCCCCGTACACCTTGGCCCCTTGGGAAGCCAGCGCCTCGGTGATGGAGAACCCGATGCCCTGCGCGGCCCCAGTTACCAACGCCACTCTGTTCTCAAACCGTGCCATTATCTTTTCTCCCTTTTTTGACTTTCAAATTCTTCTTAGTACTTTCTTTCTTTGTGTTCTTTGTGCCTTTGTGGTGAAGCTTTTCTATCCCAGCGCCGCGAGGGTTTTCTCCAGGCTGGCCACGTTCTCCACATTCAGGAGGAGCCAGTCCCGGCTCACCCTTTTCGCGAGCCCGCAGAGTACCGTCCCGGGGCCCACTTCGACGATGGCGTCCACGCCCGCGCCCTGGAGGTACTGGAGCGTCTCGCGCCAGCGGACGGGCGCGTCCACCTGGGCGATCAGCTTGCGGCGGGCGTCCTCTGCCGTCCCTGTCGGGAGGGCATCAAAGTTGGCCACGACCGGCCAGCGGGGGTTCTGGAAGGGGAGGGCACGGAGCACGGGATCGAGCTTCTCGCGGGCTGGCGCCATGAGCGGGGAATGGAAGGGCGCGGATACGGGCAGGAGAACAGCCTTCTTGCACCCGAGCGCTTTGGCCGCCTCGATAGCCCGCGCGACAGCGCGGGCGTGGCCGGCGATGACCACCTGGCCTGGGGCGTTGTCGTTGGCCGGGACGACCACGTCACCCTGGGCCGCTTCAGCGCAGGCTTTCGCCGCCGCATCGGCCTCGATTCCCATGAGGGCCGCCATGGCGCCCTCTCCCACCGGCACGGCCTCTTGCATGAAGCGGCCCCTCTGGCGGACGGTGCGCAAAGCATCGCCGAAAGAGAAAGTGCCCGCCACAACGTGGGCCGAGTATTCTCCGAGGGAGTGTCCAGCGAGAAATGCGGGCTCGAGCCCAGGCTTGGCTTTCTCGAAGACCCGCCACGCAGCGATAGAGACGGCGAGAACTCCCGGCTGGGTGTTGGCTGTAAGGTTCAGCTCGGTTTCGGGGCCTTCCCAGAGGAGACGGGAGAAGTTCTCTCCCAAGGCTTCGTCAGCCTCTTTGAACGTCTGCGCGGCTTCAGCGTAGCGGGAGGCCAGTTCCTGGCCCATCCCCACGTACTGCGAAGCTTGCCCCGGAAAAACGACCGCAATCCTCATCCGTGCTCCTCAGTGCGCCCGCCCAAACGGGCTCGGTGGGGCAGGTCAAAAGTCAAAAGTGAAAAGCCGGGAAACATGAGCCGTGAGCTGTAAGTCGAGCGACGGGCTTCCTTCGAAGGCCTCCGTGCCAAGCGCCCCCTCTCCCCCTCACGCCCTCGCCCCCTCTATCTCTTCACCATCGCACCAGGGTGGACCCCCAGGTGAGGCCGGCGCCGAAGGCGGCGAAAAGGAGGACATCGCCGTCCTGGACCTTGCCAGCCCTGACAAGCTCGTCCAGGGCGATGGGAATGGAGCCCGAGGAGGTGTTCCCGATGCGGTCAATGTTGAGGTACAGGCTCTCTTTGGGCCACCCCAGGCGGTCGGCCACGGCGCTGATGATGCGGACGTTGGCCTGGTGGGGCACGAACCAACGCACGTCCGAGGGTTTCAGCCCCGCCCTATCTATCGCCTCCCGGCAGACGCCCTCGATGGAGCGCACGGCGAGCTTGAAAGTCTCGCCGCCCTTCATCTTGATGGTGTGCAGGTTGGCGTCGATCATCTCGTGCGTCACGGGATGCTTGGAGCCGCCTCCCGGAAGCGTGATGAAGTCCGCCATGGAGCCATCCGAGTGGATGGCCGAAGAGAGGATGCCCCGCTCGCCCTCCTCTCCCGTCAGGACGACTGCGCCCACGCCGTCGGCGAAGAGGACGCACGTGGAGCGGTCCTTCCAATCCACGAACTTGGAGAGCACTTCACCGCCGCACACCAGGATGTTCTTGAACGTGCCGTTTTGGATGTAGGCGTCCGCTATCGAAAGGGCGTAGACGAAGCCCGAGCAGCCGGCCTGCATGTCGAAGGCCGCGGCCTTCTTGGCGCCGATCTGGTCCTGGATGAAGCAGGCGGTGGCGGGGATGGGCTGGTCCATGGTGACCGTGGCGAGAATGATGAGATCCAGGTCCTCCGCTTTCATTCCGGCCATGTCGAGGGCTTTCTTCGCCGCGTCCGTGCAAAACTTAGAGAGGTATTCGTCCTCCCGGGCGATCCTGCGCTCCTTGATGCCCGTGCGCGTCGTGATCCACTCGTCGGTGGTGTCGACGATCTTCTCCAGGTCGAAGTTCGTGAGCACTCTTTCGGGCAGGGAGTGGCCCGTGCCTTTAATTCGCGACCGATTTCTTCCCATTTGGGGTATCCTTCATTTTCGAACGGATCTGTTCCGCGATCCTCTGGTTGAGCCCCGCGAGGCAGAAATCCCGCGCCAGTCTCAAGGCGTTCATGATGGCTTTAGGCTGAGATCTCCCGTGGCAGATGATGGTGACCGCCTTCACGCCCAGGAGCAGGGCGCCGCCGTACTCGGCATAGTCCATCTTGGACTTCATCTCCTCGAAAACGCTCCGGGAGAGCAAGTATCCAAGTTTGGCGGATACTGAGCGCTTGAAGCCCTCCCTGAGCATCCCCGCGATGTACTCGTAGACCGATTCGCCGGTTTTCAAGACCACGTTTCCCGTGAAGCCGTCCGTGACAATGACGTCGGCCTGGCCGTGGAAAAGGTCGTGGCCTTCAACGTTCCCGACGAAGTTCATGTGGGACTGCTGGAGGAGCTTGAAGACCTCCTTCGTGAGGTCGTTGCCCTTCATCTCCTCCTCCCCGATGGAAAGTAGGCCCACGGTGGGCTGTGGGTTGCCCGTCACCTGAGAGGAAAAGATCGAGCCCATGATGGCGAACTGCAGCAGGTGCGAAGCCTTGCAGTCGCTGTTGGCCCCCACGTCCAGAAGGAGGCACACGCCCCCCTTCTTCGGGATCCAGGTCGCCAGGGCCGGGCGCTCCACCTCCTCGATGCCGCCCACAACGAGCTTCGCGGCGGCCATGATGGCGCCCGTGTTGCCCGCCGACACGAGCCCCTGCGCCTCGCCCGCTTTGACGAGCTCGGCGGCGATCCTGAGGGAGCTTTTCCGCTTTTTACGGATGGGGGCCATGGGGGGATCGTCCATGGTCACCACCTCCTCGGCGTGGACCACACTGATGCCTTCCCCCTCGAACTTGAGGCGGGCCAGTTCGTGGCGGAGCCTGGCCTCATCGCCCACCAGCACGGTGTGCACGCCGTAGCGGCGGAAAGCCTCGACGGCGCCCACCACCTCAGGCAGCGGGGCCCGGTCCCCCCCCATCGCGTCTAGGGCGATGCGGATGGTCGCTGGGGACATTAAGAACCTATCCTAAGATAGCGCACGGCCATGTCCTAGTTCTAGGATTGGCTCTACGTCTCTTCGACCTGGATCACTTTCCGCCGGTCGTAGTAGCCGCAAGCCTGGCAGACCCTGTGGGGCTGTTTGGGTTCGTGGCACTGGGGGCATTCCACCGGTTGGGGGAGTGTGAGGGCGTCGCCCGTACGTCGTTTGTCCCGGCGGCTCTTCGAATGGCGGCGTCGCGGGTTGGGCATATCAGAACTCCTTTTGTTGGGGGGGTGAAGGGTGCAGGCCTTCCCAGCGAGGGTCCACGGCGGGTGGACAGCCGCAAGCGCCCTCGTTCAGGTCGGCCCCGCATTTGAGACAAAGCCCCTTGCAATCTTCTCGGCAGAGGAGCTTGTCCGGTACCTCCAGGTACATTTGCTGGCTGACGATCTCTTCGAGTTTGAGTGTATCCTCGTCATAATAAATTATTTCTGGCTCTCCGGGGACAAAGTCCACGTCTTCCTCCTCGGGGGCTTGGCTGGCGGGCCTGAATTCCAGGTCGAAACGGGCCGAGCCCGAAAGGGGGACCGGCTTGAGGCAGCGAACACAGGGCGCGGTGGCCTGATAGTCGAAACCGCCATCCAGGCGGTGGCCCTTCTCCGTTGGCTGGACCGTGAAGGAGAGTTCGAGGGGTTCCACCTTGCACTCGTAGTTATAGCCAAAATCGAGGTTCAAGGCAGGGACTCTCTCTTCCACTTCCTGTGGTTGGACGATATCTGTAAAGCGGATCCACACGGCGGGCTCCATGACATAAGCCCGTCATATTACCACACTTAGCCCATTCCGTCAAGGTCGGACACACTGCCATGCTCCTTCGGTTTGTGCTCCCGCGGTCCCCGTACTACACTACCCAAGGCCGCGCATCGGGGGACCATGGAACACGAGCCTACTCTCATCTTCCAGCAACGTTTGGCCCGCCTTCAAAGTCTCCTGGAGGCCTCTCGCCGGGTCCACGCCACCATCGAGCTTCAGGAAGTCCTTCGAGAGACGCTGAAAACGCTCGTCAAGGAGCTGGAACTGCCCGGCGCGCTGTTTTTGCCAGGCGAAAAAGCTCCGGACCTTCCGAGGCTCGCCTACGGAAGGGCGGCCCAGATCCTTCTCGAAACCCCAGACGCTTGGACTGGGTTGCCCTGCATTCCCTTGAAGGCGAAAGACGGCGGCGAGGCGGCCCGCTTAGCGATCATCCCGCCGAATGGGCGCAGCCTGGAAATGGACGAGGAGGACTTTCTAGAGGGCCTCGCCCTCCAAGCATCAGTCGCCATCGAGAATGCCCGCTATCATGAAAAAAGCCTCAAATGGGCCAGGGTTTCCAGAGACCTTGAGACGGCGCGGGCCATCCAGAGAAGCCTGCTGCCTCAGACCATGCCGGCCATTGACGGTTATCGTGTCGCCGCCAAGAGCGAAGCCTGCTACGAGGTGGGCGGCGACTACCTAGACATTTTCCCGACCCCCAGCGGCGGCTTCCTGTTCGTCGTGGCGGACGTCGCCGGCAAAGGGCTCTCCTCGGCGCTCATCGGCAGTTCCTTCCGCACGGGGCTCAGGGCCATGGCTTCCACGGATGTCCCGTTGGCAGACCTGGCGTCCACCTTGGGCGAGCTCCACTACGCGGACGGAGAAGAGGCCCGGCTCAAGTACGTGACAGCCATCTTGGCGCGCCTCGATCCACGCTCTCACCTTCTGGAAGTCGTGAACGCGGGGCACCCGCCTGGATTCGTGGTGGATCGCTCTGGGTCCGAAACGCTCATCAAGAGTTCGGGTCCCCCCCTCGGAATGCTCCCGGGAATCGCCTACAAAGGCCAGAGCCTAGAAATTGCCCCCGGGAGCGCGCTCCTCATGTACTCGGATGGCCTCAGTGAGGCTGCCAGGGGGGACGACGAGTTCGGGCGGGAAGGGATTCTGTCCGTCCTGAAGGAAACGTGTTCCGAATCCCCGGAGCGCATTTTAGACGCCCTGTGGGCGGCGGTTTTGGAGTATGAAGAGGGCCGGGAACCCGGAGACGACAAGACCGTCTTCGTACTCAAGCGTGAAAGCCAGTAGAAGGCACGTCTCTGGCGGTCCATCCCGGCGGGGAAGGCGCGCAGCGGAGAGGTCTCGCTCCCGCAGAACATTGACCGGGTGAAGCTTAGAGGCTACACTAAACCCAGTCAGAAGAGAGGAAGGAGGGCGGAATGATGGCCCAGCCCAAGGCGACAGTTGAACTCAAGCTCCCGTCCAGACTCGGTTTCGAGAAGGTTGCCATGGGCACGGCCTCCCACGTGGCCAAGCTCATGGGCTTCTCAGACCCCCGCATAGAGGACCTGAAGACCGCGGTGAGTGAGGCTTGCCTCAACGCCATCGAGCATGGGAACAAGCTCCAGGAGAGCCTCTCCGTCGTGGTGATTTTGACACTTGACGCCGCGATGCTCGAAGTGAAGGTCATTGACAAGGGGAAGGGGGTCACCAAGAAGGTCACGGCGCCCGATATGGAAAAGAAGCTCCACGGTGAGGAAGCTTCCCGGGGGCTGGGACTCTTCCTCATCGAGAACCTCGTGGACGAAGTCGAGTACGTGAGCGAGTCGGTGGAGGGCAGCTACACGCGCCTCGTAATTCATTTAGAAAAAGACAGGGAGGTGAAGTGAAATGGATGCCCCCGAGACCACCGTCATCGTGGAAGAGAAAAGCGGCGTCACGCTCATGCGCTTCGAGGGGGACATCACGAGCTTCTCAGAAGCGGCCCTCCTAGGGACCTACCGTGGGCTCCCGCCGGATGAACACAAGAGCATCCTGCTCGATTTCACTAAAGTCGAATACATCAACTCTAGCGGCATCGCCCTCATCATCACGATGCTCCGGGAAGCTTCCAGCGCAAATCAGCGCGTCCACTGCTTCGGCCTAACGCCGCATTTCAAGAAGGTCTTCGAGATGGTCGGGCTCTTAAGGTACACGGCCATTCACCCGGACGAAGGCGCGGGCCTGACTGCCCTGACTGCCTGAAGGACCCATTAACGCGGGGACGCGGAGACACGGAGAGTGAAGACGCGGAGTAGGAGCGGCCTGCGTGCCGGTAGACAGGCGTCCTCGCCGCGAAGGGATGGAATCAGGGAAACACGGGAAATGGGGCGCGAGGGGAAAGCCATAGGTTCTACGCTGTCACTGCGAGGCCGAAGGCCGAAGCAGTCTCGCAATGCAGCGCCCAAAGGCAAGATCGCCACGGCGGCATCGCCCGCCTCGCGATGACATGGGAGGGCGGAGACTCCTGTCCGCCTGCCGCGCGTGAGGGACGTCATCCTGAGGCAAACCCACGAAGGGCCTCTGACTCAGGATCTCGTAGGTAGGCTCCGGGGTATCCAGGGCGAGATCCCGTGTCGTGCGCCCCTTGAAGGATCCCACGGAATGACGCCCTTCTCGGGGGGTAACCCATGGACCGCTGGCGGTCGGAAATCACCGAACTCCACGAAACGCTGGAGAAACTCCAGATCGAGCGCCTCAAACTCATAGGCCTTCTTGAAGAGCACCTCAGCCCCGACCTCGTGGCCGAATTGCTCGACGGCAGCATGGCGCTCAAGCTTGGGGGGACCCGCGAGACGCTGGGCGTCCTCTTCTGCGACCTGAGGGGCTTTACACGCTTCACTTCCACCGAGAATCCCGACTCGGTCGTCAAGCACCTCAACCAGTTCTTCCACGCCATGACCACCGTGCTCTTCAAGCACGGCGCCACGCTGGACAAGTTCATCGGCGACGCCATCCTGGCCTACTTCAAGAAGAAGGATGAGGACACGCCCGCTCTCGCCCGCCGCGCCTTGGCCTGCGCCTTCGAGATGCGCGAGCGCTTCGCGGACCTCACCGAAAGATGGCAGATCGGCAAAGGCCTCGGGCTCGGCATGGGCCTGTCCGTGGGCGAAGTCATCCTCGGCCACGTGGGCTCGGGCAAGCACGTGGACTACACCGTCGTCGGCATCCCCGTCAACCTCGCCTCCCGCCTCTGCGCCGTCGCCGGCCCGGGAGAAATCCTCATCACCGAGGCCCTCGCCGAAGCCCTCGGCAATCCCAAGGATTGGGAGCCCCTCCCGCCTCAGACGTTCAAGGGGTTCGAAGAGCCCGTGAAGACATACGTGAACCGAAAGCCAGGGTAGCAATGTATCTCGAACATTGCGGTCATTGCGAGAAGCGTTAGCGACGAAGCAATCTCGGACTTTTGCGCCTGCCAGCGAGATTGCCACGCCCGCTGTCGCGGGCTCGCAATGACAGTGACGGTGGCTTTGCAGCCTCGCGTTGATTGATGTCATCCTGAGGCAAGCCCTCGGAGGGCTTCTGACTCAGGATCTCGCAGGTGGGGCGGAGGGTGGGCAAGAGCGGCGAAGCGGCGTTGCCCACCGTCAACGGTGGGCGCAGAAGGGCCATGGGTAACGATAAAGGCGCGCGGAAAGAGACATCCGAGTTGGTGAGCATCAAAAAGACGATACCCACCCTACGCGCTTGGAGGCAGATGATTAAGAAAAGAATAGTTGGCTTCTTATTGGGAATTGGAATCGCCTTCGGGCTCCTCATCTTCGCACTGATGGCCTTGCAGAGCGTTCAGGCGGAGCCCGGGGAGCTATCTCCAGATGGGGGGTATCTTGCCCAAGTCATCCGTCCACCCAAATGGACAATGGGGATGCCTGGCGAGCGGTGCAAGGTAAGAATAAGTAACTTGCAGACTGGGGAGGTACAGGAATACTCCTTTCACGAAAGCATAAAGCCATGGGGTTCGCTCGAGTGGTCCACGGGAAGCAAGCCATTCCTAACGTGTGAAAGCGGTTCTTGGGATTCCCACGGGTGCCCTGTCCGGGTTATTTCAACAAAGGACGCCTCCTGCCTCACTCTGGACCTGCCTTCCAAGGCGGAATACGCCTGGTGGAGTGTGCGCTGGTCTCGCGAAGGCCAGACTTTGGCGATCTGCGCTGAAGGCGAGGGACCGTCATTCTATTGGCGGGAAGGCATGAAGAAGCCGGTAGCTTTTGACTACCCTCCGAAGGGGTACCGCCATCTCCACGGTCAGTGGCTTGAGGGCAGCAAAATGATACTTGCATGCCAAGAAGCTAATGGCGGTTCCACTAACTTTTGGACCGTTGATCTCTCGGACCGTCCCCTGATGGAGAACATAACCGACCGCATTCCTACGGGCCTGGTTGATGCTAAGGTCTCACCTTCAGATCCACAACTCCTCCTGCTGACAGAGAGCGTTGGAGGAGTAATGCATGGTTGGACGCGAGTTTCCCTTTTCTCACTCGGCAAGAGAGAGATAATTCGCTCGTGGGACCACGCCTATGGTTATTTCGGCAAGAGTGGGCAATTCCTATACATTACAGTCGAGACACCGAAGGAGTGGGTTTGTTCTCGCGTCTCCACGGCGAGCTTTACGGAGGAAACGCTTTTTCATGAGCCCGTGTCAATTCTTGAGCCGTTCGGCCCCAGGATAGAGGCCCGGCCCGACGACGGCTGGTGCGGCGTAGTGCGGATGCATGAAAGCCATGGCATTTTGCTCAATCGTCGCTGGGCCGAGTTGATAGGATACGGCCCTTTCCGAGACACTCCATTCAAGTGCCTTTCAATTTGGGACTGGATCGGGAGAAGCGGTGCCTGGAGGCTGGAGGTCTTCATGAGGGGCGTATTCTTCTACCATCGCGCCCTTCTCGACCCCGTAAGCGGTCAGATTGAACGCATCCCCTCCAGGCCGATTTGGCCAAGCCTCTGGGACAGCGGCATGGCGGGGTTCTGGTTTTCCCTGGCCGGATTTCTTATCAATGGGCTGCTTTTTTCCATTTTGTTCTATGGGCGAAGCGCCTCAAAGGGCGCGGCGGCCTTGGCCTTTCTATTTTGGTGCCTGGCCTTGGGCAGCCTTTCGCCAGAATTAGGCGCACTCCGTTCCCTTGTCGGCCCTGAGAGCGAAAGCCTTATGCCCACTTCCCTACTTATTGGCCTGCTCGCTATTCTTGGGGCCGTGACTGCGCTTCCTTTCGCCGTCTTGCGCTTTGCGACGGAGTTTCCCTCGCCAAATCCCTACAACGTACGTTTTTCTAGGTTGGTGGTGGTCACGAAGATCCTAACCGCCCTTGTCCCCTGCTTGGCCGTCGTTGCCCTCTTGGTCTCCCGTACGGGAGAAGGGCTTTCATATAGATCCAACTTTTCTAAACCCGAACAAGAGGTTTTGCAGGCGCAAAAGGGCGTAGAGACGGCAAGCACCATTTTGGGACCAGTCCTTTGGGTCATGGCAAGTGTGGCACTGATTGTCTTTATTTTCGCCATTGCCGCGGTAGTTCACAATTACAGGTTTGCCTCCAGTCTCAAGACAAAAGGCCAGCTTAAGTACATCGCGTTGGGCCTCACGTCTTTTCTGGTGTGGGCGGCACTGGGTATCCCCATTTGGGTGGGTTTTCCAGAAGGAATCGAACGGTTTAATTGGCTTCTGCTGAGCAGCTATTTCGGGATCCTCATGGTCGTCGTGGCCCTATTTTGCGGCTACGCGCTTCTATCGAAGGAACTGCTTGACATCTCTTTCGTCATCCGCCGGACGGTGAAGTACGCAGTGGTGATTTCGGTTCTGGGGCTTTTGTTCGTGGGGGTGATCGCGACGCTGGGCGTGGTGCTGCCTTCGGTTCTCGGGGCGCGCTCTGAAGTATCGGTGGCGCTGGCGAGCGTGGCGGTTGCTTTCGCGTTTCAGCCGCTGAGAAAGA
>Ga0209777_10002720_pt1 | contig 22825 bp, 12 predicted proteins | sample FrelakmetHBP12HB_FD_187147 | JGI IMG/M metagenome (GOLD analysis project Ga0209777, IMG submission 187147) | Freshwater lake sediment microbial communities from the University of Notre Dame, USA, for methane emissions studies -HBP12 HB (SPAdes)... | ecosystem: Environmental > Aquatic >...
CCGATCTCACGCGTTACCGGCTCGTGGTGAACGGCCGCACGCTCGGCCACGGGCCCGCGAGGTTCTACGTGAAGTTCCCCGAGTACGACACCTGGGACCTGGCGGGCGTCCTCGGCCCCGGCGAGAACGTCCTCGCGGTCCTCGTGAACAGCTACGGCTGCCACTCGTTCCACGCCGACAGGAGCGTCGGCGGCCTCTGGGCGGACCTCCGCATCCAGGACCGCGACGGTCGCTGGCTGATGGTCGTTTCGGACGACGAGTGGCGCGCGATCGGGTCGCCCGCCCACCGGTCGGACTCGGGCGCGATGTCGTTTGCCCTGAACCCGGCGGAATTCGTCGACGCGCGGGCCGGGCCGCTCGGCTGGGCCCGGCCGGACTTCGACGACAGCCGCTGGCCGGCGGCCGTGCGCCTCGCCCATCCCGGGCACTGGGGCCGTCTGACGCCGCGCTCGATCCCGCATCTTGACGAGCACAAGGTCGCGCCCGTCCGCCGTCTCGGCGCCTGGGCCGCGCGCGATCCGGCCGGCGAGGACGTCTACTCGCTCATGGCCCTCGCACCGGGCGGCCACAGCCTCAACACGAACGCCCGCGTGGCCGCTGTGACGTATCTCCATTCGCCGCGCGAACAGACGGTCACCTTCGGCGCCTGGTGGGGCCGGTACTGGCTGAACGGCGAGGAGTTGAAGCCCGTCCCGCGCCAGGACGTCGGCATGCGGCAGGACTGGACGGCCCACTTTCGCGCGGGCTGGAACCGGCTCCTGGTCTTCGAGTACCTCCACTGGGAGCTGTGGGACCTGTATCTTGGCCTGCCGCGCGCCGCGGGCCTGGAAGTAAGCGCGGAAAAGGAGATCGGCTCGCCCCACACGTTTCTCATCGGCGGACCGTGGGACGGGGCACACGTTGGGGCCGCCGAGCAGGCGATCCCGGCCCTCGCTGCCGGCGACGACCTCCCGGCTTCTCTCGGCCCGTGGGCCAAGTGGCCGCGCGGGCAAGAGGCCCAGTCGCCGGTGCGCGAGCGGGCGTGGAAGACCTTTGAGCCATGTGCCTTTGTTCCCTCTCCCCTTGAGGGAGAGGGTAGGGTGAGGGGGGGTCGCGCGCGTGCGAAAGTCACCCCTCACCCGGCCTTCGGCCACCCTCTCCCTCAAGGGGAGAGGGAACAACGCTCGCCCTGCTCTACGACTTCGGCACGGAAGTCCTCGGGCGCCCGGTCCTCGACTTCACGGCCGCCGAGGGGACCGTCGTCGACGTCGCCTACACCGAGCGCCTGCGTCCGGACGGCGTCGCCGACGTTCACGCGGTCCACTTCGTGGAGATGGTCGAGCGGTACGTCGCCGCCGCCGGGCGCCAGGAGTGGCAGACGTTCCACCCGCGCGGCATGCGGTACCTGGAGGTGCTCGTCCGCGGCGACCTCGGGGCGTTCGAGCTCCACGAGGTCGGGCTCACACGCGCCAACTATCCGGCCTCCGACGCCGGCGCGTTTGAGTGCTCCGACCCGATGCTCACCCGCCTCTGGCAGATGGGCCGCGAGACGCTGCACGCGTGCATGGAGGACGCCTACGTCGATTGCCCGTGGCGCGAGCGGGGCCTCTACAGCGGCGACTTCTACGTCCAGTTCCACGTGAACCTGGCGGCCTGCGGCGATTTCTCGCTCTTCCGTCGCTGCATCGATCTCTTCCTCCAGGGCCAGGGGCCGAGCGGCACGCTGCCGGGTTGCGCGCTGGGCGTCGCCGGGCACGGGGCCTCCGACTACTCGATGATCATCCCGCAGGCGATGCGGGCCTATGCACAGCGGTCCGGCGACCGCGACTTCCTCGGCCGGCGGGCGGGGCACGTCGCGCGGCTCATGACGGGCTTGGCGGGCCAGGTGAGGCCCGGCGAGGCGCTCATGGACGGGGCCGGCCTCGGCCCTTATATCGACATTGCTCATTTCGATAAGGGCGGCGTCTCGGCGTCGCTCAACTGCTTCTACCAGCGGACGCTCGCCGATGCGGCCTGGATCATGGACCGCGTCGGCCGCCCGAGCGTCGCCGAGGCGTTTGCGAAGGAGGCCCGGCGCGTGGCCGAGGCGATCCGCGCGGGGTTCTGGGACGAGGCCCGCGGCGCGTTCGTCGACCGCCTGCGGGCCGACGTGCCGGCGACCGGGCCGTCGGTCCAGGCCAACGCCCTGGCGATCCTCTACGGCATCGCGGCGCCGGAGCAGGCGGCGCGGGCTGCCGACTGGCTCGCCGCGGCGATGCTCGACAACTTCCGCGGGGCGGAGCCGCGCGGGCCGGAGGACTGCAACGTCTCGACCTACTTCGCGTTCTATGCCCTGGGCGCCCTCTACCGGTGCGGCAAGGTCCGCGAGGCCGAGGCGTTCATACGGACCTACTGGGGCCGCATGATCGACCGCGGGGCATGGACCTTCTGGGAATATTTCACCGACAACGCGAGCCTCTGCCACGCGTGGTCGGCCTGCCCGACGTACTACCTGTCCAGCGAGGTCCTCGGCGTCACGATGCCCGACCCGGACCATCCCGACCGCATCGCGATCCGGCCGCACCCCGGTACGCTCTCGTGGGCGCGCGGCACCTGGCCGCACGCGCGGGGCCCGATCCGCGTAAGCTGGCGGCGGAAGGATGACGGGACGGCGGCGGTTGAGTATGAGGCGCCGGAGGGGGTGGAAATTGTGCCGTAGGACGTTTGACATAATTAGCCCCCGGTGAATACACCGGGGGCGCCGTTGACGTGTCTTTGTGTTTGCGCGGGTGCCACGGCCGGTGAGAGGTTAGAGGTTAGAGGTGAGAACGGCCAAGGCGCGTTGGCCTTGCCGTTTCCGTTCTCACCTCTCACCTCTCACCTCTACCCTTTCCTGCCAGCCAAGGCACAACCAAAGGCAACGCCAACAACCGGGCGAGATATATCTCGCCCCTACCCCACCTCCACCGGCAGCTTCGCGCCCGTGATCGCGTACGTGTGGCACGCCTTCAGTTTGTACGATTTCGCACGCGGCAGGTCCTTCCCGGCCGTGAGGTCGTGGACCTTGCCGGGAAGCTTCACGGAGCGGGCCTCGAAGTTCCAGAACGTCGCGCGCTTGCCGGGCTTGTCGTGCCACAGGACGCCCCGGCCGTCCTCCTGCATGAACCGCTTGTACATGAAGCCGCGGTTCGCGTTGTAGTCGGCCAGGCACTGCTTGTGGGCCGGGGTCCATCGCCGGTCGATCCGCTCGCCGTTCTCCCACAGGCCGAAGCTCGGGCTGGCCATGTGCGCGAAGAACCGGTACATGAGGCCAAGGTTCCCATCCTGGGCCTGGACGTTGCCGGTGGGGATTGTCGTATAGCCGATGCCGCCCGTGACCTTGTAGAGGGCGAAGAGGTTCTGCGGCTCGGCGTAGGCCGCCGGGCAGCCGTGCTGCGGCGAGCCGAACGGGCCGAACGATTCGATCATGAAGTAGATGCCCGCGTCCTGGAGCTCTTTGAACGCCTGGACGAGCTCGCGCCACTGCGTCGTCGGGCGGCCGCCGCGGTACGAGACGGGCATGAAGCCGAGGTTGTAGAAGCTGTCGAAGAGGTACCCGTCGAGGCCCGTCTCGGCCTTGATCTTCTTCAGGCAGTCGATCCAGTAGCGCCGCGCGGCCTCGACCTTGAAGTCGAGGATGCTGAAGACGCTCATGTACGCACCGCCATACTTCGTCCGGGTATCCTCCATGTGGACGAACCAGCCCTGCTCGTCGCGCTCGGTCTTGTTGACGGGGCTGGAGAGGGCCTGGTCGTTGTTGGTCCACGAGAGGGGCCGGATGCCGAGGGCGTGAGCGTCGGCGATGAACGCCTTGAGCTTCCCGGGGCCGCCCAGGCGCGGGGCGGGCTCGTACTCGTGGCCGCAGCACATGTTCCACCAGAAGTCCGGGCCGGGGCATCGCTCGGTGGCGGCCGACCGGTTCACATTGTCGATGAACAGGGCCTCGAAGCCCAGGTTCACCGCCGCCGGCAGGAGGTCCTTACGATATGTATCATACGTAAAATTGTCCCAGTAGTTCTGGGTGAGGCGCACGACGAGCGGCTCTTCCCTCAGGCCGAACTCGGCGCGGGCCCGGTCGGCCACCGTGTCGAAGACCCACGTCCAGAGGTTCCGCTGGGCGGTGGGCGTCTTCGGGTCGGTATTCAGAAGGATGCTCTTGGCGCTCGTCGTGTACGCAAGCGACTCGTCGAAGATATGCTTGTCGATGCACTTGAGCTCCGCCTTGCCGGCCTCGCGGCGGAGGACGGAGCGGATGAGGTCGACGTGCTCGAAGACCCCGAGGAGCGTCGCATCGCCCTTGTACTGGAAATCGAACGCCTGGTGCGAGGCCCAGCGCGGCAAATTGTGGGTCATCACCGGGTTGGCCTTCGAGGCGGGGTCGTCCCAATGGATGACGCCCTCGGTGGTCCAGGCGGTGTCGCGGGCGAACGCGGCCTGCGGCGCGGAGCAGGACGACTGCGAGACGGCGGTCGCGCCTTCGATGTCGCCGCCGAGCTCCCAGCTCGCCTTGTCGAGGAGGTAGAAGAGCGGTACGGTCTTACTCTCGTATTCATAGTGATACGAGAAGCCGCGGAACTCCAGGCCCCCGAACCGGTCCTTCGCCGGCCTGAGCACGAGGTCGAGGCGGCCCTGGCCGGCCTCGCGCGCGGCCTCGCCGCCCTCGTCCCAGTCGCCGAGCTCGTGGATGGGGTCGAAGCTGTGGTCGCGGAGGAGCTTCACGGGCATGCGCCGGAAGGAGGCGACGCCGCGGAGGCGGACCTCTTTCGGCGAGGCGTCCAGGCCCGCCAGGCGCCACGAGGCGAGCTCCAGGCCGCTCCACGCCTGCGTCGCCACCGTCAGGGGCAGCCGGCCGCTGCGGACCCGTGTCGCGCCGATCCATGCGGCGCCGAGGCCGAGGAACCGGTCGCCGTCGATGAGGAGCTCGAAGCGGCAGTCGCCGAGGCGAAGTTCCTGCTGGGTCATGTCGTGGCACCTTAAAGGCGCGCGGCGGGCAAGCCCGCCGGCTAACTATTACCAGTTGTTGTTATCAGTTATACTTAGAAAGAAGTCTTTGCCTGCCTCGATGACGATCGTGTTCTTGCCCCCCTTGAGTGCGACCGGGATCCGCTCGCGGCCGGCGTGCCAGCCGGTGTACTCGGCCGGGCGCGAGTAGACGCGCTGGCCGTTGAGCCAGATCTTCTCGAGGCCGGCGCCGGTGTTGAAATAAACCCTGTGCAGAGCCAGTTCCTCGAGGATCGCCACCGCCACGAACCGGTCGCCGGGCCCTGCGACCTGGTCGAGGCCCTGGGCGAAGCCGCGCAGCCGCTCCTGCTCGGGCCACCAGTGCGGCATCGGCCCCGTCTGGGGCAGCGCGAGGTCTGCCCACGTGTCGTCGACCTTGAGGGCCGCGACGGCGGCATCGTCGAGCGGCTTGGCGAGCGGCGCGACCTTCCACTGCCGGATGATCCCCGGCATGACCTCGGGCCGCAACTCGGTCGGGACCGGCACATTCCGCCAGCCGAGCGCATCGAGGACCGCGCGGGCCATCACGCGGTACCCGTCCAGGTTCAGGTGCACGTCGTCGGCCTCCAGGGCGTTGATGTGGGCGGCCCGGGCCTCCTGCATGAGCTTGTTGACCTCGGCCACGCGGAAGCCGTGCCGCGCGGCCAGGCGGCGAAGGACGGCATTGAAGTCGGCCAGACGCTTGTCGGCGGCCTCGTTCTTCTTGCCGCCCAGGACGCTCGTCGTCAGGACGACCATCGGAATCCCGTTGGCGGCCATCTGGCCCATGATGGCATCGACGTCGGCCTGGTAGGAGGCCAGGGCCACTTGGCGCAGGACGTCGTTGATGCCGACGCTCAGCGTGACGAGCGTCGGCCGGTGAACGAGGACGTCGCGGCTCACGCGCTGGCGCATGCCGTAGGCCGTGTCGCCGCCGATCCCCGCGTTGATGAAGACGGGCGGCGCCTCCTTCGCCTCCACGAGCGCCTGGTGCAGGACGACGATCAGCGTGTGTCCGTCGGTGATCGAATCGCCGAGGCAGACGATGCGGTCGGCCCTCGTCGTCGGCGCGACCAGGCCGGTCGTGGATCTCATCGTGCAGCCTCCTGCGAGCAGGGCGGCCAGGGCGATGCAAAGGGTGGTAGGATTATGTATTGGCATATCATACTCCACTTCGCCATAGCCGCCGTTTGGCCTCGTAGGGGCGGCCCCACGTGGCCGCCCGGCCGTTGTTCTCTTCCCGAGCGGAGTTCACGGCCCTAGGCCCAGTCAACGGCCGGGCGGCCACATGGGGCCGCCCCTACGAGCGTCAACACCAGGCGACACTCGCTCGCCACTGGCTCGCGGCCAAAAGGGAGACACAAGTCATTTGGCGCTGAGGGCCACCACGCTGCCGTCGGCCAGGCCCACGACCAGCTTGCCGTCGAGCCACACGAGCGCCGTGATGTCCTGCGCGAGGACCGTCGCGCTCTTCACCTTCCCCTCGGCGTCGAGGACCTTGAGCGTTCCGCCCCAGTAGGCCACCGCGACCAAGTCCTTACCGGCGGCGATCCGCTTGACGATGCGGCCGGGCGTGGCGACCGTCCATGCCGTTTGGTCTTCGGACTTGCCTTCGAGGGCCTTGAGGCGCCGGACGGCGCCGTCGGCCTCGGTGCCCACGAAGAACGTTTCACCAAAGGGAACCGCACTCGCCACGACCGCCTTCGGCAGCGCGATCTGCTTGGCGATCTTGCCGTCGGCCGCATTGAAGAGCACGACGCGTTCCCCTTCGCCGACAACGAACTGGTCGGTCGCGCCGAGGCGGACCGGTTCGCGGCCGGGAACGCCGGGGACCTTGGCGGCCACGGCCCCGTCGGCGGCGCGGTAGATCTCAGCCTGGCCGCCCGCGAGCGCGACGAAGGCCTTCGAGTCGGCCGTAAAGACGCCGCCCGCAACCGGCTTCACATCGGGCCGGCGCGGCTCTTCGGGGAACTTCGGCGCGCCCTGCGGCCCGGCCGGCTGGACCCCGCGCGTGGCAGCGGGCTTCTTGATCCAGGCGTCGATCTCGGCCTTCCACGCGGCGACCGGCCCGTCTTCCCACGCCTTCTTGTCGGCCTCGCGCTTGGCCTTGCCGGCGTCCCACTCGGCCTTGGCGGCCTGGTACTTCGCCTTGGCGTCCGGGGCCATCCGGTCGGTCGCCCACTGGCGCTTGCCGGCGGAATTGAAGAGGGCAAGCGACCCGTCGGCCGCACCGGCGGCGACGGACTTGCCGTCGGGCGAGACCGCGACGAACGTGACCGCCGGCGCGTCCTTCTCCGCCAGCGCGGAATCGAAAAGCTTCTTGCCGCGCGCGTCGAAGCCGAGGACGTGCTGTCCCGTGCCGACCGCGATCAGGCTGCCATCGGCCGAGGCGTCGAGCGCCCACGCCATGCCGCCGGAGAGTGCGACGCTCCACGCGATCTTGCCCGAGCCGTCGATGGCCGCCAGGGTCCCGTCGCGCGCCAGGGCGACGACGCGTCCGCCGCCCACGGCCCTCGCCGCCGCGACGTGATCCGGCAGGGCCACGCGCCAGGCCAATTGGGCCTCGGGAGGCGCGGCCGGGGGCTTGGCGGCCGGGACGACCGACGAGGCCGCCGGCGGCTCGTACGGCATGAGCGGGTCGATGCCCGCCATCGCCTCGTACATCGTGCCGGCGGCTTCGGAGAGGCCTTCGGCGTCGTAGCCGATGAGTGCGATCGACTCTTCGCCATAGGCCGTTGCGTCGAGCTGCCATGCGACGTAGCCGCGCCCGGGGCCGGGGAACTCCTTCGCGTCGGGCGTGTACGGGAGGAACTTCTGGTCCAGGGCGAACTTCAGGAGCGCGTTGTCCTCGGGCGCGCCGAGGAGGATGACCGGCCCGCGGACGTCGAAGCCGGTCAGCGCCGGACTATTCTTCGCGCCCGGCTCAGCCCGGCCGAACGCGATGCCGACCCAGCTCCTGGCCTGCTCCGGCGAGAGTTCGCGCGGGCGGTTCACGTCGGCGTCGCGGACTATTCTTCCCTGGATGCCCCACGGCTTCAGGCTCTCGACCAGCCGGTCGGCGGCCGCATCGTCGCACGGGGTGGTGCCCTTGACGATCGTCACGTCGTGGTGCGTCTGGAAGAAGCGGAAGATGTTCTCGCGGTCGTTGCCGAAGAAGACCGCGCGTCGAATCGCGCCGGCCACCGACCCGCCGTCGCGCGCCGGCTGATACATGAACGTGGCCGCGCCTTGCGTGTTCGCGAGGAGTTCACGGACTTCGACCTTCCACAGCCCCGCCGGATCGTTCGCCGCCAGGGGCAGCGCGAGTTGAAGCGCCCCGGCGCGGGTCGCGCGGTAGAGGTCGTAGCGGACCGCGCCGAGCGGATCGATCACGCGGACCTGGAGCGGAATCGAGCCGGAGAAGAGGCCCCCTTTCGCATCGACGACCGTCGCGGCGAGCTCCAGCCGGATCGGCGCGTCGCCCGTCACGGTGAAGTCGCGCGCGACGACCGGCGCCGCCACCTGGACGCCGCCGATCGGCCGGGCCGTCATCGCCCAGACGCGCATCTGCCCGGCGCCGAACCGGAAACTCGCCGTGACCTCCCTCCCCTTCCCCTTGATCTCCGGGGCCGGGCCGCCGAGGACGGCGTCGTACACGGGCCGGTTCTCCGCGGCCAGGGAGACCTTCGCCGTCGTCGCCTTGATCGGGTTCCAGCCGGTCGGGAAGGCTTCGTCGAGCGCCGCGTTGAGCGCGAAGACGTACTCGACGTCGCCGGCCGCATGGCGCCACGCCTGGATGCCGGGGTTGTCGCAGGTGAAGACCGGCGGAATGTTGAGGGCCTTCAGGTGCGCGGCCACGGCCTTGATGAGCGGGGCCGATTCCTTGAGTTGATCGGCGAGGTTCGTCGGTTCGGTCTTGAGGACCGGGACCGCCACCCCCAGCTTCTTCGCGCCCTTGATATCGACGGTCGAATCGTCGCTCAGGAGGACCGCGCCGCCGGCCGCGATGAACGCCTCGAGGCCTGCGATCACCTTGGGCGGCAGATACGTGAGCGTCGGCGTGATGACGACCTTGTGGCCGGCGGCCACGGTGCCGTCGAGGATGTCCTCCTCGACCACGGGGAAGAACGGGACCTGGTTGAGCGTGGTCGCGTAGTTCAGGGCCGAGAGCTGAGAGAACTGGACATGGCCATAGTTGCCCTTGGCCGCGTCGTCATGTTCCTTGAGCAGCATGCTCGCCTGGAGGCGCAGGTTGTGCGAGAGCGAGTAGAGGACGGCCACCGGCGGACGCTCCAGGGGGAGCGTCGTGAAGATCGTCCCGAGGCGGAGCATGACCTTGTTCGACTCGACGATCCCCTCGGCGGCCTGCTCGGTCGACGGCCGGGCGGTCTTCATCGGGGGCGGCGTCATCAGGCCCTGGATCCCCTGGAGGAACGAGGCGTACTGCTCCGCGCGGAACCGCTCGGACGGCATGGTGTCCCACGCCGGCATGTACCAGCAGGGCTTCGCGAAGTCGCGCACGCGCCCGAGGGCGCAGACCAGGGCCGGATGGTAGTAGCCCGGGCCCCACATGTCGTAGCCGCCGTGGCCGCACATAACCGGAAGGCATCGCACTATGTTGAAGTAGTACCCGTCGCAGTAGGCCATCCAGCCGTACATGCTCTGCGTGGCGGAGAGATAGTCCGGGCGGACGGTGTTCACGCCGAACGACGAGTATTTCCACGCCGCCTCCATGAACGAGAGCTTCCAGCGGGTGAGGTCCATCCATGCGGCCAGTTGCGCCGGGTCGGCGAGGTCGACCTGGTCGTACTGCGGCGCGTCGCGGCCGAAGGCGCCCTTGTACTGGCGGTCCTGCGGCGGCAGGTTGAACGGGACTTCCTGGCCGGTCCGCGCGGGCCGCCACCAGGAGAGGCCCGGCTCGTCATAGAAATGGACGCCGATCGTGTTCGACTTCGTGCGGTCCATCAGGGCTTGCCGCGCGACGCGGGCCCGCGCGCCGGGCAGGACGTACGAGTCGGACCAGTCGCACTCGCTACGAAGGTCCATCTGGTGCCCGCCGCTCATCGTGCAGCAGAGCATGTAATCCATGCCGCCGCGCAAGGTCGCATCGGTGTACTTGCCGTAGCCGCCCCAGAAGACGTTGAAGCCCATGCCGTCCTCGCCGAGGCCCTGCTGGACGGGGCCGTTGGCATCGTCGCCGGCCCAGAGGACGGTCTTGAAGGTGGACTTGCGGACGTGGCTGAAGACGTCGATCTCGGCCTTGGCGCTCGTGCCGTCGACGGCGGCCTCGAGGGCATAGTGGCCGGGCGCGAGGAGCCGCCCGTCGAGGACGAGGTGCTCGGTCCACCGGGCTTCCTGGCCCGCGAGCGGCGCGGCCGGGACGGGGAACGTGAAGGCGAGCTTCCCGCCGCCCTCGCCCGTGAGCGTGAGGTTCAGGTTCCCCGCGGCGAGCGCCTGCGGTGCGGCCCGGACGATCGCCAGGTCGATCCGCTCGTTGGTCTGGTAGGCCGCGCGGCCAAGCGGAAGGAGGATCTTCAGCGGCGCGACGGGCTTGGCGGCCGGGGCGGGCGCCGGCGCGGCCGGAGCCGGCGAGTCGTCCGTCAGGATGATCGACATCATGAAGAGGAGCGCCGCCAGGAGCACTACGACGGCCATCAGACGGCCTTGCGTCTGCGTCGTACCCATGGGACCTCCTTCGGTTGGCCCGCTCGGCGAGCGAGAAGGGCCTTTGCGCCCGAATGTGTGCTGGAACACGCGGCGTCCTGCATGGCGCGCATCTTAGCGGTGGCTCGCTGCGCATGCAAACGGAATTGACGCCGCGCCGACGGCCGAGTAACGTGGGTGTCGGACCCATGCGATCAGGGGTGAACTGTGCCTCCACAAGACCTGCGAGTCGGTTTCATCGGCCTCGGCATCATGGGCCGCTCGATGGCCGCCAACATTCTCAAGGCGGGGTTTCCGCTCACGGTCTACAACCGCACGGCCGCGCGGGTTGAACCGCTTCGCGAGGCCGGCGCTGCCGTGGCGGCATCGCCCGCCGAGGTCGCCCGCACGAGCGACATCGTCGTCTCGTGCGTCACCGACACGCCCGATGTGCTGGAGGTGGTGCTCGATCCCGCGCGCGGCATCGTGGCGGGGTCGCACCCGGGCCTGATCGCCATCGACTGCTCGACGGTCGCCCCGACGGTGGCCTGCCGATGCGCGGAGGCCCTCCAGGTGCGGAGCACCGCATTTCTGGACGCACCGGTCTCCGGCGGCGACGTCGGCGCGAAGAACGCCACCCTCAGCATCATGGTGGGCGGCGACCGCGAGAGCTTCGACCGCGCGATGCCCGTCTTCCTGGCGATGGGAAAGACCGTCACATACTGCGGCGACTCCGGGGCAGGGTACCTCGTCAAGCTCTGCAACCAGGTGCTCGGGGCGCTGCACCTCGTGGCGGCGTCGGAGGCCCTGGTCCTCGCGCAGGCGGCCGGCGTCGATCCGCAGACGATGCTTAAGGCGGTCTCGGGCGGCGCGGCATCGAGCTGGGCCCTCCAGAACCTCGCGCCGAAGATGGTCATGGGGGACGACCGCCCGGGGTTCTTCGTCGATTACCAGCTCAAGGACCTGAAGATCGCGCACGAGGCCGCCCACGCGCTCGGCGTGCCGATGCCCGGGGCGAGCCTCGCCGAGACGCTCTTCCGCGCCGCCTCGGCCCAGGGCCATGGCCGCGATGGGACGCAGGCGGTGTATCATGTCATTCGGGGCCTGAGGAAATGACAGGGCGTTTGGCCAGGGGGCACATGGGGCGTGTTCTAGCGTCGCACGCGAAATCCGAATGACGAATGCCGAATGACGAAGGAAACGGAAACGAAACAGCAATGACTAATGAGGGCGCCCCGCTACGTCCTCCGGCGCCTCCGGCGATTCGGCATTGGGATTTGTCGTTTGATTCGTCATTAGGAATTAGTCATTCGTCATTAAAGGAGTGCCACATGAATGCCATGCCCATAACCACTACCTTCACCATCGAGGGCTACCGCATCAAGGAGTACAAGGGGATCGTCCGGGGGATCATCGTCCGGTCGCCGACGATCGGCCAGGGGATCATGGGGGGCCTGAAGAGCATCATCGGCGGCAAGATCGGGGCCTACACGGAGATGTGCGAGCAGGCCCGCGCGCAGGCTTACGACACGTTGATCGAGCACGCCCAGGCGATGGGCGCCAACGCCGTCGTCGGCCTGCGGTACGACGCCTCCGAAGTGGCTGAGCGGGCGACCGAAGTCCTGTGCTACGGTACGGCGGTGGTGATTGAGCGGGCCTAATCCGCCAGCCACACCTTCGCCTGGCCGCCCGCGACGCAGATCGATTCGAGGCGAAGCTCCTGCTCGGGGTCGGCGGCCATCACGGGCTCGATCTCCAGGGTGTGCTCGCGCGACGGGTCGAGGCCGGTCGCGATCACCTGGTAGTGGTGGGCGTTGCCCTTCACCATGTTCGCGAGGAACCCGCCGTCGTATTCCTTCAGCATCTCCTTGCCGTCGCTCGACTTGTGCTCGATGAGCTTGCCGTCGATGCTGACGCGGTACTTCGAGGACTTCTGGGTCGATTCGCCGAAGAGCATGACCATCGCGCCGTTGAACTTCACCTTCAGCGGCGCGGGCTGGCACGGCTCGGACTTCTTCTGGCCGTCGGCGCCGACGACTTCCCGGCGGTTCGACGCGACCGTCTCGTGGTCGAGCCAGCGCGACATGAGCATATCAAAGTAGGCCGATACGACGTTGGGCTTGCGGACCGTCCAGCCGGCGGGCAAGGCCCCGAGCGTCGAGATCCGGACGCGGGCGCTGGTCATGTAGGTCGGGGCGTAGACCATTTCCTCGGGCGCGGCACAGACGGCCTCGCGCTTGACGGCGTCGACGAAGGAGTCCCAGGCGGCGTCGGCGAAGACGACGTAGCCCGCGTCGCACGGATGGACGCCGTCGACGGGCCAGATCTTCTCGATCGTCGTGGCGCCGGACTTGACGCGTTCCACCGCCAGGCCGATGGCGTCGCCGACGGGCGCGTTGTACGCCATCCCGATGGTGAGGTGGGCGATGCGCCGCTTCATCACGTCGAGGTTCCCCGCCTGCACGTTCCACTGGAACGGAAAGATCACGAGTTCGACGGGGCACTTGGCCTCGAGGATGATTCGCCGCACGATGGCCTCGTAGGAGGCCAGGGTCTCCTCGTCGCCGGAGTAGATGTCGTCGTTGGCGGAGAAGTCGACGAAGACGAGGTCGGGCTTCTTCGCCAAGACGTCGCGCTCGAAGCGGAAGAGGCCAAGCTGCGAATTCGTACCGCCGATGGCCGCATCGAGGAACTTGAACCGGGCCTCCGGATAGGTCTTTTCGAGCCGCTGGGCCACCAGGGCGCGGTAGGACGTCTGCATCGGATCGCTGGCGTTCGCGCCCCAGGTGAGCGACGCTCCGAAGAAGACGACGTTCAGGCGCTCGCCCGCCCGGGCCCGCCGGTCGAATTCGGCAAAGCTCGGCTTGGCCGAGGCGGCCTTCCCCTCGGGCGCCCCGGCTTCCGGCCACGCGAAGAGGAGGCCGCAGGAGGCCGTCAGCATCGCCAGGCTGGCCGCCAGCACCACAAGGCCCACGAGTTGCATACGCATCATTGCGAGATCTCCGATTGCGATGAATGTACTCAATCCAGGCGGCCAATGAGGCGTGCCAGCCTTGCCCCCTGTTGCCCCGCAGGGTCTCTTGTTATACTGGCCCGCCGCTCGGGCGTCGCGTACTTTTTTCCGGGCGGGTGTTGACGTGCGTAGGGGCGGCCCCATGTGGCCGCCCGGCCGTTGACGTGGCTGTGGCTGTGTGGCACTGGTGGCTCGACCACCAGTGATCATTATCGTGCCGTTGACCATATGTGTTGCCATGTTGGCGCAGGGCACGGTTGCTGCACGAGTCAAAGAAACGGCCACTGGTGGACAAGCCACCAGTGCCACACACGGCGAAGACCTCGCGCAACCGGTGGTTCAAGGAGGCTCTGATGGCCCAGGATTTCGAGGTCACGGTCAGCGAGGCAACCGGCCGGGTCCAGTCGGTCCGGCTCTACGGCGAGGAGCTGCTCGACCCGGCGGTGCCGTGCGGCTCGGAGCTCTGGGTCAACGGCCTGCCGCTGGAGATGCGGCCGCACGTCGACCCGAACCGGCCGGGGCAGCCGCCCGCGCGGCACCTGAAGGGCGAGCGGTGGGTGAACCACTTCGCGGGCTGGAGCCTGGTCCTCGCGCGGACGATGGGCGCGCGGACGAACATGAAGCACCCCTGCTTCGGCATCCAGACGCTCGTGCGGCGGGAGACGACCGACCAGACGTGCCCCTGCCCCGGGCCGGGCGGCCCCGGCGTCGAGGCGCCCCTGTACGTCGACACGCTCTCGATCCTCAACTGGAACTGGCGGTTCTGGGGGGACGACACGCGGATGATCTACGCCTCGTCGCATTCGACCGGCCCGGACGACGAGTTCGGCCACGTCGGCTACGAGCACGACTCGCCCGAGCGGTGCAAGGCGTTCATGCAGAACACGTGGCGGCGGCAGTACCCGAACGGCATGGTGATCCACGGCGGACTGTTCCACAACGCCCGGACGGGCCACTGGCTGGCCCTCACGTGCCGCCGGCCGACGGTCGGGTACATCCTGAATATCGAGGCGGCCGGGCGCGGCGTCTCGTACGATTTCACGCTCCACGCGCCGTTCGGCCTGGGCGACTCGATTCAGCTCCCCGAGATCAAGATCTACTATGGCCGGACGCACGAGGAGATGATGCGCTGGCTCGGCGACTACGCCACCTTCTACTACGAAGAGCCGCCCGAGTGGGTCCATCGGACGATGTGGGGCGACGGCCTCGCCTGGAACAACCGGCCGACGTGGACCGAGCAGGCCGACTGGTGGCTGAAACAGATCGACTCGGGCGTCGAGAGCGGCATCGGATACTGCCTCGTCACCAATCGGCCCGTCCAGAGCGGCACGACGCCCCTGGGGTACGAGCCCGACCCGAACCACGGAACGCAGGACGAATTTCGCCGCATGGTCCGGCGCCTGGCCGACCGGGGCGTCCCGGTGCTCATCTGGATGTCGCACTCGGGCCTGCTCTACCAGGGCGGCGACGAGATCGACGACGACTGGTTCATCCGCGGCATCGACGGCCGCACGCAGGCCTCGTGGGGCCACATCGATCAGGGCGGCCTGACGATGATCAACCCCGGCCATCCCGGGTACATCGAGTACACGAAGAAGTGGATCCGGTTCTACATCCGGGAATGCGGCGCGAAGGGCATTTTCTTCGACTGCGCGAACTTCTGCGTGCCGCCCGACTTCCGGCCGCGCGCCTTCATGCGGTATCCCGGCGATACCGCCCGCATGGCGATCCGGTTCATGGAGGCGGTCTACCGCGAGATCAAGGCCTGCAACAGCGAGGCGATCATGCTCGGCGAAGGAACGAGCCTCGATCACCCGATCGACGTCTTCTCGATCCACTCGAATCCGCGGCGGGCGATCGATGGCATGGGGCCGCGCGACTTTTTCCTCCAATTGAGCCGCTTCGCGCCGAAGCGGTTCGTCATCGACCAGGGACCGCGTTTTTTCCCGGCGAGCGGCTTCTGCTCGCGCGACGATCGCCCCGGCTCGGAGGCCCGGAACAAGCTCCTCACGAAGCTCCTCCGCGAGAAGGGCGGACGCCAGGCGTGGACGCCCCTCGTCGGCGACCTCTCGATCCACGAGGCCGAGCGCCTGCTCGTCGTCGCCGTGCCCGAGTCGGAGGCCGAACAGAAGGCGGGTCAGGACGTGCGGTTGCCCGAGAAATGGGCCGCCGTCACCCGCCTCGTCGAGGAGACCGACGGCACGGTCGTCGCCCGCGCGCCGGATGGGACGTTCAAGGGCGTGAAGGCGGGGATTTACAGGATGACATGAGTGTAGGCCGCGGCGTGCCGCGGCTTCCTCATCAATCGAGCGGCCACGGCGCCGCGGCACGCCGCGGCCTACATAACTTGGTGGGCGTGTGTTTTCGCGTGCCTACAACACACGCCTCACAAGCAGGGCCGCGAATTATTGTTTGAAGGTCAACTCTCCCCAATTCTTCGGCTCCATCATAAGCTCGAAGACCTCGTCGTTCACGATGCCCGTGTGCTGATTGTTCCAGTAGGTCCGTAGGACCGTGTCCGCGCCGCCCGCGTCGCCGTGCAAGGCGCCGAAGTCGCCGCGCAGGGCGAGGCCGTCCGTGATCTTGAGGCCCAGGGCCGCGAGCGGAATGGCCGCCTCGACGACGTATCCGTCGCCGCGCTTCTTCACCTCGATCTTCGCCCCCTCGATCACCGTGACGCTGTCCATCGGATACTCCTTGATGACGCCCGATGAGAAGACCTTCTTCGCCGCCTTGTCCTTCCAGACCTTGCGGAAGAGGACGGCCGTCGGCTTGTCCTTGAAGCTGCCGATCGAGAGCCTGAGGTCGCCCAGGGCGGCCTCCGTGCGGTCCTTGGCGGCCTTCGGGTCGGCGCCGATCTGGAAATCGACCGAGTCGCCGTGACAGTAGATCTGCTCCGGCAGGCCGGCCGTGTTCTGCCACGGGGTCTTGTCGCGGACGTCCCAGGCGAGGTACAGGTTCTGGTCGTCCCAGGCCGCGGCCGACCGCACGGACGCATCGTCCTGCTTCTTGTAGAGGAGGATCTCGGTGCCCTTGAAGTCCTTCTCGAAGTCGCCGGTGAAGGTGGGCGTCATCCTGCGGATCGTGGTCTTCCGCGTGCCGACGCTGGCCTGGAGCTGGGCGTCGCGGATCGCCTCGGCCTTCTTGAGGTCGGCCGCGGCCAGGCTCACCTTGCCCCCTTTGAGGGCCTTCACGGTGTCGAGGCCCGTGACCTCGACGTTCCAGAAGCCGGTCTTTCCGGCCTGGAGGAAGAGCTTGCCGTCTTTGGTGCAGGCGATGGATCCGCCGAAATCCTCACCGCCCATGCCGCACGGGCAGTTGTCCATGGCCGCGCCGGGCACGGCCTCCTTCGGCCACTCGACCTTGAGCGGGTCGGGCTGAAACAGGCGCGTGAGGTAGTAGCCGCTGCCCGTCAGGATGTGCCACTCGCCGACGTTCGTCGGGATGACCCAGATGCCGCCGACGGGCTCGGGCAGCTTCGCGACGCCGCACGGATCGAATGAGCCGCGGATCATGCCGACCTCGGGCGGACACGCGTTGTGCGACCCGTGGACGCCGACGAAGTTGTCCGGATACGTCCAGAGGGTCTTGCCGGAGGCGATCTCTTTGCAGGTGAAGAGGCCGTGCTCGGAGCCGTACTCGCCGCCCTGGAGGACGAGTTTTCCGTCGGCCGAGCCCATGCCGCGCACCGGCATCTTCACGGGGTTTGCAAAGTTCCACTTCGGCGCGCCGCACGCCGTGAAGCCGGTCACGCTTATCTGCCGGTCGCCCGAGTAGAACGTGAGGTCCGGCGCCATCATCATGTACCAGCCGCTCACGCGCAGCTCGCCGGGGACCTTCGTGACCTCGTTATCCTGGACCTCGCGGTCGCCGTTCTCGTCGGCCCAGACGGCGGTGGCGGCGACCTTCTTCTTGTCCTTATCGGCCGGGTCCAGCTCGTAGCTGATCGACGCGCGGAGCTTGTACTGGCCCTCGCCGGTGCGTTCCCAGACGCGGATCGTGTTGCGGTCGAACGCCCAGCCACTCGCAACCGCGAGGTACAGTTTGCCGTTTGAACCGACGCCGAATCGGGCGTTGCCCATGCCGTCGTGGGTGATGACCGCCACGCACGTGTCGCGGCCGGTCTTCGGATCGAGCTTCCACTCGCAGCCGTGGCCGACCATGACCATCGGGTCCAGCGGGTCGATCGCGCCGCCGGTTGCGCCGTAGGCGGTCGCGCCGAAAAACTCCTTCACGAACCGGCCGGTCTTCGTGTCCCAGACGCTCACGCGCTTGGGATAGTTGTCGGCCTCGGCCACCCAGAGCTTCCCCTCGGTGTCGACGCAGAGGCCCGAGATGAACGCCATCCCGTCGGGCGTCCACGGGCCGACGGTTCCGCGGCCACCGGCCTTGCCGATCGTGCCGGCGGGCTTTCCGTCGGCGGTGAAGACCTTCACCTGGTTCTCCGGCGCGCCCGTGCCGACGTAGACCTTGCCGTCCTTATCGGTCGCAATGGCCGTCGCGGCGGGGATGTCGATGAGCTTCTTCGCCTCGCCGCCCTCGGGATCGACCGCCAGGACCGCCTTGCCGCCGGAGATCGCCAGGAGCGCCTTGCCGCCGACGGTCAGGTTGCCCGGCGCCTCGACCGCGAGCGTCTTGGCGAGCTTGCCGGTCTTCCCGTCGAGGACGAGGACCTTGTTCATCTTCGTGAAGGCGAGATAGACCCTGCCGCCGCCGGCCGCCAGGCCGTCGAGGGTCACCTTGTCGCCGGCATCGGGCAGGAGCTTCTTCAAGTCGACGTCGCACGAGTCGGTCCCCTCCCACATGGAGTAGGCGCCGGTCTTGGCGTCGACGCGGTAGATTGTCTCACCCTTCGACGCTCCGTAATAGGTGCCGCCGTCGAGGGCGACGTGGGTGACGCCGGTCATCGAGGACCGCGTGTGCCGCCACTTGGCGTTGCCCCGGAGGTCGCAGCCGACGACGGCCTGCCCGGCCTCGGCGCCGTTCCAGCCGAGGACGACGATGTCCCCCTCGGCTGCCGCGGTGCAAGGCACGCCGTGGTCGCCGCCCCAATTGCTCTTACCCGTGCCATCGTCCCACGGGGCGTAGCCGGAGTTATGGGCCCAGCCGCGCAGCTTCAGGCCGACCCCCTTGTGCCACAGGGCCTCCCAGGTGTAATCGCCCGGCGGCAACGGCTCGCCCGGCCTCGCCACCGACCACGTCGAGAGGCCATCCCACTTGACCTTGTGCTTGCCCTTGGTCATGAAGGCGGCGGCGAGGAGTTGCCGCACGACCGTCCCTTCGCCGTTCAGGATGTGGAGCGACACGTATCCGTCCTCGGGCATCGCGAACTCGATGTCCTTGAAGCCGGGAAGCTCCTTCGACTTGACGAGGCCCGCCCAGTCGACGACGGGGCCGCCCTTCTCGATCTTGACGGGAAACTCGCGGGCGTCCGCGAGGCGCACCGCCTGCGGGGCCACCTTGCCCTTCGCTTCGAGCGTGGCGTAGCCCCAGCAATTGCTCGCCATGAACGTGAAGACGCGGTCGGGCGTCACGCCCGGCTTGAAGATGTCCTTCAGCGTCATGCGGCCACTGGTGCCCACGGTGAAGTTCGGCTCGACGGTGAGCTGGACCGTCGCCCCGGCCTTAAGGGCCTGGCCGTCCTTTGTGAGGAGCTTCCACGGAATGGCGAGTTCCTGCACGTACCCTTTACGGTCGGCGTTGACCGTGAAGGCCTGCTGCGCGCCATCCTTCTTCAAGTCCGGGACGACGCCGCCGTCGAACTTCCTCCCGATCTCGGCCTTCATGACATCCTTGCCGTCCTTGCCCTTCCAGCACGTCACGTGCAGGCACCGCTCGTCGGGCGAGTCCGGGGCGGTCGCGATGCGGAACTGGAGGCAGTCGCCCTGGAACCCGTGGTCGGCGATCGTGACGCCCGGGTTATTGAGCGGCGTCTCGTCGGTCCACCGCGCCAGGACATAGACGTTCTCGGCGTCGTACATCATGTGGAACCAGACGGCAAACCGGTCACGCTGGGTCTCGGGATCGTCGCAGACGAAGACGCCGCCCGACAGGTCCCAGTCATCGGTCTTGCCGTCGACCGTGACCTTCCCCGGCGCGGGCAGCACCCGCATGCCGAGGTTCTCGGTCGGCAAGGCCGAGGCCACGCCTGCCGCCAGGGTCACAAGGAGCATCGCCGCGATCAGTGTGCGTCTCATGGGACCTCGCTTTCGTACTACGAGTGAAAAGTGCAAAGTGAAAAGTGGAAAACGGCAAGTCGGCCGGCCGTCGCCGTTGCCGTCAATCTGCCTTGGGCCGTTGCCGTCCATCTGAAATCTGGTATCTGAGATTTGAGATCTCAGTCTTTCGCCTTGCCTTCGCCCCTACTTGAACCGCGCTTCCCGCCTCGCAGACCGCGCGTTGTTGCCCCTGGCTGTTTTTCACTTTCCACTTTTCACTTTTCACTCGGCCGTGCCCCTGATAGCGTGCTCGCCTGTCTTCTTCGAGAGCCGGTCACCATGCACAAGCCTATTCCGATGCCGTCGCCCGCCCAGGTCGACCGGGCCATCCGCCTCAGCTACGTCCAGATGATGCTCGGTGCGGTCTTTGCCGCCTCGACCGGCGGCATGTTCCTCATCGGCTTCGCGATGAAGCTCGGGGCCGACAACGTCCTCCTGGGCTTGATCAGCACGATTCCGGCCCTGTTCGTGGTCTTCCAGTTCCTGGCGGCATGGCTGGTCGAGCGCGGCATCAGCCGCAAGCGCCTGACGGTGGCCTTCTCGCTCCTGGTGCCGGCGGCATGGCTCCTCATCGCGGCGATCCCGTTCTTCGAGACCTCCCTTTCGATGGCCGCGCGGTTCGCCATCCTCATCGGCGTCATCTCACTGGTGACGATCGCCAACCAGTTCGCCGGCAACGCCCGGGGCTCGTGGGTCGGCGAACTGATTCCGCACGATCGGCGCGGCCGATTCTTCGGCTACTGCGCGATGTTCGGCGGCATCGTCGGGGCGATCTTCGCCGTCGGCGAAGGCCGGTTCCTCGACTTCGTCCAGAGCCACGGCTTGTTCGCGTTCACCGCCCTGTTCTTCTTCGGCGCCCTCTTCGGCCTCGCCGGGGCCGGGCTTCACGTGCCGCAACCCGACTGCCCGCTGCCCGGCGGCGGCGTCCGCACGCCGTTCCTCGGCCACCTGCGCCAGGCGTTCCGCAACAAGGCCCTCATTTCGCTCGCCCTGGTCCACGCGGTGATCGCCATGAGCGGCATCGCCGGCCCGTTCAACCCGGCCTACTCGATCCGCGACGTCGGGATGAGCTACTTCGGCCTCGGCCTCCTCAACGCCGTCGCCACGGCGACCGCCCTGGCGGCCGCGCCCTTCTGGGGCAAGCTCGTCGACCGTTTCGGCTGTCGCCCGTGCCTCATCATCGCCTGCCTCGGCATGGCGCCGATGGGCTTCGTGTGGGTCTTCATCCCCCCGGGCGACCCGACGCGGGCCTACTGGCTCATGCCGTGGACGAACGCCGTCGCGGGCGCCTTCGGGGCGGGCATCGGCGTCGCCATCTCGACTCTCCTCTACAAGAACACGCCCGCCGAAGGCCGCTCCGTCCAGTTTGCCGCCTACGGCACGTTCGTCACCCTCGTGGCCGCGCCGATGCCCGTCCTCGGCGGCTGGCTCGTCGACCACCTTCAGAACGCCCATTACCCCGTCGACCTGCGGATCACCTTCTACTGCTGGATCGGCCTCATGTTCACGGCGGGCCTCCTGGCCACGCGCCTGAAGGAGCCCGGCTCGGCCCGCACGCGGCACCTGGTGTTCCGCCACTTCCCGAACCTCGTGACGAGTTGGCTCCGCCCCGCCCTGCCGGCGATCTTCGCCCCGCTGGCGTGGCTGGAGGACCTGCGCGGCAACGGCGGCGATGACGAGAAGGACGATCGGTAGCACCTCCGAAGCCCTCGCGGGCGGCGGTCTGGGGGTCCAAACCCTTCCGAATTTTATATACTGGAAGCTATACCGGAACGCATCCGCGGGCGAAAAAGGGTCCGGTCCGGCCGCTCCGACCCCTCTGGCGACGCGCCAGGGCGGTTTGAAAATTCTTTTCAGGAAAATTCCGGAAAATACCGTAGGCGAATTTGGGGTTTTTGAACTTTTTCAGGGCCTGATTTTCACTTTTCATACCCGAATTTCGCGTTTTCGTTCCCGAGAATATATACTATAATCGGAAGTATGGATATTACGCAAGCCCCATCTGTTGTGCCTGCCTGCCCCCCATCCGTGGGGTCAGGTCTTGCTCGCGCCTCTCCGATTACATGGACGGTCCTTAAAGTTATACGGACTGACTTCCGCGTTGGCGATGCCTACCGTTCCCAGCCGTTTCGGTTTCGGGAAAAGATTAAGCTTGACAGGTTGCCTACGTTGCCTATACTGTTGAACAAGGCGAGCGGCAGACGTGTTCATTCTGCCAATTTGGTTATTGACCGCGAGGCGCGAATGGGTTACGATTAGGGGGCAGTAAGGGAGGGCAATGCTTATGGCTGCCAACGAGGAACGGGAAGCGGCGCTTCGCAGTCTTTATTCGTTTCGTGATCGGCTTCGTGCCGACCTTCGGCGCTGTCAAGATGATCTCCAGGCAGTGGAGCGGTCCATCATGCTTGTGGGCGGCGAGAGCGTTGCCCATGTTGAGCATCAGGCGCCTCAGGCTGATCCGGGCTATCAAGGTCTCGGAATGCAGTCGGCTTGTGAGCGTCTTCTGCACGAGTTCCCGGACCGAAAGTTCAAGCCCTCAGTTGCGGCAAAGGAACTTCTGCGTCGTGGAATGCCCAAGCGAGGCAAGACTTTCGGAAGCCAGGTAGCGGCAGCGCTAAACAGGGCGGCGATGAAGGGCATCGCGACGAAAGAGGAGATAAACGGAAGGCTGATGTACGGCCTCAAAAACAAAGCCCCCGAAGCGGCTGGAACCGCTCCGGGGGCGTGAAGAATTGGCGGCGTGGCGAAATCAGCAAACGCGCCGGTCTTGAAAACCGGCATCGGCGGAACCCAAGTGCCTGCCATTCAAACACTTGCGAGTCAACCCCCCGATGTCTTGGCGTCCTGCTTGGCGCTTCTGGCCGAGAAATGGCCCGACTTGGCGGCCGTCGTGGACGCCTGGCCGCGCCTGCCGGAAGCCGTCCGGGCGGGCTTCGTGGCGATGGTCAAAGCCTGCCCTGGGGGAATCGAAGGGGCGGCCGACACGGAGATCGGA